>OBUS01000114.1_pt1 | contig 89754 bp, 103 predicted proteins | sample 1475921 | NCBI WGS metagenome assembly OBUS01 (sample SAMEA2579948, study PRJEB22360) | human gut metagenome | reverse complement strand
GTCACTGAAGATTCTTCCCGCCGGGGATTGTGTTAGGGGGGAGCCACTTCATGGTTCGCAGCGCCTCGAGGAACTGAGTTGCGGATGGCGGCTCGGCCAGCGTCTGCCCCGCGGCTTCAATAACGGTGTTTCTCATTTGATCCTGCAGGTAGTACCACGCGGCGCCCGGCTTTGTCGCCGGGGTCCCGGTTTTCGGGTCGCCCGACGTCGGGTACCCTTTAGAAGTGAGCGTGGATGTGTCCGGCGGCGAATCAACCGCGCCGGATTTCCAATAACCTTTAGTAGCCATCAGGCGTCCTCCTCATACATAAAAATGACATACACATGAGCCGGAGCAAGCGCCCGGATCACGCATTCCAGCAAAGCATTTCCCCAGCGAGCAAGAGGCTCATCAGCGCCCCAAGTCACATCGAGGTATTCGGCATTCCCGTTAGACCGGATCGTGATGCCAAGCGTCATGACCGTCGTCCACTGTTTTTCGTAGAGCGGATGCTCCACGTCGTCATTCACGTCATGCTCCGTGAAGGTCGTTACCTTTGCCTGGTAGCCGAGCGTCCCGGCAAGCGACTCGAAAAAAGCCGCAGTCAATCCGAGATTCGACGTGATCTTCGCGAGAAGCTCCTGCCGCATCTGCTCCTGAGACGGATCTGCGATCGCCTCAAGGCAGGCGGACGGAATGCCGTAGTCGTCAAACCACCGGGCGAGCTCCTCTATAGAGGTGCGCGGATCGGATTCCTCGATTACCCGATTGATGCGGGCGTCGACGCGCGCGGCCTCTCTTCCCAGGGCATACAACACAGCGTCGAGTGCGCCCCCCGGAGTCCTTTTCCAGATCGGCCCTCGCGGAAGAAGCTCGTCGATCTGGTGCGAATAATCTCTTTCTGTCAGCGCCATATCACACCCACGTGATCGTCCCCGGAACGAAGATTTCGCCTACGCTCGCCGCCACGTCGTCCGTCGGCGACTGAATGCGGTAACTGGTAACTTCGCCCACCCCGGAAATTGCTCTGTCAAGCGAAGTCAGCAGGATCGAGCCGCCCGGGGTCGCTTCTGCAAGAACGACCGATTCAATGGCGGATTCGATCTTCGCCTTTATCGCCTCAGTCTCCGGGAGAATGTCGAGCGTGAGATTCAGCGGCTTCGGGATCGGTGCGACGACGTGGAGCATCGCCGTAACCGGCATGGACGCTTTGATCTCGTCCGTTACGCGCTTGATCATGGTCTCGTTCGGGATGCCATTCGGCGTCATGCCGTCAGTCATGAAGCGCACCGTGACATGCCCCATACCGAGCTCCTGCGGGTAGCACCAGGCGCGCGTCACGCCGGGAACCTGCCTCGCCCAGGCGACGTAATCTGCTTTCGTGCCAGCTTTCGGCGGGTTCTTTTGTCGCGCAAGAAGTCGTTCCCGCAGGCTCTCGTCCCCCTCTGCGTCCGCACCTCCGGTGAGCTCGCCAGCAACGGCCGAGCTCATCACACCGACGACGGGGCTCACGAGCGTCAGCTGCATGCCGGCCTCTGAATTGCCCGAAGCGCCCGCATCGGCCGCCTCAAGCGGAGCCGCGCCGTCTTTGCTTTCGTCCGTGGTGACGTAGACCGCCCCACGTTCGTTTTGAAGTTGCGTCCCGGCGGGCACGACACCTGTACCGGTAAAGGTGACGGTACCGACGGCCTTGCTTGCCTGCAGTCGGTAGATGCCGTATTCCGAGGCGCGGCGCTCAAGGTAATTGCCCTCGGCAGTACTCGTAAAGCACTGCCGGAGCACAAAAGCGATGTAGCCGTGAAGCCCGTGGGAAACGCCCGCAATGACACGCGTCATGACGGAGGCGAGCGACCAGCGCATCACCTTTTTTCCTATGCGGCTCTCCGCATCTGCCTGAACTCTCCGGATGATCTCCGCGAGCGTAGGTCTTTCAAAAGACATTTTCACTCCCAAACATTCTGGAATCGCGCCTGAAGCGCCTGCGTGTCATCAGGCCGATAGCAGGTAACCCGCAGCGCGATCTGGTCAGTCCCCGAGCGCTCCGCAGAAACCTCAATGCGGGCAACTACTGCATCATCGATGAGCCATTGCAGAGACTCCTTCGCATAGGCTTCCGCGCGCCGGAGCGTCGTCGAAAAAACCTTCTGCCGCTGCAGCAGCCAGAGGCGCGAGCCGATTCGATCACCGGCCGCCTCCGCGAAAGTGTCGCCCCACCATCCCTGACGATTCGGCGCCTTCACCCCGTCGTCCGGGTTAGACTTTCGCCATGAAAACAGGCTGATCAGCACGGCCGCAGCCAGCTCATCGGCCTCGAAGTCGGATATGTCGGCCGGCTTCCCGTTCAGCATCATGTCCATTTAGCGCACCCATAGATCCTTAATCGCCTTTGCCGCTTTGGCCACTGCCCACACAGCTCCGGCGTAGGCCATGATGTATATGGGCAAGGCGACGAAAAAAGGAAGCGTTTGAGCCATACCAAGGGCCCTCACAAGGTCTAAAATAAAATCCATTGAACACCTGCGTAGAAGGTGGTCACAAAAAAACCCGCAAGGAGTCCAGCCCTGCGGGGTTTGCTTTTTGGTTCGTACGAAAGTCTCGTACGTTTAGTGCGGCCCGGAGGTCTCCGCACCGTCGCCTTGCTCGGTGTGCGTGTGCGTCTTCAGGCTGATCGGGCCCGCCTTCACATCACCAGTCGTCGTCAGATCGCCGGTGACCCTCGCGCCGGAGCCGCCGCTGATCGCCATGCCGCCTTTGCCGGTGATCAAGCCCTGGACGGTCAAAGTTCCCGTCAAGGTCGTGGCAGGCGTATCCAGCTTCACAGAAGACGCTTTCAGCGCGGCATCTCCGGCCACTTCTGCCGTCAGATTTCCGCCCACCGCAACGGAAGCATCTTTTGCGACCGTGGCCGTCAGCGCGCCGGGCGTTTCGACAACGATCCCTTCACGCGTGAAGTGCACCTTCTGCCCGAGATCGTCATAAAGAGCGACCTCGCCCGGCTTCAGGTTCTTAAGCCGGTAGCGCCTGTCAGCAACGCAGAACACGATGCCGTGAGATCGATCGCCGCCGAAAAACAACGCGAAGGCCTCCGGCTGCTCATCGTCCTTCGGCTCCGAAGTGAAGCCATAGGGCTCGACGTGCTCCAGATCATCCCGCACTTCGTCCGCGAGCAGCCGCACCTGTACCGCGCGCATTTTCTTCGTTCCGTCGGCCGCCGAAACGACGCCGCGGGCCATGATGTCGTCCAATCTTCCGCTCATAACAAAAAAGGCCGCATCTCTGCAGCCTTTCAAAAATCATTGACGTTGCCACCCGCCCATACCGTCGGGCCTGAAGTTCTCGTGCGCGCCGTCCCGGCGCTCGATCGTGATCCAGCCGTTAATGTCCTTCGTGATCGACATCACCTCTTTCGGGTCAGACGGCTCGAGCTTAAAACCTAGATCAGGCTCGCCGCCCGGGACATATTTGCATTCTTTATCCAGCATAGTTCCGGGGTACTTTTCGCAGACCAAATGCCTGCTAGGGACAACCGTCAACGCCTGGGCGCCAAGCGAGGCAACGCTCAGCGCGATGAGAAAGAAAATGCGCATAACTGCCTCCTTTCCCCAGATTATTTCACGTTCGTCCACGTCGAAGACGTTTGCTTTGTATCCGTTTTCGCGGCGTCTCGTCTATAGCCATCGGGGGGCATAAGCCCTAACTCGGCGGTCATTCCGGCCGAAGAGAGTTGGAGCTTCGTTTGAACAACCAGCATTTCTAAGCCACCCGGAAAAAGCGTTTGATCGCGCACTATAACCTTTGTGTTCGGCCGCCACAGAGAGCCATCCGACTGCCTCCAGCCCTGAACCGTGTAGGTGACGGCGCGAAAGCGTGCGGCTTGAAAATTAGCTTCGAACCGGGCTCGATCACCGGCAGTCTTCAACGACGCCTGCCCGCTATCCTTGAGCACCTTCAGCCGGAAACGCTTCACTTCCGGGTCTACAGCAACGCCCTTGTCTTCCGCAGCGGTACGCCCGAAATCTTCATCCGTACCGGCGTGCTGTCCGAGCGCAACGTAGTGCGAAAACCGCGCCGACGCATCGAACCTCGCTGAAGCCTTCAGGATGTTGCCGCCGAGCTCAAGGGCGTCCGTCGCTTGTCCGGCCCCGCCAGGCTCAACCAGCACAAGATTCCCCGCCTCATCGTCGGTCAATACGAGATTGTCCTTCGTAATGAGCCGCTTGATCGATTCGAAAACCGTCTCTCCGGGATTAACCGTATGGGTCTTGACTTCGTTGCTCTCGGCCGAGATCGTGAGCGTTATGCCGTACGGCTTCGCCAGCTCTTCGATGATGCGGCCGGCCGGAAGGTTCTTCCAGGAGGTTTGAGGCTTCGCGGCCGCTGCGGGCGCGGCCTGCGCCTTGCCGCTCCTGCCCTTCACCTCGGACCACAGATTAGAACCCGCCGCCGGGGGCGCATAGGCCGCAGACGGCGGGCAGCAGTCGACCAGATCCACCGTTCGACTCTTCCCCTGCACCTGCACGGAAACGGTCTTGCCGTCGTAGCGGATGGGCGTCGAGGTGATGTAACCCGTGCACACCAGATCTTCGCCGATATAGACCTGTACGAGCTCTCCGGTCTGAAGCGCCGTGAAGTCCGTATTGCCCGGAAAGTTCTCCGTAACTTCAAGCGCAAACGCCCGGGCGACCTGTTCGATGCTCGATGTGATGAGAACCGATTTCCAGCCGCCGTAGCGCTTGCCGCCGACACGGATTTCAACCTGATTTGAGCTCATTCGCTTGAAACCTTCATTTCTTCGGCCGGACAGAAGCCTTCGTGATCAATGCCGTTGCGCAGCGCTATCTCGCGGTCGCGATTGGCGTCGTCGTGATAGTCATAGGCGAGAACCACCGCGGGCATGATGTCCGGAGGCGTGACGGTTATCAGCCGACTCTGGGCGTTAGCGCGCTCTGTAACCGCCTCGAAAACTGCCGTGCGTGCCTTCTCAATCGCCTGATACATCTCATCGTCGGTCTCCATCAGGAGTTCCTGATCAAGAACCTCAAGAAGCTCATTTCGGACCTCAATGAGGTCGTCGTAGCTCTGAATGGGTTCCTGCTCCACAAAAGGAGAAGCCGCCGCGGTGACCATCGCCCCCGGCGCCGACGTGTCCTTTGAAGTCCCGATCAAAGCGCTGACGCCGACAACCTGCGCAAGAAGAAGCTGGCGCGTGAGGCTTTCCACCGCCGCACGGTTCGTCATGGCCGCCTTCTGCGTATCGGAGAGCGGCGGCCTATCCCGATCGGCTTCTATCTTCGCCCTCGTACCGGAGGAAAGCTTCTCATCCGAAGCCAGGTTCCTGAGCTGCTTCGCCACCCGGCTCCACGCCGTCGCCGTCGTTGCCCACTTCGACAGCCCGAGAGCCCCGGCGAGCTTCTGCGCAAACACCTTCGGATCCTTCGAGATGAGCGCGAGCCCCTTCGAAGCAAGATCCGCCACCCCGGTCGCGAAGCCGAACGCTTTCGCGATTTCCGCGCTGCCGACCACCCCAAGCACGTCGAGAAGAGCGCCGGAAAGCGCCGCGTCGATGTACTCTGAAACGATCGATAGATCTATCGAGTCGACGAACTTGCTGACCGCCGAGAGCTCCAGCCCGTCGGCCGCCTCGAGCGCCGCCGATTGAGTGTCGGCGCCCGTTGCCGGAAACTCAAGGTCCCCGGCTTCTGTAGCGACGAAGGTCAGGTAAGCGGTCCCGAGCCCGGTGTCGAACTTAAGCTCGCTCACCGACGTGACCGTAACGGTCATTTCGCCCAGCCACGGATGAATGAGCGCCCCGGAACCCGGCTTTTCGATCTCAGCTAAAAGCGCCGTTCCGCGCGCGATGTAGTCGTCGCCGACTACAAAGGCCTCAATCGTGATCTGCCTGGTGGCTTTGCCAAGGTCTTCGACATAGGGTTTGTCGCGCTGCGGGTACTCATGTACCACGGTGCGCCGGCCGGCTCTGAGGCTCCCGCTCGTCACCTCGAAAGGCACGCCGCGAAAGCTCGCCGGCAGAAGCTGTTCACTACGAATAGACATCAGTCAGCTCCTACAAAGCGATCCGATCGACCTACCTGACCGTAAATATCCAGCCCCGGAGACCCGGAAACGTCGCTTACGGCCGCGGATGCTCCTCCGGAAGCGGTTACGCTGATGTTCATGCGCCCGCTCAGGCGGGCTTCAGGTGTCACCTGGGGACTCTGCATCTGCTTCCCGTCGCCGGATGTTTTGCTTCCTCCGAAAAGGTCGCTTACCCAGTCCGGCAGCAGGGATTTGAAGTCGAAATTCGTGAAGTAGTCAGAGATCATCCTCCCCACGTTCCTGAGACTTTCTGTGACGCCCGTGTACCAGTCGAGGCAGGCCTTTGCCCATTTATCCGGGAGCAGATTGAACGCCACCTGGAAAAGGTCGTCAAACCCGCTCAGCAGACCGCTGATGTCTCCCTGGAAGAAGGCCTTCGCAATTGACAACAGCGACCCGAAAACTGCCTGGAACTTTGGTACAACCGTGTCCCAAACCGCGCCGATAAAGTCGGCCGCCGCAGATGCTCCTGCCTTCAGCGCCGGCCAAATGCGGTCCCAGTTGGCGATCACTACGCCGGCTATCGCCGCCACGGCTGTCAGCACCAAACCAACAGGCCCGAACGCCCCGGCCATCGCTACGGCAGCAGTTCGCGCTGCAGTCACCAGGGTGCCGAACGTCTGCACCATCGAGATGATCGACGAACCGAGGGCGATCACGCTCATGAGCGTCTTCCCGGCCATGATCGCGCCCATGGCGTAAAGCACCGTATTGAAGCCGCCGACCGCATTGAACGCCCGAATCGCATAATCCGCCACGGTCAATACCGCGGAGGCGATGCCCTCGAAGTCGATCTTCTCGATCGTCTCGGCCAGCCGCTCGGCGACGGAAGCGAACTTCTGCGAAAAAGCCTCACGGTTCGCCGCGGCAAGATCGCGGAAGCGGTCAGACATGCGGATCACCGTGGGGGCGAGCCGCGCGCCTATCGTGTTGCCGACCGACCCGATAACGGCCCGCATGTCATCCATGTGGTCCGTCATTGTCGCGGCTGATGCAACCGCATCATTCGACATCACGAGCCCAAGGTCGCGCGCCTGCGCGGCCATTTGCTTGAGCCCATCCGAACCGCCGGCAAGCATCGGGATCAGCTTGCGGCCGCTGGCGCCCATGGTCGCCATGGCCATCTTCGCGCGCAGAGCCGGGTCCTCATTGCGCTGGATGGCGTCGGCAAGATCAAGAAAGACTTGCTCGACCGGGCGCATATTCCCGGCCGCGTCCTTCATCTCGATTCCAAGCTTCTGGAAGAGCGTGAAGGCGCTGCTTGACGTGTCGAGGCCGTTGGCGATTTCCGCCATATGCGTGCCGAGATCCTTGAGCGCATCCTCGAGATCTTCCGGAGCGGCGCCCGCGTGCGTAGCGGCATAGGAGAACTCCTGCAGCTGTTCCGCGGTAATGCCGATGCGCTGACTCATCTTGTCAAGCGCGTCGCCCGTACTTGCGAAGCTCGTCACGGACTGCTGCAGGCTGAAGCCTAAGGAGCCGGCAAGCGCAAGGAAAGGCCCGCCAATCCGGCCCGCTACGTCACCGGCGGTAGCGGCGACGTTTTGCATCGAGCGGTTGAAGAGCGCCACCTGCTTCTGCAGGTTCTTAAACTGCGTGCCGTCAATTACCTTCCGGAAGTTCCCCCACCGCGCAGACACCTGCTTCATGACGGGGGTCATCGTGTCCCGGACCGCAAGAATCGCGGTAAGTCTGAAATCCTGTCCCGCCATTTAGGTCTCCTTCAATCTCTCCTGAATTCGGTTCCACTGCTCCACATAGAGCAGAAGCTCCGACAAAGGAAGCGCGAGCGCCTCATCAGGAGAGATCCTCCAGCCGTAGGCCACATCAAAAGCCAGATCGACTAGCCCTGAGACGTCGAGCCCGCCTGCTCCCCGAAAAAACTAATCAGCGCCCAGCAAATCGCCATGAAATCCCTTGGGCTGAGCTTCTCGACCTCAGAGGGCGAAATAGCCGCGAGGCGGGAGATGTAGTCCGCGCAAACGCTCGGGCGGGGCGCCGGCGTCAGATCCGCGCCAACCGTGAAGGGGAACCCGAGCCGCTTGATAAGCTTCGTGTCGAGCCTCTCTTCCTTGAGATCGAGCTCCGTGACTTCCTTGCCCGCAATCTCAATCGGCGTTGTCAGCGTGTAGATCATGCAAGTTCTCCTGCGGTGCCCTCAAAGCGCAGCGCCACCGTACCGTCAATGGGCTTATAGGGAATGTCGCCCACCATGAATGCCTCCGAAAGCGTGTAAACCATGCCGTTCGCGCACTCTGCGGTAATCGTCATCGCCGTTGATTCCATCAGCTTGCTGACGGGGAAGCTCTCCGGGACGATGAACGTGCCCGCGACGTACGGGACCGCGACCGTCTCCTTGAAGCCGACGACGCCGGTGGTCGAGGCCATGGTCTCGCGCGTCACCGAGTTAAAGGGGAACTCAAGGTCCCCCTGAAGTTCGAGCTGTTCTCCGTCCACCTTGAAGTAGCAGGTGCCGGCTAGTCTCTTTCCCATTTCTTAGTCCTCCGCGTACTGAAGACGGAACTGATTGAGGACCGCAAAGATGCGGAGCTGATTGACGAGATCGGGCGGGAAGAGGACATCCAGCCGATTCGGATTGTCTGCATTCCTTTCTACAATCAGGTACTGCTTGAAGAGATCCGCATTCTCGACGATCCCCGAAAGCTCGAGCTGCCGATAGAGCGCCACCAGCTCGCCGCGGATCACCGAAGGCGTCACGATCGCCTGTCCGGCACCGTAGCGTGTCCCGTCGTTCGCGAGCTTGTGGCGCGCGTACTTGGTCGTGATGAGCGACTTCATGCGGCGAAGCACGTATGCAAGCGTGTGCATCGTTTCGCTGTCGAGATACGATGCGTCCGCGTCGCCGAAACTGTTGCGCTGATAGGTCGTCACCGCGCGCTCAATCATGACCGTGCCGGATGTCGTCGTAAGCGTCGCAATGCCGTTTTCAAGAAGCGTCTGCCTGTCGGTCGTGATAAAGCGGCTCTCGGAAGGAGCGACCATCACGCCGGTGAGCACGCCCGTCTGCGTGGGCCGCGCGGGGTCGGCTGAAATGAACACCGACGTCCGGGCGAGATAGGCCGCGAGCACCTCTTCGATCGGGGTCGGAAGCTCCGGCTCAACCCCCACAATCGTGCAGTGCTGGTCGTTTCGGGCGTTGCCGAACGTCTTCAGCGCATTCACGTCGCCGCGCTTTGCCGTATATACGTGGCCGTAAATCTGCCGAAACGGCGACCAGCGGCCGGACGTGTCGTTCATCTCCGTCTGGAAGGCGTCAAGCACCGCGGCATCCGAATAGGGGACGCCGATGAAGTCATACTGCGCATCGCCCATCGCCTTCACTGCGGGGGCAATTTCGGGATCAGTCGTGCCGCCGGCCATGGCCGCAAGCACTACGCCAAGGCCCGCAGGCGTCTTTTCACCGTTAATCGGCCCGCGCAGATTGAGCGCGAGCAGAATACCGTTGCCAAGCGAGCCCTTGTTGCGCGCCGTGAGCGTGCAGACCGCAGCCGCAGCCGCCGCAGTAACCGGCAGGTCCTTCTCCCGCGAAATGGCGTCGGCAAGCGCCTGCGCGACAACACCGGCCTCCGCGCCTTCCGCTACGGAGACCTGCACGCGCGAACCGCCAATGTAGAAGCTCAGGGTACCGGCTTCAGTCGCCTTTCCGGAGAAAGTCACCTCTGCTGAGGCGGCTACGGCGTTCTTCGCGTCAGCGAGCGGAATGCAAACAAGATATCCGAAGCTATCGACCGTGCGATAGGCGGCCACCATACGGGCCAGCTGAGACCCGCGGCCGAAAAGCTGCTTGGCCATGGCCGCGGTAGACACCGTCACCGGCTTACCGGCTTCAGCCGTGCCCGTATCGAGCATCTGGCCGATCAAGAGGCTCCGAGTGCTCTCCGACGGCGTGAATGCCGCGGAATTGTCTACCTCGGCATAAAAAAGCGGCACTCGAACGCCGCTCGGGATGGTGTTGAAAGAAACACTCATAGGTTCACCTTCAAAGTTGCTTCAATTTGGTTGTCCGGCTGATTCTTCTTGGTCGACGGTTCAACACAGTCAACCCTGATGTCTGCGCCCTCGAGAGGTCCGAGCTCATCGAGGTCCACTCCCTGCCACGTATCGCTGAGATCGAGATAGGTCTCGAACGAGAACTCGAACTGGAAAGCGAGACGGGCATCGTCCAGGTAGATCACCTGCCCGCCCGAGTAGACGATTTCGCCGAACTCATCAGCCGGTTCCTGCCGCCAGCTGAGAAGGCCCCGGAAAATTTCGAGCTTCAGCCCTTCTATCGAGTCGAATGCTTTCTGGCCTCGCTCATCGCAGGCGTTGCTCACCAGAACGATCACGGCAAAGGTGTTCGTCACGGTCTGCTGGTAGGCCACCCGAGACTCGTTTCCGGAAGCTTCTTCGGCAAGCGGGACCACATACGCCGCCGGGAGCGCCGGCGCTTCATCTTCTGTAAGTCCGGCCCACTCAGCGGCCCCGGCAAAGCGGTTTCCAAAGGACGGGCATCGCCTCCGAAGTGCGGCAATGATCGGATCAAGTCTCATATCAGCCCCGGTTTAATTGCATTAGCCAAAGCGTCCGCCATGGACCTCTTGAAGTCGGGGGTCGCCTGCTTTGCGGCATCCTCGATGAAGTTCCTGCGCGGAGCCGCCACCTTTTCGCCCGGGCGCTTCTTATGCCTGCGGGCCTGTGCTTCGGTTTCCGTATTCGGCCCCCGATGCCCGTAGACGACAAAAGCCGGGTAATAGACCGGCATCGAGCTCGTCTTCGACGGCGAGACCATCGCCGCATACCCGGAACGAGAAAGCCGCACGCGGATCGATCTCTGCATGCGGCCCGTCTGCTTGCCCGGGTATTGCCCGGCCTCTGAAACGGCTCGCCGGGCAATGAGCGTTCTTGCTATTTTGCGGACTTCGTTGCCCGCGGCTCGGAGTGGCTTCCTCAGCGCCCTCGGGTCATAGTCAATATTCCGGAATCCTCGGTCTACTTGCGCGCTTACCAGCATCTCCCTTCTCCTCTACGTCCATGACGGTGAAGCGGCGCTCACCGCCGGCATCCGCAACCCGCTTCACCCGATAAAGCACCCCATCGATCACCAGCTCGGTGACGCCGTACAGATCCTGCGGCCGTGTCCGCCCTTCATAGCTTCGGATGTAGACGCGGTGCGTCACTTCCGAATTCACCTGCTTCGTCCCGAAATACATCCCCGATCCGACTACGGCGAGCTTCCCCCACACTTCATCTTTTTCAACGGTCGTCTGCGAAAAGCCGTTCCTGTCGTCCGGCTTTGCCTCTCGTACGAGAATCTTCACGCGGCGATTGAGTTCGCCAATTTCCGGAAGGTCCATGATCAGGTCCACGTTCTAAAAGGGTCAAGCAGCGCGCTCACAAAAGGAAGCGGCGACAAAGCCCCCTCCGTCGCCGAAGTGCGGTGCTCGTAGTAATAGGCGACATGCACGAGAATCCACTGCCGGATAGCCGCCGGGACGGCTTCCGGAGAATCGCCGTAGCCCTCGGTACCCTCGCGCGTGACGAGTCCGCGCTGCAACTCATGCTCGGCCATCTGCGTACAGGCAAGGATGAGCGCGGAGATGAGATCGTCATCAGCCGTGCTCTCAACTCTCAGATGAAGCTTGGCTTCGTCCAAAGTCACCGCAGGAAGAGCCGTCGAAACTTCCACGCTCATCCTCTATCTCCTTACTTTCCGGTAGTGCTGGCCGCAGCCGGCAGCGCAAGATCGCCGCCGACAAGAGCAGACACGCGCTCAATGCCGAAGCCGAGGCGACGCTCGGCGCGGATCGTCACAAGGTTTTTCTGAACGTTGTCGACGTCCTGTTCGAAGAGCTCGACGGTCATGCCCTGACGCGTCCAGAGCGTAGCCGCCTGCGTAAAGTCACCGACCATGAACTTGCCCTGCGGAATCGCCGGGGTCGTCCAGATCGGAAGGCCCCACAGGGTCTTCGGCGCGACCGAAGCCGGGTGCCCGAGGTAGTAGTCGCCGGAGGCGTTCTTCTCCATGAGCATCTGCGACCAGTTCACCGGATTGAGCAGGATGATGTTCGGACGGAAGAACGCCTTTTCAACCTTGGTCTTCGCAAAAAGAATCAGGTCAAAGAGTGTTGCGTTCTTCGCCGGAAGGTCGGCCGTCGTCGCGCCGTGGGGCGTGAAGTTTCCGCTGGCAAAGATGCCGGTGAGATTCTGGTTCGTCCCGTCGCCGGAAACCAGCTGATCTTCAACTACCAGATCAATGCCGTAGACAAGGCGCTGATTGATGTAGGCGACAAGCGCGGGGCCGTCCGCCATGAGCTGCTTGGAGACGCGGGCAAGGTGCGCGATCGTCTTGATCGTGCCCGTCACGGTCTCAAAGGACGTCGAGCCAAAGGGCTTCTGTGCGCCTTCGGCAACGAAGGCCGCACCGTTCACAAAGCCGTCATCCTTTTCCTTTACATACTCAAACGAATTCGTTGAGATCGGGAGCGACGGAAAGAGGCCTTCAATCGTGAGCGGGCGGAAGGCGCCGGCAAGGACGCCGGAGCGACGATACGCCTGGATGACGCTGCCGGTGGGTGTCGTGATTGGATTGAGCGCGGTCTGAGAGCCCTTGGCAACGACCTCCTGAAGCTCCACATGGGCTTTCTGAGTAGCGCCCGCGGCAAACGTCTTGAAGCCATCGGCGGCAATAAACTGATCGCCCACCGATTTCACTTCCGTCTTTTCGCCCTGAACCTTCACGCCCTTCTGCTGCAGTTCGAGGATCTGATTCGCAAACTTCCTCTGCTGTTCGCCGAGCTCGTCCAGGCGCTCCTTGTTCGAAGCGGCGGTTTCAGACATCTTGCCTTCGATCTTGTCGAGGGCGTCCAGTACTTCTTTGAATTCCATCTTTTATTCTCCAATGGATTTTTCAAGCTTCCTGATCCGTTCAAGAAGCTCCGTGGTCGCCTTCTCCTCGTCGGCTTCAGACTCCCTCTGATCCTGGAAGAGCTTTCTGGCTTTTGCGACGAGAGCCGTCGCGGCAGACTTCGAAAAGCCGCCTGCATCCCGCAGGAAACCTTCGAGGTCTCTGATACTTTCGATTTCATCCAGGTCTTCAGACCTGACTTCCGTGATGCGGGCCGCGCCGTCCGCCGGGTAGCTCACTACAGAGATCTCAAAGAGGCGTCCGACGGACTTGATCACCCGGCCGCCTTCCTTCTTCTCATCCTGAGCGCCGCCGCGCATGCTGAAGCCGATGGAAAGGCCGTCGACCGTTCCATGCTTCAGGGCCGCGAGCACCGCGTCAGCCTGCGGGTTCCCGGGGGTAAGCTCGCCCTCAACACGCAGGCCCTTTTCGTCCTCTACGGCCGAGGTCCACTTCCCGATAGGAAGTCCCCACTGGTGGCCGTAAAACATTTTCGGCATCCCGTAGGCGGCAAGCGTCTTCGTGAACGCGCCCGGCATGACGGTATCGCCATAGGAATCATTGCCCCCGAACACCGAGGCATAGCCGCTGAACTTGCGGCTCTCGCCTTCGAACTTCAGGTCAATGTCCTTCAGTTGAATATTCTTGAATTCCTTCATTACTGCCTCACTGGCTCGCCATTGATCGGAGAAGACGCAGGCTCCACTGCCCCCAGCTTCCGCAGCGGCACGAGGTTGCTCTGCGCCGTGAGCTCATCCCCGCCTTCTACCGGCGGGAGGTTTTCCAGGCGCCTGATTTCGTTTCGCGTCATCGCCCCGTTCTGGCTCATCGTCGAGTAGAAGGCCGCTCTGCTCGCCGGATCCGTCCGGAGAAGCCCATCCATCTTGAACTCGATCGTGATCGGTTCGTAGTTCTTCAGCCTTCGCTCAAGTACCTGCTCGAGCTGCTTGCAAAGCGGCCCGATCGTGAATTTGTGGAACCCCGAAACGATCTGCTCAATGCCGGAGCCCCATGTCGTCTGTCCCGTTGTTCCGACAAGTACGCCGGGCACCCCGAACCACCGGCAGATCTCTTCAATCGTGAAGCGCCGCGTCTCGAGGAGCTGCGCATCAGCCGGCGAAAGCGACATCTGGGAATACTTGAGCCCGCGGTCCGCGATGATCAGACCGCCCCCGGACGAAGTCATATTCGTCTGAAAGCGCGTCATCAGCGCCGCAACCTGCTCCGCGCTCAGCTTTGAGTCAGTCTGCAGCACGCCCGTTGGCTTCGATCCCTTCCCATACAGCGAATTCGCGTTGTCCTGCGACCGGATGGCCTCATTGGTCGTGGCGCGCATAAAGTCCAGCTTCGAAAGCCCGAGGAACCCATTGCCGAGGCCTTTCCAATGAATGACGTTCTCGGGCGCAAGCGCCGTGATGTCGCCATCCTGGTAATAAACGTAAACCTCTCCGCCATCGACGACGGAAACTTCCATCTGGTCGGGCGACAGCGGGATCAGCGCAATCGGCTCCCCGGTGCCATCGCGCTCAATGAGCGCATAGGCATTCCCGCGAAGCATGCGATTGACAACCATCGCCGAAAGGAACTCCGACGGCGTCATCCAATCGTTCGGTCTTTCGTGCAGCAACAGCCACAGCCGGCTCATCTTGTCCGGCACCCGCGCCCCGCCCTTGTCCCGGTAGACGTAGAGCGGAAGCGTCGAAATCGTCTGCGCGAGAATCTCCACGCACGCAAAGACCGCCGAAATCTGCAGCGCCGCATCGGGCGGCGTTAGCTTCGTCTGGTCAATAATCGGCGCCAGCGGCAGGCCAAGCTGCTGCCCGGACGCGGTGCCGAGCGGCCCTCCCCACCCGGTCACCCAGTTGACAAGTCGCCTTACAAACATTCATCACCACTCAAAGAAAGTTTTCTGACCCGACTCCACAAAACCCTTGAAGTCGTCGTTATCGTCGGCGAGCGCATTTCCCATCGCCATGATGAGCGCAATCGCGCCGTCGATCTTTTGCTCGTATCTTTCCTTCCGCGGAAAGATGTTGTCCTTCGCGTCCAGCTTGGCCACGACGTTCCCCATCATCCAAGTCAGAATCGGGTTGCCGTCATGCAGAAGCCGGCAGTCCAGCACTAGCGCCTCAACGCTTTTCATCGGGTCGCTCATGTTCTGTACCGTCATGCGGCACTCGACCATAGGCGCATCGTCTTCAGAAAGCGTCGTCGCCATTTGCGTCGCCTGCCATGGGTCATAAACCACGGCTTCGACGTTGAAACGGCTGAGGTCTTCCCTCAGATCCTCTTCGACGACGTTCAGATCCGTCATCGCGCCGGGAGTGACATGGAGATGGCCTTCTTCGGCCCATCCGGAATACTGAGAGTTGACAGCGTTTTCTACCGCTCTCTCCGGAAGGTAGAAGTCGCAGAAAACCGCGTACCTGGTCGGACCGTCGGACTCAAGCGGAAAAACTCTGACCTTGGCGGTCATGTCGTTCTTCGAGCCCAAGTCGAGCCCGATGATGCACCGCTCGCCCTCAAAGTCCTCAAGCCGCAAAGTGTTGTCCTCGCACTGACCCCAGGCCCCCATATCCATCCACGCGTTCGACGCGGAGCACCAGATATCAAGGTGCTTCGTCTTGAAGTTGTTGATGGCTGACGGCAGCGCCTTCGCTTTCGCGAGAAGCGACAAGATCATCTCCGGGCGTACGCTCACGCCCCAGTTCGGGTTCGCCTTCTCCAACGCCTCAGGCGAGGTCCAGTCGTCATCCTCGTCCGCTGTGTAGATGACCGCGAATTGCGTCTCGTCTATCGCCTGACGCTCAAGCACCCGCGTGCTCATCGTCCGGACTTCATAGCAGATGCCCGACGTGTCGAACCCCGCGGTAGTGATGCACCACAAGAGCGAGCTCCGGCGCTTGCCGAGAGACGTTTCAACCACGTCATAGACCGCTCGGGTCTTATGCGCATGGAGTTCATCGACGACGGCCAGATGCGTATTCAAACCGTCCAGCGTCGAGCCCTCCGCAGACTTTGCCTGAAACGTGCTCCCGGTGCCAGGCACGTAGAGCGCATTCGCAAGCACCTCAAGGCCGAAGCGCTTCCGAAGCGGCAAATTCATCTCGGCCATGCGCTTCGCGTCCCCGAAGACGATCTTCGCCTGATCGCGCGTCGTCGCAAAGGAATACACCTCGGCGCCGGGCTCGTTATCAGCCACAAGGCAATAGAGCGCTACGCCGCTCGACAAACAACTTTTCCCGTTTCCGCGAGCCACTTCGATGTAGACGCGTCGGAATCGGCGCCCGCCGTCTTCTCTTCGCCTCCACCCGAACGCCGTGGTCAGGATAAATGCCTGCCAGGGCTCAAGATTGATGCGCTGACCGGCGAGCTCCCCTTTCGTATGGGTCAGGAGTTCGATAAACCGACACACCCTTGATGCCGCCTCCGGGTCCCATACGAAAGGCCCGTCCTCTTTCCATCGCTTTAAGTCATCGCGCTGCCTCTGGCACGCCAGCTTGACCCACTTGCATGCGAGCTGACTTCCGTCAAGCACGCGCGCCGCGTAGTCCGCCGCGATAGCACAGTAATCGCGAGTCTTCTTTGCAGTCATATGCGTCTGCCTCCGTGAGATGATTGAGGCGTCTCAATTCCACAAACCACCCCACGGAGGGTTTTATGTCAGTAAGTCAAACGAATTTCCCTCTTGAGGAAGCTTCTAAGATCGTCCAGGCGGCGATCAGCGCCGGCCTCATAAATCTCCCGTTCCTTGCGCAGTGCCGCGCCGAAAGCTTCAACAAGCTCATCGACGCTCAGCTCCCGGACCCCGGCGATATCAGCCGAAGCTCCAGACTTGAGCGGACCTTTGAGGCCGAGCGGGAGATTCTCGCTCGCGACCTGACTGCCGCCGCGCGACGCGATGCCCTCTACCTGCGGCATTTCTTCGCCGCCCTCCAGGGTATCGAGCTCCGGGAGTGACCCGCCGCTAAGGCGATCTTGGAGCGTCTCCACTTCTTTGCGCAGATCCCAAATGAAGTAAAGGCACACCAGGATCGCGATGCTTGCCCCGATGTCCCCCGCAAGATGAAGCCATTCCATGCCTACTTCTCCAAGAAGAGCCCAAACATTTCCCGCCACGTCTCCTCACCGGGGACTATCAGGGCGAGAAAAACAAAAATCAGCGTCAGCTGCAGACAGCTCCAGCCTTTCCGGATGAAGAACTTCCGGCGGGGCGGGGACATCAGCGGGTGAAAGCTCGCTGCGAGGATGCAGCCTGTTCCAAGGCCGGCGAACACCCCACTACCGAAACACGCAACACGGTGAATCCCGCCGAGCAGTGCGCTCAGATAAATCTGCAACTCCGTCATCGTCGATCCTTAAAAGTCTTCGAAGGCATCCTTCTCTTCCTCTTCCGCTTGAGCGGGTCTCACACGCGCGCGCGAGGCAGGCGTAAACCCCAGCTCTCGCTCACACGCCGCAAGTACCCCCTGCACGGCGACCAGACTCTTCACGTTCGGATGCTGCTTAAGCTCCGTCGATCCATCCATCTTCATGACCGTGATCGTCGTCCCGTCGTGGTCTACCGCCTTCGCGAGCTTTCGATAGAGCGCATAGTTCCTCGCCCACCGCTCCAGCACCGTGAAGTCCGTAGCGACGAGCAGGCCTTTCGGCGCATACTCGATCGCAATCTTCCACGCCGCCCGCGCCTCTTTCGTCAGCCCAACCGGCGGGGTCGGAGCCAGCTCGGGCGTCGTCGTCGCAGCCAGTTTTTCAAGCGACCGACAGGGCTGAAGAGTGCCCTGGGCGGCCTTTACCGAATCCGGTTTTCTGGGTCTTCCGCCGGGCATTGAAATTCCTCAAATTTTGCACGCGTAAAAATCTAGGTAGGGGCGCGGTCTTGAAGGCATACGCGTTCAACTTTTGACCCTCCATCCCGCCTTAGCCCGCCAAGCTGGCGGCCTATTTGTCCGATTCTTCGCTAGCAGCTTCAAGGATTGTCGATTCAACGAGCGCCGTGAGAATGTTTTCGCGTTCATCCTTAAGCGAGAGAAGCGCGACGAACGCCTTAACAAAGTCGAGGTCGGCTTCTGTGTCTTCGAGGATCTGCGCTTCGAGCTCATCGAGCGAAGCCCTAGCCCTGTCGATGGCGCTCAATGCTTTAGCATAGTTTTCAATCTTTGCTTTCTTGCTCATGGAGATCTCCGGAGATGTTCAATCAAAATGCTTTTGTAGAACCCAAGGTAGGTGCGTCAGCATTTACGTGCCCGCACTGCCATACCCTTGCACAAATGTTTCGCCGTCCTGTCCGAACAAGAGTTCTTTCGAACAAGGACAGCGATGACCATGAAATATCGGTTGCCGAATGCATCAGCTGTAAGGGCCTGACTATCTTTATTCAGGGCGAGCTCGTTTATCCAGACGCCCCGGCTATAGAACCCGCCGAAGATATGCCCGAAAAGGCTCGTGCGTTCTTCATGGAAGCTCAGTCCGTTATCGGGAAGTCTCCCCGCTCAGCATGCGCATTACTGCGGCTTTGCCTGGAGGAGTTGGTAAGCCACCTCGGAGGAACCGGGAAAAGCCTTTACGAGCGGATAGAAAGCCTGAACCTGCCTTCTGATGTCTCGGCGCTTTTCGATGCCTGCCGGTTAATGGGCAACCAAGCCGCTCACCCCGGGGTTATTGATTTCAAGAACGACAACGGTCTTCCTGTTGCTCGCGCTCTTTCCCAGTTTGTCAACATCATCGTGATGATCAAAATTTCTCCGCGTATTCAAGCTCAGCGGTTTCTGGAGCAGGTTAAGAAGTCTTGATGTTCCCAAACCCGCCATCCTCTGCCGCAGTCTTCCGACTGTGGCAGGCGTGGCAGAGGGCCTGAAGGTTCTCTTCATCCCACATGAGCGCCTCATCTCCCCGATGCGGTCTGATGTGATCCACGTCCGTAGCGGGCACCGCGCGCCCCCGCTCCAGACACTCCTCGCAAAGAGGGTGTTCTGAAAGAAAGCGCTCGCGAAGTCTCCTCCAGCGAGCACCATAGCCTCTGGCCGCCGACGAGCCTTTCTTCCGGAAGCGCCGTTCCCAGCGCTCCTTCTTCTGCAACTGCTCGCGCCTGGTTCCGGCTCCCTTGTGCTTGTCGCAGTACTTCTCGCCGCGCGGCACCGGGTGCCGACAGCCTGGATAGGAGCAGAGAGACAGCAGCGGCATCAAATCCCCTTTGCAATAGATGACAGAACAGTCTTAATCAGCTCGATCGTGATCGGGATGGAAAGGCTGAAAGCTTTTTCCTTGACAGCCGCCCAAACCGTCTTAGACCGCAAAGCGGCCAGCAGGTCATGCCCTTCCATGGTGAGGCGCGGATACTCGATGTCGTAATACCACGGTGGAGGCGCCGGCTTCGTTCGCACCTTCACGCCTTGAACGAGTCCGGCTTCAATCAGCATGAGCAGATGCTCGTAGTACCGGTTCTCTGCCTCATGGGCGGCCACAGCCTCCGGGTCAGTCGTTGGAAGCTGTGAAGCAATGGTGAGGTTGTCGTCAAGCTTCTTCAGCTTTTCTTCTAACCGATCGCGCTCGATGTCCTCAAGGACTTCGCGCACATCGCCCCAATTTCTGACCATACCTTCCTCTCAAAGAGAAAGGGCCTCTCCGGAGAGAAGCCCTTGTGCTCAGGACCAGGAACCAGTGAAGCAAAGTGAAAAGCTGGTTCCGTCCCTGATTTGATTTTACGCGATCGACAGCTGAAGCCTGTGGCCGAGTGACCGAAGAATGGTCTCAATCCGATCGATCTTCGTTGGATGGTGAATGTCGAGAATCCTCGTCACTTCAGGAAGCTTCAATTCTGCCTTCTTAGCGAGTTCGGCGCGAGAGACCCCGTCGCGCACCATCTCATTTGAAAGCAGGATTTTGGCGACCTGATTAGCATCCAGATGAACGACATATTCCCCGGGAAGCGCTGGAGACGCCTCCGGAATAAGCTCTCCATCTTTAATGCGGAACTCGACGCAATCCTCGACGGCATAACGGGCCCAGTTTTCAAGAGGCTCGCCATCCACGGAATATGACAGAAGTTCGGGCAGATCCCGGCAACGAACAATCTCAGTGCCGTCCTTAAGCTTTTCAAAGCGGCATGGAAAATCGAAATTTGACATTTGTCAGACATACGATCATGCAGCAAGCCCCGCCGGCTAAGGCGGGGGTGTGTTTTATTTCTTAGAGACTTCCTTCAGGCCAAGATCGCGAATGATGTCCTTGCGGATACTTTCATTCATCTCTGCGCCGGGGTGTCGAGGCATGGTTTGCGTTTTTGGGTTCCCCGGGACTCTCAGGCGAAGGTGTCTGGTTCCGTGGGTGACCTCAACGCCTCTCGACTTAAGCCACCGAAGAAATTCACTTTGCTTCATGATCTCCTCTATTGGTTGAACACGTGAATATTCTACCATGAGGTTAGCATTTTTGCAAATGTTATGTATTTCGACGCTACTTATTCCGGCATCAAAAAAGCCCGGTCATCTCTGATCGGGCTTGTGTTCCTTCCGGGTACGGCAAAGATCCCAACCGGGATCATTGTCTCGCGTACGTAGAAGTAGCGGTGTTCAAACTGTGACGTCATTATACATCGGATTCGTCGAAATTTGTCTCGACGATTCGCTGAAACTTTCTGACGATGGCTTCGAACTGCTTCAGGAAGAAGCGATAGCCCACGCGGATGCGGCGGGCGCAGGTCATATCGGAGAGCCCGAGGCCGTATTTGAGACGGAGAGCTTTCTTCTCCTGCGGGGTCATCCACGGGCCTGCATAGGCGGCGCATAGCTTTTCGGCGTCCCGCACGTCGATGGCCGTTGCTCCGGGCGCACCCTGGCTCTCGGCTTCTGCGGGCGCATTGGGGCCATAGAGGCGGAGCGCGGCCATTGCCTGATAGGTGGCCGAGATTCCGGCGGGCCCGTTGCCGCCTCGGATGTATCGCGTCCAGTTGGCAAGGCGGCGTTCGAAGTATGGGTCGATCATTCGAGCTCCTCGATGTAGACGGTGACGGAAGGGAATTCGGCATATGTCTTCGTGGCCGAAACTTCGACGACTTGAGCGTCATCCTTCCACGCGATGCCATTCAGGCCGTCGCAGATGATCTTGATGATGTTGTCCATGTCGGGCTTCTTGGCCGGGCGCTCGCTGCCCTGCAGACATGCTGCGCGGCGCTTCTGAGAGTACGAATCTGGCACGAGGAAAGCGGCCAGGATTGAGACCTTGACGGCTCCGCGAAAAATGTCTTTGTTGCACATGGCGTACTTGCCGTAGACCGATACGCGGGCTTCGTAGCGGCGGGTAGCGTCCGGCGTGTAGGCGTGCCCGGTTCGAGAGAAGCGCGGGCGTGCCTTGCCTTGTGGTGTGCCGGGGATAGTGAGCTTAACCACGGATCTTCCTCAACTCACGCTGATAGCTCTCCGAGGATGTAAAGCCTGCGGGAGACCATGCCTTGATCTGGTCGAGCTTGAAAGTGAGCCCGTAGAGATCGGAGAAGACGGTGAAGCCTCGACGTTCGCCGTAGAAGCGATCCCAGGCCCCTTCTTTTAGGACGAAGAAGAGCGCGGCACCTTCAGGCGGATAGGTGGAGATGTCGTCGATGTCCACCTCGGTGAAGGTGAAGGGCAAGCGCTTCGGCGCGTGTTCCTTGGAAGGTGGATCGATGGGCATGAGACGGGTGACTTTCTTGAGCGTCATTTTTTGTCCTTTGCTTGTTTGGCTTTGAGTTGCTTATCGATGCGCCATTTGTCGAAGGCGGCGCGAAGAATCTTGACGGTCTTAATCCGGCGTGCTATGCGGTCGGCTTCGGGCTCGGGCTCGAAGTGCTCGCAGTAGTCCACGGACTCGACGGAGCGAAATCGCTTGTATCCGCCGATCTCCCCGGGGAGAGAGCAGTAGACGAGGCCTCTGGCGAGCATCCCCCACTGGCCTCTGTGGAGGCGAAGCGGATCGCCTTTCGGCAGCGGCTCGAGCGGTGCGCAGTTGCGGCAGCGAAGACACTCACTCATGTCGCTCCCTCATGATGAAGGTCGTCCGGCTGATCCACCGTGAGAAGGCGTGGATGAAGCGTTTGTGGATTCCGGTAGAGGGTTCCATCAGAACACCTCCTCGTCGTCGTAAGCAGGAGGCGGCACGGGAGCGGTCGCATAGGCCGGCTTTGTGCGCGTCCACGTATCGCCGAGCGCCCGGATTTTGCGCAGCACTGCGGCCGCGCGGAGCTGGGCGGAGTTCTTCCGGTCGGGGGTCTTGACGTTGCGCATCGCGTAGGCTTTCTCGGCCGCAAGGTACTCGGCGTGCCCGACCGCCACCATCTTGACGTACTCGAGGGGATGGACGAACCGCTGGCCCGGATCGAGCTGATAGCGCGGTATCGGCAGCGGAACCTGCTCCTCGGTGATGGAGCCGTCGGCAGCCAGATGCTTGACGACGAAGAAGCGGCTTTCCACGACCAACTCGAAGAAGGCGTTAAAGAGTTCCGTCTGGGGCTTCGGGCCGTCATCGTCCAGCGAGTCGGAGACGCGCTCGAACTGCTTTGCGAGGATGACCAGGGGCCGGTACTTGTGGAGCACCTGGGTCATCTCGCTTCGGCAACGGGAGGCAGCGGTATGGAAAAGGCAGAGCTCCTCGCCGCCGGAGACCCAGTCCGAGACGAGGCCGCACCCATCGACGGAGCAGAAGTGAGCTCCCCAGCGATTGCGGTAGATCCCGTCCGGACAGAGGCGGCCGTCGTAGCGATTAGCAACTGGGAGCTTTGCCGGATCACAAACCTTGTTGATCTCGTCCGTCGGTGCGGAAGAATGCATATCGTTTTGCATCAGAAGGCCTCTTTGTAATTGGCCGGCATCGCCTTGACCAAGCGATAGTCAGAGCCGTTGAATGGCAGCGTGTAGAGATGCGGCATCGCGCGAGAGGCAATCGCTTCGCCGAGAGCCGCCTTGAGGTTTTCGAGCCTGAGATTCGCGATCAGGACTGTCGGAACGCCGTCACGAATCCGGCTGTCAAAGACATCCAGCAGCGTGTCGTTTTCAAAGGCAGAGTTCGTCGAACGACCGACCTCATCGAGCATGAGGCACGGAACGCGTGAGAAAGCGTCAATCAGCGCATTGATCTCGCGCCCTGAAGCGCCCTTGAAGTAGTTGAAGAAGCGGCTAGCCCGCAGGTAGACCGGATAGACCTCAGACTGGCAGAGCGCGAAGTAGATAGCGCTCGCGAGATGCGACTTTCCTGCGCCGGAATTTCCGACCATGCAGATGCCGCGAGCAGCGGCTTCCTGATCCTCAGCGAGGAAGCGATCAATGAGACGGCTAGCGAAGCGCTCGCAGACCAGCGCATTGAATCGTCGTTCCTGAGTGTCGCGAGTGAAGCTGCCAAAGTCGCGCCCTGGCAGTGCTTCGCACGGGATGTTGCCGATGAGCTTGCTGAGCTCGCTGTAGCGCTTTACGCACTGAGCGAGCACGCGGTTTCTTTCGTAGTCGATCTTTTCCATGATTAACCCCAGCCGATCTGTCCCGGCTCGCCGTAGTACTGACCTGAGCACTTGATCTCCGCGCCTCTAGGAGCTACGTTCTGTTCGGTTTTGTCCTTCTCGTACCAAGAGGCTTTGAAGCCCTGCCAACCACGCTCACAGCAGGTCGATAGAGCTTCTTCCAGAGTGATCCCGGCTTTTTCGGCTTCTCGCTGAATGCCCTTGAGCGCGGTTTCGGTGATAGGTGCTCTACGTTTCGCGCGGAGAGCGGAGAAGTCGTTCCAGACCTGCCCGGAAACTGACTCAGGCTTTTGCGCGTTGGATGAGCGCTTTCGCTTCGTCTTTCCTGTCGGTTCTTCGGCTTTTGCACCGATATCGAGCTGAGCATCAGCGAAGAGGTTTTCGAGGTCTTCATCAGACATGGGCGGAGGTTCATTTTCGGGGCATACCCCGGAAATGCGCGTAGAGGCGTTTTGAGAGCACCCTGCATCGTTCTGGAGTGTTTGCTCGTCCGAGGCATCAAGGCGGTCTCTATGCGCGGCTACGGAGCGCTCTGAGGCATTCGAGAGCGAATCCTTTCCTGCGATTCCGGCTTCTGAATGGTTTTGAGAATTTGAAGATTGCGAAAAGCTGGTCGGCAGCGTCTGCGCTTGCGCAGATGCGACGGCGGCGATAGCCGACGAAGTTCCGGAAGTGCGCATAGAACTTTCCCTGTTCTCTTCCTTTTTCTCTTCCTTGTTATTTCCCTGTTCGGCTTCAAGATCTTTAAGGGGTCCCCTTCAAGATCTTTAACCCCTGAAACATCCTTAACCCCTTCAAGATCTTTACCCCCTGCTAGCTCTTTGATTCGCGAAAAATCGACGTAAAAGACACGCACCTTCCCGGGAGGTTGATGCGCTGTGATGAACTTCTTTTCCATAAGCACCTTGATCGACTTGCGCGCAGTCAGCTCTGACACGTGTGCCTTAGCAGCGATCTTCTTGATCGATGGCCAGCAGGCGCCCGTAGTACCAGTCGCCTTTTTCTCATTGACGAACCAGCACAGAGCCATCAAGACCCAAAAAGGGCTCGGGTCCATATCGTCGCCGTTGGCAAACAGCGTGTCGATGAAGCTATAGGCCAAGGTTGCCTCACTTGAAAAGCGGATTAAGTTCGCTTCTCGGGATTCCGGTTGCGAGATTTACAGCCGGGACATGCCTTGCCGGCACGTACCCCAGCTTTATCCAAAAGGCAACCGCCTGTCTGGAGACTTCCGGGGTGCATACCTTTGCCAGAGCTTTCTGACTCCCCAGTTTTTCCACCGCCCTCTGTACGGCATTAGAGCTTTTTTCTGTCATAGCGTTTTGCTTTATAGCAAGTTGTTTTAGCTTTAAAGCAAAGTATAGCGCAAGATTAACTTGCTTGCGAGGTACGCAAGTTTTCCTGACACTAGCGCTATGGAGGATTTATGCCGAGCAACTTACAGACCATCCTGAATGCAAAGGGGCTTACTCACGCTCAGGTCGCGGAGGCTCTCGGGGTCACGCGGCAAGCGGTTCAGAGGTGGGCAACTAAAGGGAATCCTCGCCTTGAAAAGCTCTCAAAATTGGCGGACTTTTTAGGCGTAACTCCCGGACAAATCACCGGCGATGAAAGCTACGACCAACCAGCATATATGCCGGCCGTTAACTCTTCTGCAGTGCCATCCCGAGCGGGGTGGACGGTAGTTCCGGTTCTTGATGCATACGGGGCGTGCGGGGCTGGTTCGCCGGCATATCAAGCCAATAATGTCGGTGCGATGCAGTTTTCTGATGAATTCTTAAGATCACTGCCCGGCGTACACGGTATTCGCGAAGGTCAATTCGAGATCATTGGCGCCGCAGGCGACAGCATGGAGCCAACTATCAGCAGGGGCGGATTGGTACTTGTGGACACGCATCAGACTGAAGCACGCGGAGATGGAATTTACGTATTTATCAACGGCGAGGATGTATTCATTAAGCGTGTGCAGATCAATTTCAACAGATCATTGACGCTTATCTCTGACAATCCCGCCTATCCACCGACCACATTGACCAGAGATGAATTAGAGGGAGCTCATATACATGGACGCGTGATTTTTGTTTTTAACGGCTTCCGCACGTAACCCTCTTCACCCCGGCTTTCGCTGCGTCGTGCTGATAGTTGCCCCCCCCCCCCCACCCCGACTTGGCCCGCCATAGAGCGGGCCTTTTTTTGACTTCGGTCAAAATAAACTTGCCTTTATCACGGCTTACAGGCAAGTTTAACTTGCTTTTCATTGCTTGCACGTGTAAAGTTTGCTTTGTCGAGAGAGCAAAAAGCTTTTTCGAATGCAAACTCCCTCCCCCGGCCGGAAGCCGGGTGGGGCAAGCGACGGTGAAGAGCCGGAGCCGGATGGACGCGAGGCACAGAGCCTTTCCCAGCACGACGCAGGATCGAGCAAGAGCGATCCGGGCGCGGACCATTCAGATACTCTCTCTGTCCGGGAGACGATTCAGATCATCGGGCGGAGAGAAGGCCAATTGAAGCGCTTTCTTCTGAGAGCGCTTCTGTGGGCTATTTTTAGGAGGATTTATGAAGGTAGACATCGAAGACGGCCGCCTTATCGTTACGCCGATCACGGAAGAAGATGCTCGGATCATCTATGCGCTGGCGGCCGCCTATGCCGCATTCGATGCGGTTTGCTATCCGATCATGGGCGAAGCAGTTCGTTGCACCGAGGGCGATAGTGCTCAATCAAGCGACGCTCTACAACGTCGAGCATCAGAAGAGTGACTTGCGTGCAGACGGCTATCTTCTCGAACCCAAGTCTGGAGGCCTCGTTCCACTTGTGATGATCGTTAAATCGTGTGCTGAGATCGGTCGTTTGCCCGATATAGAGTACGTGGTTATCCGTGGTCAGGAACGCATAGATGGCAACCACTGCTTTAAATCTGGTGTTTTTCGAGTAAACGCCGAATGGATAAGTCTTCCCGTAGTTGTCCTTAAAAGTTAAGGATCCCAGTTTCATGTTTCTTTCCTTGCGTGAGTTGATGAATGTCGAATTGCACTCCGACAGTTCATCTTCTCACGCTGGGAGGAAGCCGGCCAACTTCAGCCCATTCTCAAGAGCGGGCTGAGGTGGGCTTTTTACGGAGAGATTAATGAACGATTGCCACGACAGCGACTGTGCAGTAAACAACGAACCGGCATATCCTGCCGGGCGTTGCAACTGCGGCCTAGAAGCTAAACGTGAGGGCCGATGGTTGACATGGCTTTATCAGCGGGGTTGTACCAAGGTCGCTCGCCTGAGAACGATTCTTGGATCATGGCTATTCCGCCGATTTTGTCTAGCGAAAACAAATGCCAGCCGGGTACGGTACCTGATTTGCTACCGCCTTTTGTTTGGTAGCCACGCAATGCAGGCCGCCCTGCCGTGGTGGTGCCGAGCAAGAAAGGCTCAACGACGCGCAGGAATCCATCGTATGTGAATGTCACCACCCGGCGCTCCTCAATCGCTTGAGCAAGCACGTCATAAACACTCATGTTTTCTCCTCTGAGGTAGTTGAACAAAGTCGCACTGTGAGAGCCGCGACAAGTTCAGCTTACCCCAGAGGGAGATTCCAACTTCAGCCTGTTCGCAAGAGTGGTCTGAGGTTGACTTTTCGTATAATGGATTGCAGAGACACACGGGGACACGACGTGACACTTACTGACAATCAAAAACGCGCTCTAGTGAAAAGGATCGCCGACATCTATGAGAAAGTAGGTGTTGCAGGTCTGGCCTTAGGGCTTTTCCAGTACAACTTCCAAGGGGCGTTGATTGGACTGGGGTTCTTGACGGTCAGCCTCTTACTCACATACCTTTTGGAGCGATGAACATGGACTTATGGACGCTAGTAGCCATCTTCGGCGTAATCGGGGCGGCATTCGCCCTGTACCTACTTCGCGGTCTTCCCCCGAAGCATCGGCACTAATCGCTGACACGAACAATCAGGCCCTCGCCCCGAAAGGAGCGGGGGCTTTTTCATGCTCTCTCCGGAGAGCCCAGATTCAAGCCGCTTCCACGGCATTTATTCCAAGAATGCCGCGCCCCCATGCAAGGCACGCTCCGGGAGGAGGCTTGAATCTGAATGGAGAACACCATGATTCAACACGACAGCGATTGTGCAGTTCACAACGGCCCCGCGCTTCCGCCGGGGCCGTGTAACTGCGGCGCTCAGGCTAAATATGAACGCCGATGGATTGCATACCTTCGTCAGCGGGGTTGTAGAGCGGTCGCTCACCGGAGAATTGCTTTTGGCATGTGGTTAGGCCAACGATTTTGTCGAGCAAAAACACGCGCCACTCGGGCACTTTGCCTGACCTGCTACCACCTGCTGTTTGGTAAGCGCGCAGCGCGGGACGCCCTGCGGTGGTGGTGCCGAGCAAAAAGGGCTCAACTTCGCGCTGAAGCCCATCGTAGACAAAGCGCACTACCTGCCGATTGATGATGGCATCTTCCAATTCTGTCTGAACAGACATCTTTTCTCCTTCGGAGTTTGGTTTAAAGAACGTCCTTGTCACCGGACTTCTCTACCTTACTCCGAAGGAGCCCCAACCTCATAGAGCCTCGACGCCGTAACAAGCGCCGGGGCTTTTCTTTTGCGAGAACGAAATGAGCACCTATCAAGCGCCCGTCGATTTCCGGACGTTCGACAGCTCCGACATGTGGCTTGCCTGCAAGGGCTTCCGCAGCGTCATTCACCGCGCGAACTACACGGCCGACGTGGAACTAACGGCTCTTCTTCGCGGACACCTCCAGCAGCTCCTCGACATTGACGAGGACATTGAAGACCGCGAGGGCTTCGCTTTCGCGGCGGGTGCTGCACTTGCTCACCAGATGAGGAGCCGCAAATGACCAAGTTCACGGAATTCCTGCTCGACGCGCTGACGGGCCGCCCGGCCAAGGGCTTTACCCCGGCTGAGCTCGCCAGAGAGCATCAAGCTCAGATGATCGGCGTCATCGGCGGGGTCATCTTCTTCGCGACGATGTGCCTCGTCATCTACGGCGGCTCCTTCCTCCTTCGCTACCTCGCAACCAACTGAGGTTCACTATGCAATACGAATTCATCCCCCGCATCCTTTCCGGCGCGGCTGAGCTCGAGATCGACTTCTACAGCGATCTCTACGAACTTGGGGTGTGGTGGGCGCTCCTCTCCGGCCATGACCGCGAGACCCGCGCACGCCGCGTCCTCGAGCGCTCCCTGTACAACGTCGAGGGGTTCCGCGAAGCGTTCGACCGCGAGGCCGCCAAGGGCGGGGAGTTCTTCGACGTAATCGACCGCATCCTGCACAAGGCCGACCGGGCCTGCAAGGAATGGTCTCAGTACGAGTACGAGGAGAACAAGCGCGACCGTGCTGAGGACGCCGCATGATCAGGCGCACCAAAAAGGAGCTCATTCAGATCTTCAAGAAGCTCCGCGAGTCTCACGCTTGGTCTAAGGACGAGACCGGAGAGCTCTCGATCATCCGAGAGCGCTACGAGGAGGGCAAGGAAGATGAAGTTCATCGCCTGATAGGTGAACTGGACGCCAAGCTAGGCGCAAAGTGTCTCGCACTCTTCGCGCTTTGGAGTGACCTCACCCGCTCAGAGAAGGAACCGCAATGACCATCCCCCAGCACCCGCACCGGCATCGCTCTCAGCTCAGCAAGCGCCAGCGCAGGGCATGCGCAGCGCGCAACGCCCGAGCGAGAGAGCGCAAGACCAAAGCAACGAAACACACCAAGGCGAGCTTCCTCCAGGGGCTCGCCTTTTTACTAGGGAGATTTTTCCGATGACAACCGACTCAGCAGACCGGGCCGAATGGCTCAAGCAGCCGGAAGCAGAAGCGCGCCGGGGCCGCCAGACGACCAAGAGCGGCCGAACAGCTGCGAACAACCGCACAGCCCGCCCCCAAACAGGCGGGCTTTTTCGACCTCATTCGCTACATCTTGGAAAGGTGGTTCAAATGACACCGAATGACCAGAAAGAAAAAGAGGTTTGGGAAGCCGAACAGGCCTCCGCAAACCTCCCTATGTCCGGGCAAGACGAAGACGACATCGAGCGCATGCGAAAAGAGTTCGATGAAGTCTTCGCGTTTTAACCACACGGAGAATCATACATGAGCTACGGAACACTAGTGCTCGGAGAGTCGGGGAGCGGCAAGACCGCTTCCCTGCGCAACTTGGAGCCGGCTAAGTGCCTGCTGATTCAGCCAGTACGCAAGCCCCTCCCCTTCCGCTCGAATGGGTGGAAGGAAGTACGCACCAAGGGCGACGGCGGAAATATCTTTGTCTGCGCTGATGCGGCGAAAATCGTAACTGCCATGCACCGCGCCCCGCAGGACATCATCATCATCGATGACTGGCAGTATGTGCTAGCCAATATGTTCATGGCCGCGCGAGACGTAAAGGGCTACGACAAATTTACGGCCATCGGCGGCGCGGGCTTCGACATTGCCAAGGCCGCAAGCGAGCTCGGGCCGGACAAGCGAGTTTATGTCCTCGCCCACACGCAAACAGACGAGGACGGGACGACCCGAATCAAGACGCTGGGCAAGATGCTTTCTGAAAAGATTGTCGTCGAAGGCATGTTTACCACTGTCTTGCGAACCATCGTTGACGGCGGCCGCTACGGCTTCCGCACTCACAACTCCGGCAGCGACACGGTCAAATCCCCTATGGGGCTTTTCGATGAAGACGTCATCGACAACGACCTCGCGGCGGTCGATGCCGCCATCTGCGAGTACTACGGAATTTCAATACCCGCCGAAGAATCGGCAAAGGACTCTAAATGATCATCGGAACTATCAAGGCCGACAAGGCATCTGCCATCAGGAGCGAAACCCCCGCCCGCATCTTTGAAACCGGGGCTTACAAAGGAAAGATCCTGCAGGCAGAGCAGTACGAAACGAAGAACGGAGCCGCGATGCTCCGGTTTTACTTCGAATCGAATGATGGAGCCACGGCGTGGCTCTCGCTTTGCATCGTCAAAAGCGACGGCGAAGAGGCTTTTGGTATGGGTATCTTCCAGTCCATGCTTTTTTGCTCCAAAACCGAGTCGGTCGAATGGGTCGAAGGCAAGGTACGCACCATGAAAGGCGAGATCGTGAAGGGCTATCGCGGAAAGGCGATCGAAGGAAAGCCAATCGGCCTCGTCCTTGAAGCAGAGCCCCGCGAATACCTCTATCTAGGGGAGGTAAAGATCGCCAACGACATGACGATCCGACGCGCATTCGATCCGGCCACCGGTCGAACCGCTAAGGAGATCGATTCGGGCGCGACTGAAGCCACGGCTATCCCCGCGCTTCTTAAGAACCTGAAGGAACATCCCAAGGCGGTGCGCAAGCTTGACGGAGGAACGCAGGCACAGGCCTCCAGCGCGGCTTCTATGCCGCCTGATCCTCCCGTTGATGACGACATGCCCTTCTAATAACAAAGAGCCCCGGCCAACCACCGGGGCTTTTTCGTTTGAGGCTTATCAATGACCGAACTCATCAGGATCGAACCCTCCCGCATCGGTGGAGAAACTATTCAGACGTGCAACGCGCGCGATCTGCACGCGTTCCTTAAAGTCAAGGCGCGATTTAATGACTGGATTAGAAACCGTGTTGAAGACTTCGGTTTTCAGGAGAATCAAGACTTCATAACGCTTACTAGATTATTAGTAAGCGGCGGCAAGCGGAAGGATTACTACCTTAGTCTCGACATGGCGAAAGAACTTGCCATGGTAGAGCGCAACGCCAAGGGCAAGGAGGCTCGCCTTTACTTCATCGACTGCGAGCGAATCGCGAAATCGAAGACTGCCGTACCAGCACTGCCCTCATATCCTGAGGCCCTCAGACAGCTGGCAGACGCCATAGATAGAAACGGTGTGCTTGAGTCTCAAAAACTAGCACTTGAACATCAAGCCCGTGAAAACGCACCGAAGGTTGCTTTTGCTGAAGACGTTGTTGCTAGCGGTAAGGAAGTAACCATCACAGTCGCCGCAAAAATCCTTGGGATGCCCCCACAAAAGTTCCGAGACTGGCTGCGCAAAAACGGCTTTCTATACGCCAACGCTAATCACGCAATGCAAACCAGCATCCGACGCGGACTGATGGTCGTTCGCTTTGCGAGCTTCAACCACTCTGACGGAACCGCCGGCACCTCTTCGACCCCGCATATCACGGGCGCTGGTCTCTTCTATTTCTATCAACGCCTCCTCGCCGAAGAACTGATTGACCGCAACCCAAACCTTAAACTTGTCGCCTAAAGCGGTCAATGTTTTTTTGGAGAATCACCATGAAAATCTACGAAATCCCCGGCGCGCTGCGCGAACTTCTCGACCGCCTCGACGCCGATCCCGATACGGGTGAGGTCGACGGCGAAGCCCTTGCTGCCTACGCGGAGTACAACGCCGCCGCAGCCGAAAAGCTCGAGGGCACGGCCTGCTACGTGCGCGAATTGAAGGCAGAAGCCGACGCCATCAAGGCTGAAGAAGAGCGTCTTGCAAAGCGCCGCAAGGCGCTGGAGAACAAGTCCGAGCGTCTGAAAAACTACATGATGCCCGCACTCGAAGCAATGGGCGGCAAGGTCAAGGGCGTCATGGCATCCGTCCGCATCGGTAAGTCTCAGGCCGTCACCGTCTTCGACATCGACGCGCTGCCGGACGCATTCAAGCACGTCAAAACGACCATCGACCCGGATAAAGTGGCCCTCAAAAAGGCCCTAAAATCCGGTGAGGTCATTCCCGGCGCGGCTCTCGAAGACCGTCAGTCCGTCGTCATCAGCTAAAAAGGGGCCGCCAGAATGAAGAGTAAAAAATCATCATAAACCCCAAACTTAATTTGGATTTCAGCCCCGCCCAGGGGCTTCATCTTGATGCCGCTTGCCTTCTAGGATAAGCAGTGAAAACCGCCTCCCACGTGGATGCGCGCTTAGGCAGACGGCATCAAAATGACGTGATTGGCCAAAATGCGTTCAATTTTTGTCATGTTTGATCATGGTTCGACTGGCCTTCTTGAGACGAGTCTTCACTTTCTTGACGTCTTCCTCAACGGGTAAGTCTTCCGGCTTGACACCGCTATTTCGGATCATCATGTCGCGCACTTCTTTACCAACCGTTCGTGCAGAATCTGCGGCTTCTCTAAGCCCACGAACATTTTTACTGCGAATGCGCTCCGCGGTTTGCGTATCTCGGAACAAGTTGCCCGCCAGTTCCGTTATGCCCATGAAGTCGTATAAAACTGGAGACTTACGTCCGTTACCAATCACGCCCTTATGGGCCCGGAGATCCGCGAGAGACATGTTGTACATGCCTCGGAATCCTGCGTCTTTAAATAGCCCAAACTCGCCTGAGTTAACTCCGGCTTCCTTTGCGGCTGAGCTCAAGAGCTTTTCCGCAGACTTTAGATCTTCTCGCGTCTCTATACGGAGGACGCTGTTCGAGTCGATTGCGGCTTGGATAACTGTCTCAGCAAAGGCAGACAGGGCTATCTTGATGCGTTGCACTTCAGGCTTTTTGTCGTCAGCGTAAGTCGCAATCAGAAAGCAAGCGAACCGGTTCAGCTTGTAGTCAACCAGTCGGCCATCGTCGCTACGGATCTGTTCAAATGCCTCAGAGACGTCCAGTTCTAACTTTGCACATGAAGCAATAGCCCTGTTAATGACCCTCCTAAACTGGTCCCAAGAGCTATATCCCAAACGATGCATGAACTCCTTGGCGAGCCAATAACGTCTGCCATTTTGATGGCTACAGGTCTCAAGGATTTCGATCTCAGTATTGGAGTCAACAGATTCCGTCATCTTCTTCTCCGATGTCCAACAAGTAATGTTCATTTTGACACAGCGCCTAAGATCGGGCAGAATGTTCGTGCCCCGTGAAAGCGACGGGGACGGGATTGGCGTCCCGAACTACTCATACGGTGCATAGCCGCCTTGAAGCTCACAAAAGCGGCTTTTTTGTTGTCTATGCGAAGGGTGTAAGCCATCCTTACACCCTTGCAAGCCTCCTATTATGGGCAGGCTTGTGGGCTCCTTCGGGAGGCCGCTTCCGTATGAGTGGTACGCCAACCTGCAAGCCTGCCCACCATCGATTGGCGTCGATGAGGGCAGATCAAAGTCTGTTCATACGGAGGCATCCATGTCTGATGTCATCGCCTTCTCTTTTGAGAACAACAAAGTTCGCACTCTTGGTACGCCAGAGACTCCTCTTTTTATCGCAGCCGATGTCTGCGCGGCTTTGAAACATAGCAATCCTCGTCAAGCTCTTCGCGACAACGTCGACCCCGAAGATCAAATCAAGGTCGAAATCGAAACCAATGGCGGGCGCCAGACGGTCAACGCCGTCAATGAGTCTGGTCTCTACGCCCTGATCTTCGGATCAAAGCTTGATACCGCCAAGCGCTTCAAGCGGTGGGTCACGTCAGAAGTCCTTCCGGCGATTCGCCGTACGGGACGATACGAAACAGCCCAGTCCGCGCAGATCTCGACTTCAGAGCAGTACGAGATCCGCAAGGCCATCAAGGCGCGAGCTAAGAACTCATCGGTTCACTATCAGACGGTCTACAACGCTCTTTACGACTACTTCAAGATCGCGAGCTACAAAGACCTAAGACACGATCAGATGAAAGCTGCACTCGCGCTCATCGAAACCTGCACACTTAAACCGCAGCTTCCGGCGCCGAAAATTCCCGAAGGTTCGATCGTGATCGATGAAGTTATGGCCGAGAGAATCGTTGTCTTTATCTATTACTGGCGATATCTCTTTCGAGACGATCTGAATCTCTTTTTAGCGCTCTTGCGCCGCGTGAAATCCCCTCTCGCAGCTCATTTTTGGGAAGCAGTTAATGATCTGGGACTTGGCTTTATGGAAGAAGCACTAGCTAAACAGGGGTACTCGGTCAAAGACCTTGATTGCTACAAGTCCTGGGCTTCGCACCAGCCCAAACGCCTAACAGCGTAATCAACCACTTTTCTTGACAGGCCTCGACGCTCATGCGCCGGGGCTTTTCTTTTGGAGCATTCTCAATGAATGAACTGATTCAAACATTCAAGTTCGAAGGCTCGAACCTTCGTGTCATCGTCGAGAACGGTGAGCCCTGGTTCTGCGCAATTGACGTGTGCAAGGCTCTCGGATACTCAAACACCCGGGACGCACTCCGAAACCATACCAAAAATAAGGGAGTCGCGAAACACGACACCCCTACTAAAGGTGGTGTCCAACCCCTCGCATACCTAAATGAAGGGAACCTCTACCGTCTTATCATGCGCTCCAAGCTCGAAAGCGCAGAACGGTTTCAGGATTGGGTGTGCGGGGAGGTACTGCCGACGATCAGAAAAACGGGGTCGTACGGAACGCGTCAAACGCCCGCCCTCCCCGACTTTACAAATCCAGCGATAGCCGCACGCGCATGGGCAGAGCAATACGAGCAACGCCTGGCTCTCGAAGCTCAGGTCAAGAGTGATATGCCTAAAGTCGAATTCGCTGAGGCAGTCACTGCATCAGATGCCGAACACACCATCACCGAAGCCGCCAAAGTGCTCAGCATCCGCCCCAGAAAATTCTTCGACTGGCTCCGTATGGGGGGATTTATTTACAAACAAGGCACACAAGCTATGCAAATTTCAATCAATAAGGGCTTGATGGTGACTCGTTTCCATACGTTCAAGCACACCGATGGGGAACTCGACAAAAAAGCACATGCGCGGATAACCGGCAAGGGACTGTATTTCTTCTATCAACGCCTACGCCATGAAGGCTTGATCGAACGTAACCCCAATCTGGAACTGACTGCGTAATTCACTTTGAATCAGTAACTTTAAGGTGGTCAACCATGACACAAACAGAACAGCAATCGCTAAAGACTTGCGAATTTCTGCGGCCCGCCGAAGCAGCCAAATATCTACGCGTCTCACGTACAACAATTTGGCGCTGGGCTAGAGAACGACCTGACTTTCCAAAGCCCATTCGACTTAGCGCCACTATCGCCGCCTTTCGCAGAGCCGATATTGATGCTTTCGTTGCACGAATTGAGGCATGACGAGAATGGGAGGAACTAAACCTCCCAGCCCGCTTAAAGTTTTAATTTTGAAAAGCAGTATTGTCCCCACGCCTCCATCACCTGCCGTCGCTCTGGCTCTAACGTCGCGCGATTGTATGCCCCGCCATAATCATCCTGGAGCTTGTGCGCCATGCACAGCTCCACGGCCTCCTCATCAAAAAGTTTGCGATTTTCTCCGGTCTTCGTCCAAGTCTTAAAACTTGCACGAGAAGTTCCATGCTGTGTCGCAATCACCAATACCCCTTCCTTTTTAGATAGCACGGGATCAATCCATCCCTTCCCGCCACTTTGAAGACTTCGTTCGTGCAGTCGGGCAAAGACAATCCCCATTGCCGCATCAGAAAGTTCTCGTTTTTGGCGCGGCGAAGGGAAAATCAAATCAATACCTGGATATCGCGGCATCCCATTCAAGATCTGCAAGGCTGCCGCCGACAAAAACACTGTGTGATCACCCCGTCCCTTTGTCTTGAAATTTGCATTTGGGATGGTCAATGTTCGCTCTTGGAAATTCACGTCTGTCCATTTCGCAAGCCGCACCATCTTCGACCGCAGAGTCGTGAGAATAGCAAAGGCTGTCATCCTGTAAGACACTCGATCCGACGCCATCAATTCCACAAAGAAATCTGGAATCTCTTGATAATCAAGAGCCGGCAGATTTCGATTTTTTTTACGAGTGGCCTGCAGAGGTTCGAGAAGAACTCCTAAAACACCCTTAATGTCAGCTGGATTCTCTTGTACACAATACCCCCGAGCTTTAGCCCATCGGAAAAGATTAAAAACTGCAGATTTGCAATTCTCAGCGGTATCAGTTGTCGTCTGCCACAGCGGCCTCAGCAGATCGAATACCTGTTGAGGAGAGAGTTCGCCAATCGGTACAGCCCCGATTTTTGGGTTGATGTGATTGCGAAAATACGCGCGCATGACAGATTCCCCACGGATATTTGCAGCCCAATAGTTCGCCTGCACACGCTCCTGAATCCATTCCTCTGCACACACGGCAACGGTATGTAGTTGTCGATCTCTTTCTCTTGCACTCTCATCAGATTCACGCTTGCGTCTCTCTGCTTCTTTTCGACGGTGTTCGACCGGAGAAATGCCGCGCTTAACCAACTCTGCATAAGCAGCAGCCCTTTCTCGTGCCACCTTCAAAGAGATTTCAGAGAGAGATCCAAGCGAGACCATCGAGCGGCGACCGTCAATCTGATAGCGATAGACAAAGTAGCGGTCACCAGTCTGAAGAACCTGAACCGAGAGTCCCGGAACTCCACCGACAGCAGTCGTTCCCACTCGTGTAATTGCTGCGATCTCCTTCACGGAGAGCGGTCTGACGTTTTTTGGCATAAAAACTCCTGCTTGAGATTTCTTTATGCCATCTTTTATGCCATCCGGCGTGGGCTTGCATGAATCTTGTTGCAACCACATGCAACCTTCGAAAGCCCGAAAATGAGCGTTAATCGCTGTTATTTCTGTAAAAATGGAACGGCCTGGAACGCTATGAGACGTACCAGGCCGTGTCAGGTGGTGGAGAGGAGGAGGATCGAACTCCCGACCTCTGCATTGCGAACGCAGCGCTCTCCCAGCTGAGCTACCCCCCCGCCAGAGGAGAAGAATTATGCCTCTCACCCCAATTCTTGGCAAGAGAGTCCATCCAACCATCACGTATATGCGGTATAGCACAACTCAGATCGGCTCTTTGTACATTTAGCAAAGAATCGTTCCGTCTTCCCACATCACAGATTCGGCAGTGGCATGCGCCATAATGTTGCACATGCAGAAGATTGATTTTCACTTCAATGTCCCCAATCGCCTACGGTATGCGTGTCTTGTTGCGCGTACTGTCTATAAGCGTGGACTCACACTCGCGATGTGGTCGTCGGAGACGAAAAAACTCACAGAGCTCGACGAGCTGCTGTGGCGGTTTGACGATCTCGCATTTCTTCCGCATGTTTTCGCTGATGATCGTCATGCAGCTGAAACGCCCATTATTCTTTCAACCCAACTGCCTCAGCTCACCGGCGACGTACTTGTGCTGCTTGACGACGCACTGCCCGCTGATTGGCAGAAAGAATTTAGTCGTTTTTCACGCATCATTGATGTTGTGAGCACTGAACCCACCGAACTCAAACTTTCGCGCGATCGTTGGCGCGCCTATAAAGCGGCGGGGGTGGAACTCGCTGCCTATGACCGCCGCAAATAATTCGCTGCCGCCCCATTTTGAAGGACATCATTCATGAACCGTCAGGAACCTGTTATCGATTCACGGTTTCTTAAATGCCGCACGCTGAAGGATCGGGTGGATCTTTCTTGGGAAACTGTCGAAAACTTAACGAAACAGACGCAGACACCAATCCCAACGCAGGTGCATGTTCAGTCGCAGCCCGTTGCTGAAATTGAGCCTCAACCATTCGAGCCTCAGCCTTTGATTCTGACTAAAGCGGAAAAGAAAGCGCTTATTGCCCGTCTTGCACCAGCAGTAGAAGCCGCACTTCGAGAAAACTTGAAGAATACGGTTGAGATGGCAGCCGAAAATGCAGTAACCCGGATCAAAGCAGATCTCGAACGTTCCGTTGCATCAACCATTCAGCAGGCCGTCGCCGCAGAAGTCCAAAAGCTCGACCTCTCTGACATCATCAAGCGCTGAATCATTTTCGAATGCAGAAGCCCGTTGACTCAAGGCAGCAGTTGTTCGTGAGAAAATGGCGAAATGTTTTGAATTTACGCAGAGGACGGTCATCTGACCTGCCTCTGCTTTTGATTTTTCCTTGCGCGCTCTTGGTATGACCCCCAGCGATCGCGCGAAACCCTCTTTGTTAGTCGACAACTCACCATGACGGATAAAGAAACGCAGGAACTCGCCAAGAGTTTTGAACCCAATGAAATTGAAGCGCGCTGGTACCCTGCCTGGGAAAAGAGCGGCTGCTTCAAAGCCGGCCTAGATCCGAAAAAGCCTGCTTTTTCCATTCAGCTCCCTCCGCCCAACATTACAGGCATCCTGCACATGGGCCATGCCTTTAATCAGACCGTAATGGATACGCTTACCCGCTATCACCGCATGGCGGGCTACAACACAATGTGGCTGCCGGGCACAGATCATGCCGGCATTGCCACGCAGATCGTTGTAGAACGCAAGCTTGAAAAGGAAGGCATCTCCCGTCGAGACATGAAGCGTGAAGACTTCGTTGCGAAAATCTGGGAATGGCAGAAGTTCTCCGGCGGCACGATTCTGGAACAGATGCGCCGTATGGGTGACAGCGTAGATTGGGATCGCCTTTACTTCACGATGAACCCGAAGCTCTCGAAGGTTGTCATTGAAACTTTCGTGAAGCTTTACGAAGAAGGTCTCATTTACCGCGGCAAGCGTCTGGTCAATTGGGATCCGAAACTCCAGAGCGCTGTTTCTGACCTTGAAGTTGAAAGCGAAGAAGCTGACGGTCATCTTTGGGAAATTCGCTACCCCGGCGCTGATGGCTCAGAAGGCGTCATCGTTGCAACGACCCGTCCGGAGACGCTTTTTGGCGACCAAGCCGTCGCGATTCACCCCGAAGACGAACGCTACAAGTCGCTTGTCGGCAAGATGCTGAAACTCCCGCTCACTGATCGTGAAATACCTGTCATTGCGGACGAGTACGTTGATCGTGAGTTTGGATCGGGCTGCGTGAAGATCACGCCGGCCCATGACTTCAACGACTTTGAAGTCGGCCGTCGCCACAATCTCGCCATGCTCAATGTTCTGACGAAGACTGCCCGTATGAACGAGAATGTACCGGCGAAGTATCAGGGCATGGATCGCTACGAATGCCGCAAGGCCGCAGTTGAGGATCTCAAAGCTGCTGGTCTGCTTGTCGCCGTGAAACCCATCAAACACATGGTGCCTCGTGTTTCTCGTACCGGTGAGATCGTCGAACCGATGCTCTCCGAGCAGTGGTACATGGCGATGAGTAAGCCCGCTCCAGAAGGCTCCCTCTATCCGGGCAAGTCAATCGCTGAAGTGGGACTTGATGCAGTTGAATCCGGCGAAGTAAATATCTTCCCGGCTGAATGGCGCGGCGTCTACCGTCAGTGGCTCGAAAATATTCAAGACTGGTGCCTCTCTCGTCAGCTCTGGTGGGGTCATCAGATCCCTGCCTGGTATGACGAAGCTGGCCGAGTCTATGTTGCGCGTACAGAAGAAGAAGCGCAGAAGCAGGCAGGCGAAGGTGTAAAGCTTACGCGCGACGAAGATGTGCTCGACACGTGGTTCTCGTCCGCCCTTGTCCCCTTCTCGACCCTTGGCTGGCCCCATCCCGAAGGCGACGAAAAAACCGCCTACGACCTCTATCTGCCGAGCACCGTGCTCGTAACCGGCTATGACATTCTCTTCTTCTGGGTAGCCCGCATGGTGATGATGACGCGTCACTTCACGGGTCGGGTTCCCTTCAAGAATGTCTACATTCACGGCCTCGTGCGCGACGCAGAAGGCAAGAAGATGTCTAAGAGCGAAGGCAACACGCTTGATCCGCTCGACATTATCCAAGGCATTGACCTTGAGCACCTCATTGAGAAAAACACCCGCGGTCTGCGCCAGCCCGAAAAAGCTCCGATCGTTGAAGCCAAGCTCCGCAAGAACTATCCGAACGGGATTGCTGCCCATGGCGCTGACGCCCTTCGTTTCACCATGGCGGCGTATGCGACGCTCGGCCGCAACGTCAACTTCGATCTGAAGCGAGCTGAGGGATACCGTAATTTCTGCACTAAGCTTTGGAACGCCACGCGCTTTGTATTGATGAACGTTGAAGGAAAGGACTGCGGTGTCGGCGCTACGGCGAACGAACCCATGCAGTTCTCCTTTGTCGACAAGTGGATCATCAGCGAATTCGAACGCACGGTGAAGGAAGTGACGACAGCCTACGAGGACTATCGCCTCGACAATGCCGCCAATGCCATCTATTCCTTCGTCTGGAATCAGTACTGCGACTGGTATGTGGAACTTTCCAAAGTTCAGCTGCGCGGTTCTGAAGCTGAACAGCGTGCTACGCGTCATACCCTTGTCACGGTGCTCGAAGCTGTTCTGCGCCTCGCCCATCCGATCATTCCGTTTATCACGGAAGAGCTTTGGCAGAAGGTTTCTGTCACCGCTGGCGTGCGTAAGGCTGATGAAGATGCCTTCCTCATGCTCCAGACCTATCCGACATTTGATGAGGCGAAAGTGGATGCCGACGCCGTGGCGCGCATGACGACCATTCAGGCGCAGATCGACTCGATCCGCAATCTGCGAAGCGAAATGAAGCTTCCTCCGTCGCAGAAGATGCCGCTCCTCATTTCGGGACCAGAAGCAGAATGCGCAGCGGCGGCACCTTATCTGCAGCAGCTTGCACGCCTTGAATCTGTTACGCATGTCGAGGATCTTCAGCAGGCCGCTCAGGGCTCCGTAGCGCCCGTGGCCATCGTTGGCGACTCCAAACTGATGCTCAAGGTTGAAATTGACGTCAAAGCTGAACGAGAACGCCTTTCCAAGGAAGCCGCTCGTCTTGCCGGAGAAGTCAAAAAATGCCAGAGCAAGCTGGGCAATGAACGCTTCGTCTCGAAGGCTCCCGCTGCTGTAGTGGATACAGAAAAGAAACGCCTTGCGGAATTCACGGCGCTCCTTGCTAAGGTTGAGGAGCAGCTTGACAAGCTACCGGCTGAATAATCTCCTCTAACCTAATAGTTTTAAGGGGTAGGGGCACCTTTATCCCCCTGCCCCTTTATTTGTATGTATAGGTCATCCTCTTTTCATCATTTCATTAGAAATGGTCTATTGCTGATAACTCTAAGTCTTCTCCTTTTAATTTCCGAAGGTTTATATAGGTATTTTTTTGCTGTTCAAATGACAGCAAAAAACCTTACAGAAGAATTATTTTTTATACTCTTTTTTATATCAATTTTTGCATTTGCAAAATTTACGATTACTAGAATTATCGTAGCAACCTTCTTTTTCCTCTGTTGTGCCGCCAATAATATCCATTACGCAATCTATCAATCATGGATCAATGCCGTAAATTACTACTTGTCTTTTATTGAATTAAGTGAAGTAACCAACGCCATCCCCTCATATATCGACAAAGCACTTATTCCCTTCATTTGGTCCATAGTAGATACCTGTATATTTTGTTCTGCCGCATTGATCATAAAAGAAAAACGAAAATTCGTGGCTTGCGATTTGCTGTTCTTTATAGCCATTGCGATTATTTCAATTAGATCAATAAATACCAGACAGGAACAAGGCATCAGTCCTAAAGATATATATGGTCGTGTGAAGAGTAATTTTTTTGTTACGGGTTATTTATTAGGCAGAACCATTCCTACTTCTCTTCTTAATTTAAGCTCAGTTCCGATTTATCTCCAATCTGCACCAATTTCATCAGTGTCGCCTAAAGTTAAAAACATTGTTCTACTGATGGGAGAATCTGCCACATCTAAGCATTGGTCATCTTTTGGATATAAAAGAAAAACAACACCATATCTAGATCAATTGAAAAGCGAAGTCTTAGGGGCGTCACTGTTCTTAACTGAGTGCCGATCTGCCGGTATGATGACTGCCGTATCATTACCGTACTTCATTAACAGCATCCCCAAACCAAATGGCCTTAACCAAATTGTTAGTGGGAGAACTAACCTTTTAAGATTAGCTCAAGCTCAAAATATGGAAACTTTTTGGTTTACCGCTCAGCCAGAAAGTGAAATGAACATCATCAACTTAATTGGCAAGGCTTATATTGACCATTTAACATATCCCTCCACACTAACAGGGGGAGGGGTTAAAGAAGTTGCAAGAGATGATGTCCTAATCGATCAATTAAAAAATATTGATTTCAACAGTTCGAATGGAAAATTTATTGTTCTTCACCAACGCGGCAGTCATGTTCCGTATGGAAAATTATTAAATAATGAAGAACTTATATTTGGGACAGATAATGCAAATAATATGTATGACAATACCATCATACATACTGATCTCATCATTCAGAAAATATTGACCTACTTAAAATCACTAAAATCAAAAGATTGGATTTTCATCCATACATCAGATCATGGTCAATTTGTGAAAGGAGAAATAGCTAATCAAGGAATGGCAAACAATGAGGATAGCTACACTGTCCCTCTAGTCATTTATTCCAAAAACAAGAAGCATATTGAGTTAGCTGCTCAAGATATTCAGGCTCCAGCGGTCCCATATCAATATCAACTTGCCGTTTACATCATGCATCTAATGGGTTACGATGACGTCCCTTCGGACAAGGGGGCCGTAGGTTATGTAACGGGTAATTTAATTACCGGAGATGCGGGATATTTAAAATTTGAGGGCTCATCTGAACCTGAATTCATCAAACCCTAAATGAGCATATTGGCCTGCCCGGCAGGAATCGAACCCGCGACCCTCTGCTTAGAAGGCAGATGCTCTATCCAACTGAGCTACGGGCAGGTCTACGTTGAATTCTGGTCGGGGCGGCGAGATTCGAACTCGCGACATCTTGCTCCCAAAGCAAGCGCGCTACCGGACTGCGCTACGCCCCGAAGAATGCGGATTATAGGGGATCCTTGATTCTTTTGCTTTCGCACCCCCCTGTTAAAGGCCGATTTAGGCCGACACCCCTTAAAATTATCTTTTTATCTCCATCCTCATACTAAGAAGAGGCAAGTCCATGAGCCAAGCTCAAGACAATTCCAACGATCCCCTGCATGCCAAGAAAAAGGCCTGGTCCGGCCGCTTCAGCGAACCCGTCGACGCCTTTGTACTCCGTTATACGGCAAGCGTTGATTTCGACAAACGCATGGCGCTCGTTGATATCGACGGATCCGTTGCACACGCTACGATGCTCGCCAAAGTTGGCGTCATCTCAGAGCAGGATCTGGCAGACATTAAGCGAGGCATGGCTCAGATTCGTGAAGAAATTCAAACAGGCAAGTTTGAATGGCAGCTTGAACTTGAAGACGTGCATCTCAATATTGAAGCTCGACTCACTGCATTGATTGGTGACGCCGGCAAGCGTCTTCACACCGGCCGCTCCCGCAACGATCAGGTTGCAACCGATATCCGCCTCTACCTGCGCGGTGAAATCGACGAAATTATTCGTCGTGTCGAGCATCTTCAAGAGGTCCTCGTCGCTCAGGCTGAAAAGAACTACAACGTCATCATGCCTGGCTTCACGCATATGCAGGTTGCTCAGCCGGTTACGTTCGGCCACCATATGCTTGCCTATGTCGAAATGCTCGAACGCGATCATGCCCGTCTGATTGACCTGCGTCATCGCGTCAATTCGTCACCTCTCGGTGCAGCTGCCCTTGCGGGTACGACCTACCCCATTGATCGAGAATACACTGCGAAGCTCCTTGGTTTTGAAACGGTTGCTCAGAATTCATTGGACGCCGTTTCAGACCGTGACTTTGCCATCGAGTTCTGCGCAGCAGCCTCTCTCATCATGGCGCACATTTCCCGCCTCTCTGAAGAGCTCGTCATTTGGATGAGCCAGCGCTTCGGCTTTATCAAGTTGCCGGACCGCTTTACGACGGGCTCCTCCATCATGCCGCAGAAGAAGAATCCGGATGTTCCGGAAACAGCTCGCGGCAAATCCGGTCGTGTTTATGGCGATTTGATGTCGATGCTCACCCTCATGAAGGGAACTCCGCTCGCTTACAACAAGGATTTTCAGGAAGATAAAGAACCTGTCTTTGATGCGATTGATACCGTCAAGGATACGCTTCGCGCCTTCTGCGACATGATGGCTGGTGTGGAACCCCAGCCTGAAGCCATGCATCAGGCTGCGCAGATGGGCTTCCCCACTGCAACTGACCTTGCTGATTATCTTGTCCGTCACGGTGTTCCTTTCCGTACAGCCCACGACATCGTCGGTCAGACGGTTCGAGCGGCTGCTGAGCGCAAGTGTGGACTTGAAGAACTTCCTCTTGAAGTTCTGCAAAGCTTCTGCGACAAGATTGAAGCAGATGTCTATCCGGTGCTCAGTCTTGAAGGCTCCGTCAAAGCTCGTAATCATGTGGGCGGCACGGCTCCGAATCAAGTGCTTGCTCAGGTGAAGCGGTGGGAAGAGATTTTTAATTCTCGTAAATAACGACTAAAGCATTATTTGCAAAAAATGGCTGAGTTTGTCACTCAGCCATTTTTATAGCAACATATTCATCAAACGTATTCAACTGATTTGCGCTTAACCGTCTTCATCAATTTTTTAATGGTTTCTACAGAAGAATAAATTTGAACATTCCCAGATAAGTCAGTTGTTCTCACGGAGATATTAATAACTGGGGCATATCCTTCTGCATTAGAGGAACGTTGCTGTAAAAATGAATATGTCTTCAGTGTATCAACGGAATCCACACATATCGTTATTGCTTTTAGCCGAGCGCAAACAGCATCATCTGCTGACATAATTTCTTCTGGATAGATAGTCACCTTCTTAGAAAAATCATCATATTTTGGCCTTCCCTTGACCCAAACAGCCATCTTGGGCCCAATCCAAGTCTTCAGTGTTGCCCAAAGATCCGAAAATGCGAAAAACTCTATACTATGTGTCCCATCGTCAATGCCGACAACACCCATTACACCGCGTTTTCCATTGATTTGACGAATAGAAGATATAACCCCGCCGACGCAAACGTTCTCTTTGCTGACCTGAAGCTCATCAAGAGGCATGCATCCGATTGCCCGGAGGTCGTCCTTATATTCATCAAAGAAATGACCGGAAAGTGCGAAGCCGAATGCCGTCATCTCTTCTTCTAGATTTCGACGGAAAGACCACTGTTCGCCCTCTACCCAATTGACGATCTTTTTAGTCTCCTCTCCGCCGAAAAGACTGTCTTGACCAGCGCTTTGACGTACAGCGGCACCACCCTGCAATGCATTACTAATGTTGCTGAAAAGCTTGCCTCGATCTGCATCTGTGGAATCAAACGCCCCTGCACGTACCATGCTTTCAAAGATGCGAAAATTGACGCCTTCTACACGAGCAGCAAAGTCAAAAATATCTTCAAATGGTCCATTCGCTTCGCGCTCGGACACAATTGCTTCAACTAAAGCACGGTTGATACCTTTAATCGCACCGAGACCAAGCTGAATGACGTTTTCTGTCGGCACGGAGAAGAACCATTCGCTCACGTTCACGTCCGGCAGTCTGAAGTCCACACCGTTTGCTCGAGCGTCATCGATCAGTGCCTTCATCTTGTCACCGTCGTCCATCACCATGCACAAGTTGGCCGCAAAGAATGCCGCTGTGTGATGGACCTTGAGATATGCCGTCTGGTATGCAACATAAGAATAAGCTGCGGCGTGCGACTTATTAAAACCGTAGCCCGCAAACTTTTCCATCAAGTCGAAGATCTCTGTGGCAACCGATTCCTTTACACCTCTTTCTCCTGCACCCTTAATAAAAACAGCGCGCTGGCGCTTCATCTCTTCGACATTCTTTTTACCCATTGCGCGACGCAGCAAATCTGCGCCGCCCAATGAGTAACCGCCCACCACCTGAGCCACACGCATCACCTGTTCCTGATAGACCATGATGCCGTAAGTTTCCTTAAGGACTGGTTCCATCCGGTCGTCAAGGTATTCAACTTTTTCCCGCCCAAATTTTCGATCGATATAGGACGGAATCAGGTCCATTGGGCCCGGACGGTAAAGTGCATTCAAAGCCACCAAGTCTTCTAGTCGATCTGGACGCGCCTGTTTCAAAAGTCCTCGCATGCCATCCGATTCAAACTGGAACACTGCGGCCGTATTGGCTTGCTGGAAGAGTTCATAAGTCGCCGCATCGTCAACCGGAATACGTTCAAGTTCAAAATGCTGCTCTGGATAGAGCTTGTCGATGATCTCTACTGCTTTAGCAAGAATCGAAAGTGTGGTGAGCCCCAAGAAGTCAAACTTCACAAGGCCAACGTTTTCCACGTCCTTCTTATCGAACTGACTGATAGTGTTTTCGGGACGTCCGTCGGAATTGTAGAGCGGACAGAAATCCGTAAGCTTCCCTGGTGCAATCAGCACGCCGCCGGCGTGCATGCCGAGGTTCCGTGTCAGGCCTTCCAACGGTTTGGCAAGTCGAATGATTTCTTTATATTCGTCATCGCGTTCAATTGCCTCTTTGAATTCCGGCACCTCGGCAATTGCATCGTCGAGAGAAATGTTCCGCCCCGGCTGCATGGGGATAAGCTTCGCAAGCGCATCCGTCTTCATGTATGGGACGTCTAGTGCACGCCCCACATCACGCACAACCGCCTTGGCGCCCAGCGTGCCGAACGTAGCAATCTGACTCACGGCATCCACACCGTAGGTTCGCTTGACATAGTCAATCGTACGGTCTCGGTTGTACTGACAAAAGTCGACGTCAAAGTCAGGCATTGAAACGCGTTCCGGATTCAGGAAGCGTTCAAACAGCAAGTCGAAATGAAGGGGGTCCAAATCCGTAATACCGAGCGAATAAGCGACAAGCGAACCCGCACCAGACCCTCGTCCCGGTCCCACTGGCACGCCATGCGTCTTCGACCAATTGATAAAGTCCTGCACGATCAGGAAGTAACCAGGAAACTTCATCCCTTTAATAATGCCAAGCTCATATTCAAGACGCTTGTCATAGGGCGGACGCTTTTCTTCCAAAATCTTCGGATCTGGATACAAAAACTCAAGGCGCTTTTGCAGACCTTCCTTTGAGAGCTGATCGATGTAGTCGTCAAGCGACATGCCGTCGGGCGTCGGGAAAAGCGGCAATTGAGGCTTAGAAAGCACGCCGTCCAAATTGCACCGTTTGGCAATTTCCACTGTATTTTCAATGGCGGCCGGAATATCTGCGAAGAGCTCGCACATCTCGGCTTCACTTTTCAAATACTGTTCCGGCGTATAGCGCTTGACGCGTCGCGGATCCTGCAGCGTGTAGCCCTCGGCAATCGAACAACGCACTTCATGCGCTTCAAAGTCTTCGGGCTTAAGGAATTGAATAGGATGCGTGGCTACTACTGGCAGCTGCTCCTCAACCGCGAAATTCGCCAGGCGAGCCGTGGCGAGTTCGTCTGTCGGACGACCGGCACGCTGCAGTTCAACATAAAAGCGGCCCGGAAATTGAGCTTTAAAGCGTTCTGCAGCTTCGTGAGCCAGCGCCCACTTCTTGCCTAACAGCAAAGAACCCAATTCGCCCTGCGCAGCGCCCGACAATGCAATGAGCCCTTCGGATCCGCCGTCATCAAACCATTTGGGATCCACCAAACCGCGTGCTGCATCATTGTTCGTCAAGAATGCCTTGGTCAGCAGTACTGAGAGCGAATGGTAGCCCTCGTGATTCATGCAAAGGACCCCCAGCCGGAAGGGTTTATTGAGATCCTTCGGATTAATGACCTTTAAGTCACACCCGAGAATGGGTTTCAGCCCTGCCGCCAGTGCATGCGTATAAAAGCGCAGGCCGCCAAAAACGTTCATCAAGTCGGTGATGCCCACTGCAGCACCGCCGCCCTCAAGAACGGCATGGATCATGGGGTCAATGCGGACAATGCCGTCCGTAATTGAGTATTCAGAGTGGAAACGCAGGTGAACGAAACGTGGAGACGGCATCAGCGTAAAACAAAGAAAGGCATGCAGAAATGAAAACGGCGCCCGGTTCCTCAACAGGCCTTGTTGAAGAAGGAGCGCCGCAGTTCGGAGGCAGTATGAATTAAGACTGCTTCAGCAAACGGATGCTCACTTCAGGGTCGTATGGCTGAATCTTATCGCGGAGTGCTTCACTTACAAGCACATCCTTCAAATTGTCCTTCAGCAGCACCGCATGCACGTCAGGGTGAGCGAGCAAAAACGCCTCAGCCTTCTCCCATCCCATAGCAAAGAGTGCCGTGCAAAGAGCATCCGCCCGTGCACCGTTTTGATCCACAATCGTCACGGATGCAATGTCCGTTGCTACTGGCTGGCCTGTTGTGGGGTTAAGAATGTGCCCATAGCGATGGCCGTTCTTCTCGAAGTTGCGTTCGTACGCACCAGAAGTAATAACGTTTGTGTCGCTCGCAGCAACCACAGCAAAGTAGGCGCCGCGGCTCTTATCGGGACTCTGCAGACCAATGCGCCATGGCGTTCCCGGGTATTTTTCCCCCATTGCTACGATATTGCCGCCCAAATCAAGCAGCGCATGGGCAGCACCGGCAGCTTTGAGTTTCTCTGCAAGTTTCTGTCCAATGTAGCCCTTAGCAATAGCGCCCATATCAACATTTTGGTCGCGGCCAATCTGCATGAACCACTTGCCGTTCTCCTCCGTCACACGGACGTGGCGATGATCCACTCGGCGAATCGCTTCCTTGATCGCCTCATCACTCGGCACATGATCGCCGCCGAAACCGATCTTCCAAAGATTCACCAACGGTCCAATCATCGGCTCAAATGCCGAATGGGTCATGTCTGCAATAGTGAGCGCTTCCCGAGTCATCTCGGCGATTTCGGGCGTGACTTCCACCTTCTCGCCGGCATGCTTATTGACATTGTTGAGGGGAGAATCCTTATGCACACTCATCATGTCGTCAAAGCGCACGACCTCGTCCTCAACGATTTGCGCAAAACGCTTCGTCTCTTCTGGTGTCTTCCCAAAGACTTTGATCTGGACAACCGTTCCCATATGGAAGGTCGTTGTGTCTAATTCGTATTCTTTGGCTTCCTGCTGCTCAGACTCGGCAGCAGCTGCCGTTTCTGCAGCATGAATAGAAAATACCGGTAACGAGGCACAGAGCGCCGCGGCCGCGGCAAGCCAAAAGATTTTTCTTGCAAACATCACGTATCAGAACATAGATAGGAAGCTCAGACAACAAAAAAGGAGGACGCCGCAGATGCGAGAATCCTCCTTTTCGGATTCAGGGCTTCAGGAGAAGCCGCTGTCCTTAAGCCGAATTACTGGGCCTTGGAAAGGGCGTCCTTAACGGCAGCCTTGATGCCTTCGGACGACAGCGTGGCGCCGCCGACGGAGTCAACGCCTTCAACGCCGTTCTTCTTGACGATTTCCGGAATCATCTGTTCGATCGGAGCAGCGATGATCATTTCCGTTTCGCCGTGCTTGACGACCTTGACGTCGGCAATCTTGCCGCCCTTAACGTCGACCTGAACGGTGATCACGGATTCGCGGCCCTTGCCTTCACCCGTGTAGGAGCCATCTTTGTAGGTGGCAGCCTGGGCACCGACGGCGAGCAGAGCGGCAGCGGTAGCGACGATGATCTTCTTCATGATGTCAAATTCCTCGAGTATTTGTGTGCGATGACTTGCCTGGAACTCTTTAAAACCGATTCCGGCAGAAGTCTTTGCTTCAGGAGCCGACAGTAAAAACCCGTCAGCTCAGCTGACGGGTCATATTATCACAGTGAAAAATGAAATCTACGGGTTAAGTCTCATTTGCTGCTTAGGCCCCTCGCATTAATTCTTTCGAATTATTTCCCCCAAGAGTCGCGCAAACCTACAGAGAGATTGAAGACCGGATGTTCGGGAGCATGATCCTTACGATCAGCAACGAAGTATCCCGTACGCTCAAACTGGAAACGCTCTTCATTGGCTGCATCAGCAGTGCAAGGCTCCACATACCCCTGAAGAATCGTCTTGGAATTGGGAGTTAGATGATCAAGGAACGATCCTTCGCCCGCTTCAGGATTCGGCTCATTAAAGAGCCGGTCGTACACCCGGAATTCCGCCGCACGAGCAGTCTGGGCATCCAGCCAATGAATCGTAGCCTTGGTCTTCACGGACATTGAGCCTTCCGTGCCGGACTTGGTCTCGGGGAGATAATTCGCGTGAACAGCCGTCACACGCCCCTCTGCATCCTTTTCAAAAGACGTCGGAACGATCACATACCCGTAGCGCAAGCGCACGGGCTTAGCAGGAGAACCGTCCGCCGGCACCGTTAAACGACGGAAACCCTTTGGCGGCACTTCAGCAAAATCGGTTTCTTCGATCCAGAGTTCACGAGAGAACGTGATGCTGCGGGAACCCATTTCAGGCTTTTGCGGGTGATTCTCTGCAACCAGTTCTTCAGACTGCCCCTCGGGGTAATTGTCAATAATGAGCTTCAAAGGTTTCATCACAGCCATACGGCGATGTGCACAGCCTTCGAGATCCTCGCGCAGGCACTGCTCGAGAACGCTGTAATCGATCCATCCGCCAGACACCTTTGAGATGCCGCAGCGTTCAGCAAACATCTGCATACTTTGAGGTGTATAGCCGCGTCGACGCAGGCCAATGATAGTCGGCATGCGAGGATCATCCCAACCATCGACATACTTTTCCTTCACCAGCTGAATGAGCTTACGCTTGCTCACCACAACATAGGTGAGACTCAGACGATTGAATTCATACTGATGTGAAAGCAGGAAAAAGTTGGGACGAATAACAGCAGAAAGCGCCGACTGCAGAAGCGGCGTGAAGTGTTCAGGATGATCTGTGAGCAGTTCAAAAAGTGCCTTGACTGAAGCGTCGGACACATCCGGGACACCATTCGTCCATCCATTGAGAATACTTGCAGCATTCTGCTCAACAGCACTTTGGCCGAGTTTCTCACGAGCTGCAAAGCAAGCAGCGGCAAACTCAGCAGCTTTGGGATGCGTACTGTCCTTCATTTGAGTGAGGACAGCCTTGGCTTCCTCGAACTGCGGCGTGCGCAGTACCGGAACCACGCGTTCAAGCGCCCAGTCATAGAAAGCACGCTGATCCTCAAACTCCAGAGTGCAAATGGAATGCGTGATTTCTTCAAGCGAATCTTCAATCGGATGCGCAAACGTATACATCGGATAGATGCACCATTTGTCTCCCGTTGCATGGTGTTCGGCAAAACGAATGCGGTAGATCGCCGGGTCACGGAGATTCATGTTGGGACTGGCCATGTCGATGCGCGCCCGCAGCACCATTGAGCCCTCCGCATGCTTGCCCTCACGCATTTCACGAAAGAGCCGCAAGTTTTCTTCAATCGGGCGATCACGATACGGTGAATTTTTGCCGGGTTCCTTCAGCGTGCCGCGATTGTCACGCATTTCGTCTGCAGTCTGCTCATCGACATAAGCGTAGCCAGTGCGAACCAGATGCTCTGCAAACTGATACATGTACTCGAAGTAAGAGCTTGCAAAATAGAGATTTTTCTCTCCGCCATGCTCCCATGTGAAACCGAGCCAACGTACGCTGTCAAGAATGCCGTCAACGTACTCCTGATCTTCCTTCACCGGATTGGTATCGTCAAAGCGCATATGGCAGCGCCCGCCGTAGTCACGCGCCAGACCGAAGTTCAGGCAGATGCTCTTGGCGTGCCCAATATGCAGGTAACCGTTCGGTTCCGGCGGGAAGCGCGTTCGAATTTTGGCCGGATCAGGCACCCCATTGGCGGCCTGTTCGGAATAAGGCGCAGGATGCCCGCACCAGAGCCGGGGTTGATTCACGCCGGCAGCAAGATCTTCTTCAATAATGTTGCGGATGAAGTTGGTTGCGCGCCCAGTCTGAGCTTCCGTGATTTCACTCATCGCCGAATTCCAAGAGGGAAAAAATGAGGTTTCACCGCTTGGCGAACCTCTGATATTGAATTGTGTTGAATTTTTGATTTTACCGCCGTCAGATCCCTCATTCGGAGATCACGGCACATTTCAATCAAATTTCCCCTGCCGCCTTGTACCGTGCGAGATACCACTCAACCGTCTGCTTCAGTCCGACAAGGAACGGCATTGCGGGCTTCCACCCCAGATCTCGTTCCAGCTTTTGCGCATCGACGGCATATCGGAAATCATGTCCTGGCCTATCGTCAACAAAGGTGATGAGCTCTCGGTATTGATGACCGCTCCAAGGGTGCATCTCATCGAGCAGTCTGCAGATTCCTTCAGCAATAGCCAGATTGCTTCGCTCACAATGCCCTCCCACGTTGTAACGAGCACCCGGTGCCGCTTGATGAAAAATCAAATCAAGCGCTCGACAGTGATCATTTACCCATAACCAATCACGCACGTTGAGACCGTTGCCGTACAGAGGCACTAGGGTATGAGCCAAACAACGCCGGATGATCGTTGGAATGAGCTTTTCATCATGCTGCCAGGGTCCATAGTTGTTTGAGCAATTGGACAAGGTCACGTTCATCCCATAAGTTTTGGCGTAAGAACGAGCCATCAAATCGGATGCTGCTTTACTTGCCGAATACGGGCTGTTGGGAGCATAAGCACTATTTTCGTCAAAAAAACCGGTCTCTCCCAATGTGCCGAAAACCTCATCAGTCGAAACATGATGAAAGCGCGACGACGCTAACCGTCCCGTACGCTGCCAATACCGGAGAGCTGCATCCAACATCACAGTCGTACCGTGAATATTGGTGAACACAAAACGCATCGGATCAGCAATGGAATTGTCTACATGACTTTCTGCAGCAAAATGAATTACACCAGTAACGTCATACTCTTCCATCAAATCTCTGACAGCTGATTCATCGCAAACATCACCGTGTATTGGAATGACATTCGACAATTTAGCTTGTCGAGGAAAAGCTTCTTTATTAGCAGCATATGTCAGCGCATCCAGATCGATCAAACGATATGCTGGATATTTTCGAGCGAAATACTCTACAAAATTCGTACCTATAAAACCGGCACCGCCGGTTATCAAAATAGTTTCCATAACAATTAAGACTTAATTCGGCCGCACTGCACACAAGCCTCAGTAAGAGCGTCTTGCCATGAACGGGGCTTAATTCGCCAAGCCTGAAGACTTTGCAGAGACAACACACTGTAGTGTGGACGCCGTGCTTTCGTCGGATACTGAACTGCCGGGACTGCCTTAAGTTTACAGGTCGTTCCTATCTTTTCCTGGATTGCTGAGGCAAAGCCATGCCAAGAGGTCTCACCGGTATTTGTAAAGTGCAGCACCTGCATGGATCGCAAATGTGCGCCTTGCAGGTAAAGCTCTACGAGAGCATCTGCCAAATCTTCTGCCAAGGTAGGAGCACTAAACTGGTCACTCACCACGCCGAGCGACTGTCTTTCGGAAAGCAGTCGAAGCATTGTTTGAAAAAAACTCCTCGTTCCGGCAATCGGCGAATACAAGCGAGAAGTACGAATGATGCAGCCACAAGCCTTTGAAGTCAGAAGCGCGGCTTCTCCTATCTGTTTACTTCGTCCGTAAACTGACAGCGGTGCTGTTTGACTGTCAACCTCATACGGCTGCCTTGCCCTGCCGTCAAACACGTAATCAGTAGAGATATGAATGATGGGAATGCCCGTATCCGTTAGATATTTTGGCGCTGTTGCATTTACCGCAATAGCACCCCAGGAGTGATCTTCAGCATCGTCAACAGCCGTATATGCAGCACAGTTAATAATGCAGTCAAAAACACCAGGCCGGAGATTCTGAACGACAGCATCCTGATCCGCAATATTAAGCTCATGCCGATCAAACCCCAGTCCCGGTATTCCCCTTCTCCTAAGAGCTGCCAGCACAGTTCTGCCCAATTGACCGCCGGCACCGGTTACAGCAATCACCTCATGCACCCTTTAGTGAAATGAAATGCTGGATTTTGACAATAAGCTTCAAATGAGGCTGCCTTTAAATCTTTATTCGAACGGATGTATTGCTCTGAGGGGATATGCCAATCAATACCCAGTTGAGGATCATCTGCAGCGATACTGCCTTCCGATTCTGGAGCATAAAAAGCGCTGCATTTATATGACACGACTGCGTATTTGGAAAGAACCGAAAATCCATGTGCAAAACCTTTAGGAATATATATTTGTCTGTGATTTTCGGCTGAAAGTTGACAGCAAACGACTTGACCAAACATTGGGGATCCCATCCGAATATCAACTGCGACATCAAGGATGTCACCACACAGTACGCGGATCAGTTTTGCTTGAGCGTGAATTCCTCTTTGGAAATGCAAACCTCGAACAACACCGTAAGAAGATGCCGATTCGTTGTCCTGCACAAACTTATCAGAGATGCCGATCTTTGCGAAACTCTGTTGATTGTATGTTTCACAGAAATAACCACGATCATCTCTGAAAAATTGGGGTTCAATCAAAATGACATCTGGATGTCCAGTAGAGAGCTGTCGCATAGAACTTTAGTTAACGAGGCGCTTGATAAGACTCGAAGTATCAAGACGGCCACCGCCCATCTGCTGCACTTCTTGGTAGTAACTGTCAACCAATTTTGCGATATCAAGCTTGGAGCCATTGCGTTCGGCTTCTGCCAACGCAATCCCCAGGTCTTTACGCATCCAATCCACAGCAAATCCAAAATCGAATTTACCTTCGACCATCGTGGCTCCCCGATTGATCATCTGCCAAGAAGATGCTGCGCCGCCGGAGAGCGCCTGGATAAGTTTCGGCATATCTAGTCCTGCATGCATGCCGAATGCCAACCCCTCTGCCAGTCCCTGCACACATCCCGCTATGCAGATTTGGTTCACCATCTTTGCAAGCTGACCGGAACCCACAGCACCAAAATGCGTAATTTGAGCAGCATAAGCACGCATCACCGGTTCAGCTGCCGAGACATCCGTATTCGTACCGCCGCAAAGTACGGTTAAGCAGCCATTCTCTGCACCTGATTGCCCGCCGGAAACAGGAGCATCCACCCACCCGATCTGACGTTCAGCCGCTTTCTGGGAGAGCTCTCTCTCCACCACGGCGCTTGCCGTAGTATGGTCTACAAACACACTGCCGGAATCCATACCTGCCAGAGCCCCATTTTCCCCCAACACAACGCTTCTCAGATCATCATCATTGCCGACGCAGGCAAATACAAATTGGGCTCCACACGCCGCTTCTCGGGGAGTTGATGCGGCCCGACCGCCAAACTCGTCGGCCCATTTAGTGGCCTTAGCAGCAGTACGGTTGTAGACACAAACATCTAACCCGGCGCGAGACAGGTGTCCCGCCATGGGATACCCCATGACACCCAGACCTAAAAATGCAACCTTTATGGACGGCATTTGCGGATAGTTTTTCTGCTGCATTGCATACACCTATAAAAAACAGCGGGACACCTCACATATCAAGAGATGCCCCGCCACAAATCATTAATCAGCGGATACCGGTAGCGGCATAGGCATCTTCAGCAGTCTTTACCACTTTCCGAGCAAGGGCTGCCGTTGGGTCGACGACAATGACTCGACTGCCGGCAACTTCAAAATCGTCGGATTCATCAAGAATCAGCGGCAGTTCGGTGCAGCCCAGAATGAGACAGTTGCAGCCATGAGTCTTTACCAGATATTCGGCGGCTGAAATCAGATCCTCTCGGCAAATGCCGTTCGTGTACCCAGCTTTAGCTCCTTGAGGTCCGTAAATCGCTGCCATAACACGCTCCTGATGCACATCATCAGGCACAAACATCGGTAAGCCCATGGCATTGGCTTTATCACCATAAATACCTGTCTGCACGGTTCCCGTTGTTGCCAGCAATCCAATTTTGGCGCGCGTGCCTAGTTTGTTTTGGATTTCATCCAAAGCCGCCTGCTGCATATTGATAAACGGAATCTTGATGAAGCGTTCAAGATATGGCAGGAATGCATGAGCGGTGTTGCAGGGCACGATCAATGTGCTGCAGCCATCGGCTTCCAGGCGCTGTGCGCAATGAAAAAGCGCCAGCGTCGGGTCTTCACCGCCATTCAAGAGACAAGCCGTGCGATCCGGAATCTGAGGGTTCTGTTCGACAACCAGCTTGATGTGCTCCTGATCCGTCTTGGCCGGTGTTGCCTTCACAATTTTGTCGTAAAGATCCACTGTTGCAGCCGGCCCTAATCCTCCAATTAGTCCGACCTTAAAGGGTTTTGGCCGACGAGCGGGAGTTGAAGCAACGGCCATTTCAGCCGCATCAGAAAGGAGGTCTTCTACGGGCAGACCTTCAGCTCGAAGTTCTTCGACAAATCGAGCCATCTGCGAGCAATTAGGAATCAGCACCTCCGCGCCTTGTGCCATGAGTTCATGGCCGGCCTTGACGAGATAGGCTTTAAATGCCGGCGTCAAGCCATTGCGGCGCAATCCCTCACACGGATTTTGGATCTTGGCAAATTCTGCCTTCATCTCGTCATTGGGAGAAACCCATTTGACCGCTGGACCAAAATGCTCTGCGAAGAAGTCCTGCGGCACTGCAGTCCCAAGACAAGCCATTGTCTGGATAGTGCCGCTTTTCACTTTGTCATCCAATTTTGACAGCAGCGAAACAATCGGCATCTCCAACTCTTTTCTCAACTCATCAAGAAAAGGTTCGCTCTTAATGTCAGCCAGCACCGCGGCTTCACAGCCTTGACGCTGAAGATGTTCAAGCGCAATCAGAGCCGTAATCTTGCGGTCTGCGAGCGCTATACGCGGTGTAGGAGCATCGAGCGGAAGCTCCGCATTGCTTTCCACCACTTCGACCGGCAGGTTGAGTTTGGCGCCGACACCGATCAGACAAGACTTCATCTTCAAAGCCGGCAGCGGATTCAGCCCCGAAGTCAAACCAATTTTTTTTCTGCCCATCATTCTTCTCCTTTCGCGCAGCAGTACGACGAACCTCGATTCGTCGTACTGCGCATGAACTCAATTGGTACGGAAACGACTTATTTCGTACTCAATCGCTCAGACGGTTCCCAAGTGTTTCACCCCAATCGTAAAGTGCTTCGAGCACTTGTTGATGTCTTTCATCATCATAGAGTCCGCTTGCCTGCGCTTCATCGATCTGATCAAAATAGTCGGAAAGTTGAAGCATTCCGTCTCGTCCTGACATGATCCGATCTGCACAGAACTGCCTCCACCGTTCAGTCTCTTCGGCTGTGAGCATTTCAGGCCAGTTCCGTGCGCGGAAGCGGAAGAGCATTTCAGCAAACGTCTGGTCGTCAAAACGAAATTTTGGAGCTTCCGCAGCGAGACGCTCGGGCGTCATGCTGCGGATCTGAACAAATCGCGCCTTATCTCCACTGCTCGCAAATCCAGAATAAAGAGATTGATCAGGATCCACGCTTGGCACTGCAGCATCGTTAGAGCGCCGTTCTGCAGCCAGTTCCGCAAAAATGGTCTGTACTGCCGGCGCTACAGTCTTCAGTTTTTGAAGATTAGCGGCAGCAACGTCCAGATCAATGCCGTATTTCTGTGCCCGTTCCCGAGAGAGCACTTTGAGATTTGCACAAACAAACGGTGAAGCATTCGCCTTCAATCGCCGGATCGGCAGCCGCTCAATACCCTGCGCTCGCTCCTTTATCGAAGGGAAGAGCCGCTGCTTGATTTCTTCATAAGAGAGCGATTGCAACACTGTCGGATCAAAAGAAAGATCCCACATCCAACAGTCGTGCTTCTCTTGAAAGAAGCAAGCTGCGATCCCCGTACATCCCCGAGCGATACCAAATTTAGGCGTAACCCAGACCACAGGTTTCATATCCGCTACTGCAGCAGACACTTTGGCTGTCGTCCGATTTTCAAAAGCCCAACGCCATAGCTTAGGCTCCCTCTCCGCCAAAAGTTTCGCCATTCCAATCGTGGCTTCGACGTCGGAAAGCGCATCATGCGCATGACCATGTTCAATCCCGTTGGCCTTTGTCAAAAACTCCAGCTTGAAGCACACGCCTTTACGACCTTCGGCCTTCGGGTACTTTATTGGATCGATATCTTCCCATCGGGGCCAATTGATGGTGTCTCCGCGAAGCGCCCATGCAGCACAGACAACAGGAAATAAATCCCATCGGGAACATCCTTTTGCCCAACTATGAGTGTACGGGTCAAGAAAATTGCGCCAGAAGAGGAAGCGATTGACTTCGTCATCAAAACCCAATGTGTTGTAGCCAATGCTGACGGTTCCCGGAGTATTGAGCCGCTCCCAGATCAAATCCGCAAATTCACTTTCGCAAACGCCTTTTTCTGCACAGCATTGCGGTGTAATGCCGGTCAACAGACAGCTTTCAGGATTTGGCAGCTGATCATCCGTTGGGCGACAGTAGAAAATTTCACCGGTATCGTCCGAAAGGGGCGACAAATCGAGTCTTGTGCGTCGCCCGGCGAATTGCGCCGGTCTGTCCTTGCGGGGATCGACGCCAAAAGTTTCATAGTCATACCAATAAAAGGTTGGCTCAACAGATTGGGCGCCCATCGAAGATTGAGTCATGATGCTGTCCTTCTTATTTTTAAGCGATGATGACATCCCATTGCTCCTGCGTATAAACGGATTCCACCTCCAGCAGGATGGGGCGTTCGATCGCCTGCTGCAAAAGCTCGAGCGCCTGTGATTCTTCTTCTAGCAATAAGTCAATGACGGTCTGGCTTGCCAAAATACGAAATTCCTTCATTTCCTTATAGAGTTTCGCTAAGCGCGTAATTTCGCGCAGAATGTCATAACAAACCGTTCTCGCTGTCTTAATCTCTCCGCGCCCACCGCAAACAGGACAAGTTTCGCAGAGGGTATGCGCAAGAGATTCACGAGTGCGCTTCCTCGTCATTGCAACGAGACCGAGTTCATTAAAGCCGCTCACCGTCATCTTGGTGCGATCGAGTGAAACAGCTCGACGCAATTCGCTCAGTACCGCCTCGCGGTGTTCGTCTTTAGCCATGTCAATAAAGTCGACAATGATGATGCCGCCGAGATTGCGTAAACGAAGCTGGCGAGCAATAACCTGAGCAGCCTCTAAGTTGGTTTTGAAAACGGTATCGCTGAAGTCTCGTTTCCCAACATAAGCGCCTGTATTGACATCGATCGTCGACATTGCTTCTGTCTGGTCGAACACAAGGTATCCGCCGCTCTTCAACTCAACTCGGCGCCCAAGTGCAAGTTCAATTTCTTCATCAATGTCATACTGTTCGAAAAGCGGTCGCTCACCCTCATAATGATGGAGTTTGTCCACCGCCGCAGGCACGAAATGCTTGGCAAACTCTAATAAGGCTTCATATTCAGCCTCATCATCAACCTCAATGACAGCTGTCCCCTCATGCACCATATCGCGCAGCGTTCTTTGAGCTAACGTCAAATCTTGATACAGCAATGTCGGCTTCTTGACTTCCTGCGCCCGATGACGAATGCCATCCCACAACCGAGCCAGATAAGCCATGTCAGAAAGGAATTCCTGTTCTGTTGCCCCTTCTTCAGCGCAAGTCCGAACGATATAGCCGCCCTTTTCATCCTTTTGCCGAACAGTCGTTGCTAGCGTCCTGAGTTCTTCCCGCAGAGCCGCATCCTCAATACGCTGCGAAACTCCAATATGAGAATCGTTGGGGAGATAGACAAGCTTACGGCCAGCAAGTGAAATCGTTGTTGTCAGCCGCGCGCCTTTGGTACCGATTGGATCCTTAGCCACCTGAACCATCAAGCGCTGTCCTTCATGCAGAAGAGACTCTATCGGCTTGAATGTTCCAGTGTCCGTTCTGGCTCCTTCAATCTCTGCAATGTGCAGAAATGCCGTACGCTCCAGACCAACGTCCAGAAATGCACTTTGCATTCCTGGCAGAACGCGAACAACCTGTCCCCAATAAACGTTTCCGACTAGCCCGCGAGCGCAGGCTCGTTCTATAAAAAGGTCCTGAAGAAGGCCGTCATCTAAAATAGCGACACGCGTTTCTTCTCTAGAAGTATTGATAAGTATCTGTTCCACAGGACGATGCTCAACTTGCCGTTTGAATAGTGTGCACATTGTAAAGGGCTAATCGTTAGGCAAGTTCTTGCCCCATTCATCTTACGTTCATGAAATTTCTCATCGTTTCCCTTCGCTATCTTGGTGACTGCCTCTTGGCTGCTGCTTTGGCACCAGCCTTAAAAGCCCGCTTCCCCGATGCCCAAATCGACATGCTCACCTTTAAGGACAACGCTCCCATTCTGGAAGGCATTCAGGATATTAGTCATGTAATAGGTGTTGAACATCACCCCAATAAGTTTGTACAAGCCTGCAGCCACCTTGCATCTTGGAACAAATACGACTGGGCATTAATTACTATGAATAGTACCCGCACAGTTCTATATGGTTACTTTGCAGCAAAGCATCAAGTGATGGTGCGTCCGTATCCATCTCTAGAGGAACTTTGGAAACGAATTCTGATTACAGATCAAATAGATTTTGTCGGCGGCCAAATCCTTGAACGCACTCAACCTCTTCTCGGACCATTTTTCAAGGGAACAGCCCCTCAACTCTGTCCTATTCATCCTGATCGGGAATTATCGACCGACCTTCAAGCAAAGTTACATGTGCTTGGGTCGTACGTCGTATGCCAATGTAATTCTCGATACCAAGACAAAAATTGGGGCATAGAAAAGTGGATCGAACTAGCACACTTGCTTATGACAGCCGGATATGGCATTTGTTTCACAGGAGGACCAGGAGATGTTGACTATCTCCTCAAAATTACTGAAGCGCTTCCTCCCCAAAAAACCTTCATTGCGGCGGGTCATGCCAGCTTTGGACAGACCTCGCGAATCATCATGGGGGCAGTCGCCTATATTGGCGTTGATACCGCAACCTCTCATATTGCTGCAGCTACGGGCATACCCTGTGTCTGTCTTTATGGCCCAACATCTGTCGACACATGGGGGCCAGCGCCTAAATGCGGCCAATTAACACCTTATTCCAACGATTTAGATATTCAAACAGTAGGCAACGTCACCATTGTGCGACGTGATAACACAGATATCCCTTGTTCAGGCTGTACTCGACATCTCTGCGCCCACAACAACCCGCCTCAACTATCACGTTGCATGCAGAGTATTTCTGTAGAAAAAGTTTGGAAAACACTCTGCGATCATACACCGATAGGATCTATGCCGACTCTTGGATTTCCTCGGAAAACAAAATGAAAACGCTCGCGATTCAGACGGCGGTTGTCGAAACGGAGGAAAGCTACCCGACCTGGCGGCAGACGAAAAGCCGGAACCCCCGGATAACAGATCTCAAACTCGAGTGATTAAGGTCAAGGATCGGATGTTTTGCTGAACTAATCCCGTGAAAATGAAACAATAAGTTTTTACCCGGAACTCCCGGATAACTGATCCCTAATTTTTCAGGACCCGGGGCGGATTTTCCAAGCCAAGCAGCGCGAGCATATCGCGTTGTTTTTTCGTAATGGTGCGGGCCCCCCATGCGTTGGCCGTGTGGCACTTATCAGCCTGAATTTGCTTCAAGATCGTGAAAAGACAATCGATGGAGTTATTGGAGATTTTGCGATTGCCTTGCTCACGGTCGTGGGCTCCCTTAATGGCCATCATGCGCAGCGAGGTGGCTAGCGTGCACACAAGCAATTTGCCCCAGTAAGCCGTATCTGTACACCGCAGTCGATTCCCATCGACCCAGTTTTTAAATTGATTGAAATCCTGCTCAACTTGGCCGCGCAGCCGATAGATGCTTAAGGCTTTAAACGGATTGGCTTCCGCATTGGTTCGGATCGCAAAACGGCCGGCATAGCGTAAGGCGGCCTCAATGGCGTTGTCATCACGATCCCAATAACGGCGTCCTTGCGCCGTCGTTCTTTCACAAACAAAACGCTTATAAGTCAGCCATTTTTCGGGCGGTACTTGTCTGTTCGCATTTTTCAAATCCAGCACCTGCTGCACTTGTAACCGAAGCTCTTCCATCTCAGCTTCATCGGCTTTAGGAAAGCGGTAAAGATGTAAATGCAGCGTCTTGTTGAGTGATCCATAGTCGGTGTATTGCTTCCAGGCTTCCGTGGCGGAATGGGCGTACACACGTTCGCCAGTGTCGTAAAAGCGCTGGTTATGCAGCGAGGCGTCATATCGATCAAAACTGCGCTTCACGATGTCCTCGCTGAGGCGAATGCCCTGTATGAACTTCACTTCCAGATCAATCTGCTTTTGGATGTTGATTAGGCTTTGATACCCCCGATCCGTCACCAAAATCACTTTCGAGAAATCAAAACCGGCATCCTTCATGCGATAAACAATTTCTCCAAAGGCTGTGACATCAGGGATTGAGCCTTCATAGGCATGGGCGAAGACAATGTCCCCAGAGTCTTGGTCGCAAACAAAAGTGAAATTGAGTACCGGCAATTCCGGATCACGTTTGGCATGGCCGTAGGCGACATCCGCGATCGCAGCGGAATATGACGAAATCGTGGTGTTGTCCAACGCATAGTGCACGCAGTCTGTGCCGGACATCTTTTCGATCTTGCTTTGATGCCGCAGATGGAAATAGCGCGCAAAGTCCTTGGGCGTAACTTGGCTCAATACTTCGCTGATGCGCTGGCTCTTCAGAGCAGGACCATGCGGCAAATACACACTGGCCCGCCAATCCTCCATGGCAGCCATGGAGTTGCCGCCGTCTAATTTGTAGATCGCCAGATTGAGCAGACTGCGGGCATCCTCTTTGAAGATCTCGCGCAGATGCTCAAGCACCTGTGACTGCGCTGCCAGCTGTTCCAAAGCCCAAGTGAACCCCAAGCTGCGGGTATCCCACAAAGCGGTATCCATTTCGGCAGCCGCTGGTTTAGGGCCGGGAGAGTCCGGGAAATCTCGGCGGTAGGCTGCCTCATCGACCAGAGTCTTATCCAGCCGAAATAAAAGGTTCCTTGGGGCACTGAGGAAATGCAGTACGAAATTTGGCGGTGATATTAACGACAGAATCGGCTGCTAAGAGGCCGACATACTTGCGGGCTGAGTATTTTGATTTCTTAGCGACCGGATCCCACTGCGGTTGTATCGACCGTTTTCATCCAATCATAAAAATCGTAGATTCGGTTGTTCTAAATGTTGTTTCGATAAATTTTGTAAAATAGCTTAATTCGAGCTAAAAATATATTTTTAGTTGCCTCGCCATCTATAATCTCCAATGCATATTTAACTGATCGTGAATCTAGGGTGAACAATTCATAAATTGAAGCGTCACGAATTGCTTTTTTGGAAAAATTTCGATAAATCACTAAAAGCTCATTACTTTTCTGATACCAATGAATGCTTTTAGATAAAAAATACAGAAAATCCTTGCAGGATAATACATTTTGGCAAAACAATAAATTTGTTTTAATATCAAGGATAGACGTTTTTCCCTTAGACAAGCTATTCGTGCGCTGTCTCCAATTGACGCTTAAAGAATCAGATTCCATAATTTTCCATTCTTTTTTAGGCATAACACCATTTTAATGAATGGAATTACATCCTCATATTTCATGTCGGTTGGGTACGCTTGAATCACCGAGTGAAAAAACTTTTTAGTATACAACTTACCCCAAGCGCAAACAAATGTTCCTCCTAAAAGATATTTCCTGTTAGCAGGAAATGATAAAAATTTAGGTTTATTAATAAAATCTTTAATCTTGCTACCTTCTTGAGTTATCAAAGAAATTGAGCCAAAGACAGCATCAACATTAAATTTTTTTATATCTTTGAGCAAATGCTCTATAGCATTGGGGCATAAGGTATCATCCGAATCCAAAAAGAAATAAAAATCTCCTTTCGCAAAAGAAACTCCAGTATTGCGAGCCGCACCCAATCCCCTATTCGTCTCGTGTTTGATAAATGTGTACTTAAATTTACAATCGTTTCTTAAAAAAAGCTCTAAGATTTGAACTGAAGTATCGGATGAACAATCATCAACAAAAATAACTTCAAAGTCTTTAATTGTTTGCCTATTTAAACTTTCCAAGCAATCATGAAGATATAATTCGACATTGTAAATAGGTATGATAATAGAGACCATTCTATTTTATTCTTTTAAATGACTACGATTTTATAAGTTTGCTTCGTTATAAATTATTTCCCTTATAGTTTTTATAAAGTCAGGAACATTATGAACTTGTTTTACATAATTTATAGAAGTCTCAGCTTTTTTTACTCGTAATTGTTCGTTCTCTATAAGAGTTCGAATAGCCTGAGTGTACAAATCAACCTTATCAAAACCGTCGCCAAGAACCTCTCCTACATAAATCCCAAATTTTTCTGTTAAATTCTCAGGATTTCTGTTACTTACTAACAAAGTACCATACGATAATGCCTCAAGGAATGAAATCGGCAAAGCCTCATGAATTGACGTGTTAACGAGAATTTTAGCCTCCATCAGATATTTCTCTTTCTCAATACCATCAACATGTCCTGAAAAATGTAAATTCGGAATACTCAAATATTTTTGCATCACGGCTGAGTTCTCTTTTTTCTCGCGAAAAGTCTGGCCAAGGACATAAAATTCATACTCAGGCATGCGTTCCGCGATTTCACAGAATAACCAACCTCTTTTTACAGATTCAATTCTACCCAAAAATATAATCTTGTTCTTTTTTTGTAACGATTTCAGGTCAAAGTTATCGTCTATATCGATGGGGTTAGGACAATATTTTATTGTTATATTCTCAGGTAATCGATATAAGTCCCTGGCTTTCTGATTCAGAAAATATCCTTGTGATATAAAGATCACTCTCTTTTGCTCATTCCAATCATGAACCGTATCATAAATGTCCTGATTGTAATAGCTCTTTTCGGGAAACAGTTTGACTGTATTAATTTCGTCCCATTCATATTGTGGACGAGGATCTTGAATCCAAAGAATTAGTTTTTTATTTGGATTAGGCTCATATTTTAGAATATAATTTGTTGTAAGTTCGATAGAAAAATAGATGTCGTAATTCATCTTTTCTAACCAACGGCGGGCCATAAACCCAATTTTCGGCAATTTATACAAATCAACATCATCTTCTCTAAAATGTTGCGCTGAAAAATACTTTTTACCTCTTCCGAGCAAAACATCAATCTGAATATCTTCGTTCGGTATATATCTAGCAATGTAACGCCTAGCCAAAAAACCGTACCCACCAAAGGCTGTACCTGCTCCACCAAAAAATTCGTCAACAATCAAACCAACTTTAATCTTCTTTCGCATATCAAAACCATTTATTCCATACGCAAAAATTTTTCACACTCTTTCAGAGTATTAAAATATTGTTTATCCCAATACGATCTCACACGAATCCACGGCTTGTTAGGACCGGTGAAATGAACAATATATGGATTTCTGAATCGAGCAAATAAACGACGTCGATCACGTTCATAAGACATCCAGTTCATCATTTTATCTAAGAGGATAATTTTACCGTTAAAAGTGTAGTTCAAGATATCTTGATCCTGAAACTGAATTTTATCCTTTAGCTGCTCATCATTAATAAAAAAAGCCTCTTGCAAGTTATCCTCCCTAATTTTATTTAGGTTCAATAATAAGACCCCTGCATTGATATATCTGCTTTTTAAATGTTCCATACCTACGTCATATAAATACTTTCCGTTATCCCTATTTTCGATGCAACGATCGTTAATGCCTGCTGCATATAAATTACCTAAAGACACTTCAAACACATCTTTGAGATTTCTATTAACCAAAATATCTGCATCTAAATACAATGCTGTTGAGGTATTTGTTAATATCTCCGGGATTAAATACCGGTAATATGTTGCCTTAGTAATATATTCAATATTCGATTTTTGCTTTTCAAATCGATTGTTGTCAATACAATGAAGCGTTAATTTGTTCGAAAATTTTTTGGTAATTCCGCTTAAATTTATTAGAGTTTTCTTGCTTAATGCCGAATATAGAACATGTACTTCTGCCGAAGAAGGATTTTGTTTACAGAACGAATAGATAGCCACACTCAACGGTATGGAGTACTGCTCGTCAGCTGCAAAAATCACATGGTTCATTCTTAAAGTTCCTCTTCTAAAATTTGCAATAATTTTGGCTATTCCATATTATTAATATCTCATCTGTTTGCTAAATGTCATCAGTTATCTTTAGTCACCATTGTTCGCTTAAATATGTTCGATAATCAAATTGCATAACGTCCGCTCAATGATAATTATTCATGAAAACTATCCATTATTTGTCAAAGCTTCTATCTGTAGTTTCTGGATAATGAGTGATTTCTTCGAGTTTTAGTTTATTGTAATTATTTAGGATTTTTTTAAACAAGCGCCAAGGATGTAAAGCATATAGTGAACGATTTTTATCGGAGCGTCCAAGGATTATAGTTTTTGTGTTATTGCATCTTTTGACTATTGTGCCACGTAATCGCCAATGGTCAATTGTTGATGCGTACGATGAAAAATAACCAAACAGAAAATTATCAACAGGCTCAAAAATTTGAGAAGACATTTGTAAGGCAACCCTAGCAGCATCTCTTGAAATAAAATATGCATATGTTCCTATAGGAGGAGATGCCTTAACGCGTAAAAGAGTATTTCCATCATTTAGTGTTATGCTTTTATCCGCGAAAATGTTCATCCCATCCCTGTTACAAAAATTAATTAAATTGCAACCTTCTGGAATCCAGTTTGTGTTTGATAAGTATCTAGTGGCTGAGGCAGAAAACGTACAGTTATCCTCTAAAATTAAAGCCCACTCTTCATTTGACTTTATTAAAAGTTCCCAACATTTTTTATGACTCAAAAAACATGCGATTTCACCTGCCGACAAATGATGAGGATATCGTGCATTGGGCGATTTTGTTGTATAGTCTACTGGGGAAATTTTATTTCCATCAATACCTGATACTCTTTCAAAGTCCACCCCAATTGTTTTAAGGCGTATTTTCATTGCCTCCAGTCGGTCTATAGAACGATCCAAATTAATTAGATAAGTTTTCATTTTGATGTTCAGTCAGAAATTGTAGTTTTCTATACTTATTAAAAGTGTATCTTGTATATCCCAAACAAAAAAGAAATCCTAAGCGGCCGTCTAAAAACCCTTTTTTGAAAAGATACATTTTTAGAAAAGCAAATCCTGAACGGCATAACGTTACTAGTACGCTCGTCTCCCTACGGCCTTCATTAAAGTATTTCAGCGCAGCAAGTGTGGCGTACTTTTGCATCTTTGCCTCATATTGCTCCCAGGAATTGTATGTGAAGTGCAGCATTTCTCCTGACAAACACTTCTTTTGAGCTGTACTATTGAAAGTCTGGTGAACCAGCCCTTCAACAGAAGCACCTTCACGCGGCATTAATCGAAGCACCCAGTCGGGAGATAGAGGGCCATGCTTCAACGGCTGCCCTTTGAAATGATTAATACGGCGCACTACGTAAGCGTTGGCCGGCTTTTCTTGGACAAGGTATTGGATTTCTTTCGTCAACTCTGGCGTGCAGCGTTCATCGGCATCAATAAAGAAGATCCAGTTGCAGTTAGCTTTTGTGATAGAGAATGCCTGTTGAGCTCCAAAGTTACCATTCATCGGTTTTTTAAAGACATGAGCTCCTGCTGCTATTGCCAGTTCTACCGTTCGATCGTCACTCATGTCGTCAATAACGATAAACTCGGTAGCAAATAACCGGCAACTTTCAATGCACGCACAGATATTGCTCTCTTCATTCTTCGTCAAAATTAAAACGCTACAAGGCATGGTTCTGGACTTTATTTGTGAATTGAGAAAATTGATTTATGGTATTTTCGCAATAAATCCTGCGCGACTTGTTCCAATTTCGCAAACAATCTCCTTGATTAATCGTTTTGATTGGTGCGGTGAAACCATTTTCATGTAATTTACAATCCCTTCTACGACAAAATAGTCAGAAGAATTATTAATAAGCTTCTCTGCGAACACTGTCAACCGATGTTCAGTTAAATATAAACAGTTATATTTCGCAAAGATATTAAATACCTTCATACTGCCATTACAAATGGATGATTTTTCTTGATTTAAATGTAGATTCGACTTTTCTATGGCTTTGAGGATTCTCTCGGATGCTGATTGGATAAGTTTTTTGTTATCAGATGAAATGATAATATCGTCAACAAAAACCGATAGCTTTAGATTGTGAAGTTTCGATAGCTTACTCAACTCGCGCCCGAGATAGCTTTGATCGAGAACAATACTTCCGATAAGTGGTGATTGAACAAAGCCAAAAGGCAAAACCTTTTCGGAAGATCCAATGTTAGTTACTGTTGAGGCATTAGCGATATCTTTAGCCATTTGATAACCAACAAAACACTTTGTGGCTTTGATAATTTTATTTTTATTGATGCTACCAAAAAAATTCGTTATGTCAAAATATGAAAAATAGCGTGAATTTTTGATTTGACGTAGGTCACTTCCATTATATAAATGCAACTTAAGAGCGGCTATATGACTGCCCTTTTGAAGGTGATAAAAGTATGACGGGGAATGCCAAAAGGTAGAGAGCAACCTTATAATATTCGCCCCTTTTATTCTGCATTCATCTGTTGGAATGTAAATCCATTTCCCTTTCTTAGATTTATAGCGATGAGACCAAAGAGGAAATGACATTTGTTTTTTTTGGGAGAAAGTAATTAAAGAGAGTAAGGATCTTTACGAGCAGATCAATCAGTTCGTTAAGAAACTTCACTGTATAGTAACCTGCAAAAATGATCCTGCAATATCGATGATTCATTTTGATTCTCCGGAAGGTCTGGCTGATAAAGCGCATGACGCTACTCTCTTCATTAACGCGGAACGCAGACCGAAAACTTGATCCGAGAACGTAGACCGCAATGCGATACGCGCAAAGCGATAGCAGTTGCGAAAGGCAACACCGGAGAAATCTAAGGAGGCCAAAGGTCCCTCAAGCCAGACCTAAAAAGCTTACCACGATAATCAAGGGGAAGTTGTGGTTACACCCTTTTGTGCTTAACAACGGTTGCACAGACTCCGATATTAGGCGGGCAAGATCGTGTTGGCCCAATTGCTGCATTACACGCCACCTCTGCTCGAGGAGTTCTCTTCCCTGATAGACTTTTATTTACTCTTTCTCGTTGTCCGTTGCGTGCAGCAAGCTTTTCTCGGCCAACACGCGGTCAATTTCTTCTTCTGCCGGGTCAAACAGCAGCCATGAGCCGACGTTGTGAGCCCTAATTTTGCGCTGTTGTTCTTCTCTAAATTTCCCCCTGAAGGTAATTACTCGTCGGCCAGGTGGGCTTCTACGTCAAACACGCCGACAAACCAAAGCGAACAGCAATTTGACGCTGCCGTTGGATAATTTCCAGCACTCACCAATGGTCGTTGCCGTTGTAGATAATGCGAATCGGCCTAAATCTGATTGAAGGTCATTCCTTTTGCCAACAACACAAGCACTTTGACTTTCCCCTTTTTTCGTGGTTATCGAAGTCATCTCCTCCCGCATGCGACGATACAGCTTGTTGAGGATCGTCATGCCACAGAAACTCAGATGAAACGCTCGTCAGTCGTGGCATTTGAATGAGTTCGGACAACATCCATTTCCGAGCACGTTTTAACAACTTTGAAGCTATTATCGAAGCTGTCCCGCATCTGGTAATCCAACAAAACGTCTTTAGCAACAGACTCAAAAGTTATGACATTCCACAAGAATCCGAAGTATCGAACCTCCGTTTCGATGGCATCTGGGACAAGTTGATCCTTGCCGGGTTCCGGCAGTCTTCCGTCCACCTTGTTTTAGAACTTCATTAGCGGGTTCTTTGAATGGCAGAATAGTCTGTCTGTACAAGTTTCCTCTGATTTTCAAAACCATCCAGTTTTGCGTAGAACTGCTCGTTCTGGTTATGCGACATCTTATCGCTACGGTAAACGTTCACCCACACCTTTCGTTTATTCCCGCCCAGACATTCAAGCTCCATAGGAACGATTGTACTTTCGTTGCCCGAGTCAGGATTGCAGAACTCCGCCTCGATGACGTAGTAAGCTTCCAAAGCCTTGAACCCCTCAGTGAGCTTACGCGAGTGATTGAGCGGTCGTGGTTGCACTCACCCTCGCCAACATCTTGGGGCAGATGACCTTGGCAACGGCCGTCGATATATGGCTGCAACGTAGCAACCTTGGTACACGACCTATCACGCTGAACATCTGCGCCACACCGTAAGCCAGACATTCGAAGTTCTGAGCCAGCCGACAAGACCTGTGTCGGTTGGAAAACATCCTGACGAAGATATGGTAGTGGCGCACCAGCATAGACATTTCCCTAAAGTCCAACTGTTCCAAACCCTTGTCGTGCCAGAGGTTGAGGCAGAGTTCCTTCAGGTTAATTAACAACGACAGCCGAGTTTCCTTCACAACCTATTCCACCGTGTGAATGGAAAACGTCTTCGCGGGCAACTTATTCGTAAACATGATGTTGCACAGCATGACATGGATGCGCTTGACGGTGAGCTGATGCTTTTGTCCCTTTTCCCGATAAACATCCTCGATGAACGGGATGTACTGTGAAATCGCCAAACTGCGAGTTCGATTGAAAGACGCCTCGGAGGCGACCTCCACTTTGATGCACTTGGTGTACCACGCCACGATCAATGCCCATTTCTCTGGCGATCGCTCTCATTGAGGCGCCCGCGTGGATAAGAGATTTGACAATCTTGATCTATTGTATTGATAACATTCCTGCTCCCCCTACATATATATACATGGGGGTCTTGATTAATATTCATGGACTTTTTCGTTTTCTGCCCTGTTTTTTTCTACCAGAGAGGTACGATGCTGGTCAGAACCAAACCGATTTTATTGACGGGGATTTTTATTGACGATTCTGGCTGATTTTTTACCGCAAAACATCGCAGAAACTCCTTTGTTGTCAAAGTCTCCGCAACGCGTTTACTACGGTCATGTTCGTCCATGAAGCGATGGGACGCTTGCCTACAACCCACCTTAACTATCAAGATGCATGCAGAGTATTTCTGTAGAAAAATTTGGAATGCACTTTGCTGTCATACAACGATAGGCTCTACATTGCTTTAATCTCGGTGCGATGAAATACTCGCACTGAAGCAAAAACTCCTGCCAAAAGAAGCACCATACCTACACTCATTAATGTTGTAGGCAAAGCCTGTCGCATAATGTGTGCATAGATCACTGCAAAGATCGTTTCGAAAATAATCATTTGACCGCCCAATGCAGGTGTCAATCTGCGACTCATATCATTCCAAAAACAAATGGCAAGCCAGGAGCACACGATCCCCAAAAATAATACGCCGATTAAAAAATGTGTCGGTGTAGGCTGCCAGAGTGAAGTTGAGGGCTCCGTCATAGCGGTGTAAGCTGCCAAACCAATGGCTGCTGTCGGTAGAGTCGCAGCTCCTTGAGCTGCCGTCCAAAACATTGGAGAAATTTTCGGATGCGCAATTAACCAGTTCGCATTGCTGATTGGATACCACGTCCAAACCAACAAACTTAAAAATGCATAGAACACCCCCAGCCAGAATCCTGCAGGAGGCTCATTAGAATTCGCAAGGAAGTAGCTGAACTCTGTCCAGTTGAGGCAAACCATACCGGCAGCCACCAAGCTGAGTGGAAAGACGAGACTGCTCCATGGCACTCCAGCCCCACACCGCCTTGCTGAGGAATTTGCCACAATGGCTACACTAATTGGAATAACCGCAGTAAAAGCACCCGCAATCGGCGCTCCAGCCAATTGAACGGCAGACGCCAAAAGCCAATAGAAAAAAAGATTTCCCACCACGCCTAAGGCAGTAGCGCAAATCCAGTCTTTCTTGGAAACTTGAGCCAGATATTTTCCGTTAAAAACCAGCAGTACTGCCGAAAAAAGACCAAAAATTGTGTATCTAGCCAGCGCTATCAGCATCGGGTCATATGTCGAGAGCCACAGCGGGATGATGTAGACAAGTCCCCACAGAGCACAGGCGATGATGCCGAAAATGATCCCGATGAACATGAAGCAGACTTCAGTTCTCTTTCGAAAACTGAAGAGTATAAAGATGGTTGTATAACCCGCCTTTCGCAAGCAACTCTTCATGCGTACCAATTTCGGCGATACCGCCATCCTTCATCACAATAATGCGGTCAGCATTGATGATGGTTGACAAGCGATGTGCAACAACAAATGATGTACGTCCCTTAAGGAGCGTGTCCAGCGACTTCTGAATGTGCTTTTCACTTTCCGTGTCCAAAGCACTCGTTGCCTCATCCAAAAGTAAGATGGGTGCGTTCTTAAGAAACGCTCTGGCAATAGAAACACGCTGCCGCTGCCCACCAGACAAATGGTTGCCGTTGGGTCCTGCCGGAGAGTCCAACCCTTCCGGTAGGGTGTTGATGAAATCTGTCAATGTTGCAGCCTCTGCTGCAGCTTCAATTTGATCCCGAGTCACCTTGTCACGACAACCATAAGCAATATTGTTAGCTATTGTGTCATCAAAAATTGTTACGTCTTGACTGACGAGACCTATTTGCTTACGCAAACTCTTGAGAGTGAGCTCACTCTGAGCGATGCCGTCAAAGTAGATCTCACCTTCTGTAGGAACCCAGAAGCGAGGGATCAAATTGATGAGGGTCGATTTACCTGCTCCGGACGACCCGACTAACGCAATCATCTCCCCAGGCTTAACTGATAGCGAGAAATGGCTAATCGTCTGCTTATCCTCGTTAGGGTAAGCAAAACTCACATCGCGGAATTCTACGGCACCACTATAGTTTTCTAGAGTCTTTGTACCGGCATCTTTTTCCGGCAGTTCATCAATCACGCGAAATAAGCTTTCTGCAGCGGCAGTCATTGCTGCCGTTGTACCGTTGACGCTAGAGAGTTTTCGGATGGGCGGCAGTAACAGAAGCATTGCCGCTAAAAATGTTGTGAACTCCCCAACAGTTAGCAGTCCCATATTGGCCTGCATCAGGGCGAAAACAATAACAATCGATACCCCGGCCATCGAGGTGAACTGAGTGAGCGGCGTCCCTGCAGAGTAAACCTTTTGCGCTTTCAAAGTAAGTGAACGTAGTTTTTCATTGACATCACGAAAACGCGCGTTCTCATAGTCATAGCCATCATAGACTTTGACAACTCGCTCTCCGCTGTAGCTTTCCTGAATTGTGCCGATCAGCTCCCCAAATGTTTGTTGAGTCTGCGTTGTCAAACGCTTGATATGTCGGTTCACCCATTTAAGAATTAAGGCAATGACCGGCCCCACGATGAAGGTCACTAATGTAAGCAACCAGTTATGCCAAAAAAGCACCCCTAAAAGGCAGACAATTTGAATGGAGTCACGAATGATGATGGTGAGTACGCCAGCCGCATTGGTCAGAGCTGTGGAGGCTTCATTAATGAACTTCGCCTGCACCTCTGCGCAACGATACTTCATAAAGAGATCATCCCCCCAATGAAGAATTCGTTTGAACATTAACGTTCGGATCTCAAGCATTACTCCTTGCGCTACACGCACCAAGAGAAATTGGCTAAGGTACTGACTGCCGCCATGTAATACTGAAATACCAAGGAGAGCAATAGGAGCAAGATAAACAACTACCGAATCCTGCTGGTAAAAAGCCATATCGGTCAGCTTCCCGAGTACTAATGCAATCAGCGAAGAAGCTCCGCCGCCAGTGATCATGGCCAATGCAGCTCCAATAATATATTTTTTGTATGGCGGTAAATAACGGAAAAGGCGCATTAGTTGCGGATTTCCGAATATGGGAAATTGCTTGAAATTCACGTTGAGCACAGCATTCAGGATAGATGCGTCATCATACAAGGATTATCTTTTCACTGGCATCATTACTACCTACAAGTGATGCGTACCAACCGCATCCTTTATTGTCAGCGAAACTCTTAAAAATATTCCCAGAAGAGATCTTCATCATGCTTAATGTTCTCTGTCGAATCCCCAATCATGTCGGTGATTGCTGCATGGCCTTGCCGGGGCTACGACTTCTTGAGGCTAGCGGCCTCACTCCTGTATTGACAGGCAAACGTTGGGCTGAAGATCTTCTAGCCGGTACAGGCTGGCGCTTCGACCCTATTGAAGGCCATGTCACTGAAGACCTAAGTCGCATCCGCAATATTGCACATCGTTGGGGAGGCCATCCCAAGGGTCTGCTCTTTCCGAACTCATTAAGCTCTGCGCTTCTTTACCGCATTGGGGGTATTCGCAGTGCGGGGTTCCCCACAGATTGCCGACGTATTCTGTTGGATATCGTTGTACCCGAACCTGATGCAGTAATGCATGAAGTTGAGCGCTTCTTCACACTTGCTCATGAAGCACTCGAAGCTTGGAATATCAAGCCTGCCTGGGATAAAGTCCCTCCAAGCCTTGGTCTTGTACCGCTCAAACGTCACGAAGCAGGGGCTAGAAACTTGATGGCACAATGCAACATACCACCAAACTATGCGCTACTTGCTCCAATTGCTCGAGGACTGCACCACGGGAAAGAGAAACACTGGAAACACTTCAACGAGCTTTGCGGACCGCTTCGTGATATGGGCATAGAACCAGTTGTCTTTCCCGCTGCCCGAGAGGTGGAATTGGCGAAAGCCGCCTGCCTAGACGCCAAAATTTGTCCTCCAACGTCTCTCGGCACGATTGCTGCGCTTGCCAAACATGCTCGCGTGGTCATTGCTAACGATTCCGGCATGAGCCATGTAGCTGCAGCAGTCGGCGCCAATCAGATTACATTGATTGGCGTTACAAACCCAGCTCGCACACGTCCGTGGAATCCTCGTGCCATAGTGTTGGGCAACGAAAATGGATGGCCCACATTAGACGAAGTTATGAGTGCTCTTCAAAAAATTGTCAATAAATCCCCTTAATAGGCCGCACAATTTTTTCTCAAGGCGCTCCATCAAGAGCGCCTTTTTTTCGTGTTCTCCTTCACGTGTAACTTGCCTGTGCCATAGGTGAAAAACGGGAATCCCTCCATAACGTCCAGTGCGCAAAAGGACTTCATTGTTAATTAGTCAAATAACCTTATCCGAATCCTCTTGCCCCCAGCCTTCAAAACTTTCATCAAGACCATTTACAGATAAAAAATCACTTTTATACAATGCCCAGTTACAGCCGCGTAAGTGCTACCATCTTAACGGAGCAATAAGGTCTCTCAATCCGCCTATTGGCAAACTAATAGCTTGCATCCAACGATTACTGCAACCTCGAAACCAAAGACGTAAAGCGCCTCCTGCATGATCAAAATTTGACCATGGTACTACAGATTTATTTTGCAGATCCATTGAATATGGTTTCGTGAGGAGTATTCGTGGTCCCGCCACCACTTTTCCACTAGCAGCCAATTTAAGATGGTTAGCCACAAAGTCTTTAGGGACAATGCAGTCTCCATCAACAAAAATCAGATAATCACCATGAGACTTTAAAACAGCTTGATTTCTTGACCTTGCCAAACTGAACCCGATATCTTCCTGCCAGGAATGAATTATTGGAACAGGAGATGATTTGGTCAAACGTTCGATTAACTCTCTGGTTTCATTTCGAGAACCATCATCAGCTACCACAATCTCAAAATTATGAGCGGTCTGTCTCATCAGTGATTGGAGAGACAAGCGAAGTGCTGAAGGCCAGTTATATGTTGCAACGATTACAGAGATCTTCATGCAAATTCATCCTTCAATTAGATATGAGATTTCTGGCCACTATTTGCACGCACCATTTCTTCTGCAAGCACCTTCGTTTTCTGCGTGATGAGGAGTCCTCCCAACATGCGGGCAATCTCTTCCACACGCTGGGTTGGATTGAGTTCTCTCAAATAGCTCACGGTCTCAATACCGTCAGAAACCTTCTCTACTTTGAGATGATGGTCGCCGCAAGCAGCTACTTGCGGCAAATGCGTCACGCAAAGCACCTGCCTCGTCAAACCAAGCTGCTTCATCATTTGGCCAACCACTTCACCTGTAGCACCACCAACGCCACTGTCGACTTCGTCAAAGATAAGCGTCGGGACGCTTGTATTACGGCTGGTTAATGTAAAAATCGCTAGACCAATGCGAGACAGCTCCCCGCCGGACGCCACCTTAGCCAAGGGACTAACATCAACGCCAGGGTGGCCTGCCATTAAGAATTCACTCTTTTCAACGCCGACTTCACTGCGCGGAATGGGGACAAGTTTTACCTCAAATCGTCCGCCCTTCATAGACAGCGCTTGCATTTCATTCGTAACCGCCTTGGCGAAACGTGCGACCGCTTCTCGACGAACTTTTGTTAGCCTTTCCGCTGCGGCATCATAGACTGCTCTTGCCTCAGCTTCTTCAGCCCTCAAAGCATCCAAATTTTCGTCGTTCTGCAGCTCCTCCAAACGACGCTTATTTTCTGCCTCAAAGGCATAAAGCACTTCCGGTTCAGTTCGATACTTTCGTGCCATCGTAAAGTATTTGGATACGCGTCGATCTACTTTCTCAAAACGATTGGAATCCGCTTCTGTCTTATCCAGGATCCGTTCAAGATCGTGTGCCGCATCATCGATCAGCTCAGCTGCCGTAGTCAGAGTTTCACTGACACCTTTGAGACGTTCGTCGTAATTAGACAAATCATCAACACGAGATTGCGCACGTGAAACCAAATCAGACGCCGAATCTTCACCTTGGGTAAGCCAGTCAACAGACGCAGTGAGGCCTTCAATAATAGAAACGCCATGGGAAAGTCGAGTATGTTCTTCGTTAAGCGACTCCCACTCACCCTTTTTAGGCGACAACGTGGAGAGATCCTCAAGCAGCCAGGTGAGCTGCTCGATTTTGGCGGTACGAACCTCTGCACTAGAGCTCGCTTCCTCAAGGCGTTTGGCCTTGGCGTTCCAAGTAGCGAAAGATTTTTTAACCGCCTCAAGCTGAACTGTGTTTTCTGCATAAGCGTCAAGCAGCTTCAATTGATTCTGCGTCTTTAAAAGAAGCTGATGCGCATGCTGCCCTTGTATATCAACTAAAGTGTCGCCAAGCTCCTTCAGCTGCGAGAGCGTCACCGTAATGCCATTGATCCAGGCACGTGAGCGTCCGTTTTTATCGATACTGCGGCGTACAAGCACTGTTGACGCACTGGAATCCTGCAAATCATTGGTTTCAAGCCACCGAAGCGCCTCTTCCGAAGGCATGAATTCAGCAATGATATTGGCTCGTTCAGCGCCCTTACGAACCATATCGGCATCAGCTCGGGCTCCGCGAATCAATTGAATTGCATCAATCAAAATGGATTTGCCAGCACCAGTTTCACCGGTCAAAACCGTGAAGCCCGTAGAGAGATCAAGCGAAAGCTGATCAACGATGACGAAATCTTTAAGGTTGAGTGTTGTAAGCATCGTAAGAGCTTCCTTCAGCCGCTGATCTGCTCGTGGTGCTTCACACTGGTGGGTGAATAGTTCCACTTCAATTTTCGGCGGAGCAAGTCGTAATAGTCGTAACTGAGCGGATGAAGAATCTCCATCACACGTTCCGAGCGCTGAATGCGAAGCATGTCACCCGGTTCGACGTCACAGAATTCCTGCATATCGAAATACGCTGTTGCATCACGAGCGTTTACAAGCTCAATTTCAATGCGCTTTGAGGACGGCAATACGATGGGACGATTGGAAAGCGTATGCGGAGCGACCGGCACCAATACAACGGCATTCATTGAAGGATGCAAAATGGGACCGCCGGCAGCGAGTGCATAGGCAGTTGACCCCGTGGCGGTTGAACAGACAACACCGTCTGCCGACTGAGCACTCATCTGCTTCCCGTCGACATAGATGATGAAGTCAACCATGCCTCCGGCACGGCCATGGCTAAAGCCAATATCGTTCACTGCAACATTGCGAAAGATTTCTCGCCCATTACGAAACACCACGCCTTCGAGCAGGTGACGTTGGTCTGCTGAACATTCCCCGGCCAGCATGGCAGGCAGCACCCTGTCCATATCGTCAAGCACAACGTCTGTGATGAAGCCTAGACGACCGGCGTTTACACCAATCAACGGACAATGGGAATCCGCAATCTGCCGAGCGACACCAAGCAATGTTCCGTCACCACCCAGTACCACGGCCACGTCGCAGCGACGTCCCAACTCAGGGCGAGGGAAGCCTTCATCAGGATTACCGAGAGCTTGAGCCGCGCGTTCCTCTAAAAGGACCTTGCATCCCGCACGATGAAGCACACTCACCAAATGTTCAAGGGGTTCACTGAGATTTTCAGTTGGTTTGACGAATACGCCGACGGTTTTCATAGCTGATATCCAGAGGCTCAAAGTTCACCAGAATAGTATTTCAGAAAATAGTATTTGACGTATTTATTCATTGTGTAGAAAGCGTGATTGATACTGAAGATGAAACCCGCGCGACCGTCAAGCACACCGCCATTGATGAAATAGACCTTGAGAAAAGCCCATATTGGGCGAAGCATGATGTCCTTCACGAAGGAAACGTTCCGGCCCTCTTCAAGATACTTTTCTGCCGAAAGTTCGGTGTACGTATTGAACTTATTGAAATAAAGCTTCCAACTCCGGTAGGGGTAGTGCGTGAGACCTGTGCCGCCGAGGCGTTGTTTCTCACAATTCACACGAATTTCTTCATGTACGCGTCCGTATACCTTGACTGCCTTCTTAGGCACCATACGGCAAACCCAATCGGGTCGAAGAATCCCATGTGTAGCATGAATATGCCGAAAGGCGTTATGCCTCTGCACGAAGTATGCACATCTCGATCCGGACGCCGCATCCTGCAGCTGTTTGGCCAGATCCGGGGTTACGCGCTCATCTGCATCAAGCAAAAAAATCCATGGACCTGTAGCCTGCTCAATACCAAAATTTTTCTGCGACGCCCAGTCCCCGCCGAGACTTCGAGAGAATACCTTCGCCCCAAGTCGTCGAGCCGTTTCCACTGTACCGTCGGAGCTGCCGTCGTCCACGACGATCCACTCGTCGGCGAAACTGCAGCTTTTAAGACACGCTTCAATGTTATGCACTTCATTGCGCGTCAGGAGCACAACAGAAATTCGCTTAGCGTTTTTCTCGTTATCTTCGACCACGTTGTGCCCTCATACAGTGTATTAAGTGTGTATTCAAAGAAAAGGCTCCGTGGCCAGATGTCGCCAGACGGAGCCCTGTCTTTAGTTTAAAGGCTGATTAGTCTTCTTCAACGTCGGCTACTGCCACGGCGTGGAAGCCCGCATCAACGTAGCAGATGTTGCCGGTAATGCCGCTCGCCAGATCAGAGAGCAGGAAAGCAGCAGTATTGCCCACTTCCTGAATGGTCACCGTACGACCGAGCGGCGCATTCTTTTCCATCACACGCAAAAGCTTGCTAAAGCCCTTAATGCCGGATGCAGCGAGCGTCTTGATCGGGCCGGCGGAAATGGCATTGGCGCGAATGCCTTCACGGCCGAGTGACTGAGCCAGATAGCGCGTTGACGCATCAAGCGCTGCCTTAGCCAAACCCATCGTGTTGTAGTTTGGAACGGCACGCTCTCCGCCCAGATAAGTCAGCGTAAGGCAAGACGCATTGCGTCCCTTCATCATCGGCAGGAAGGCCTTGGCCAGAGCCGGGTAGGAATACGTTGAAATATCAAGCGCAGTGTGAAAAGCGTCGCGAGAGAAACCTTCAAGGAAATCGCCGGCAATCGACTCACGAGGAGCGTAGCCGATGGAATGAACGAATCCATCGAGCCCACCCCACTTTTCCGTGAGCGTTTCAACAACGGCAGCAATCTGATCGTCTTTGGTAACGTCCATCGGAAGCACGATATCGCTGCCAAACTGCGCGGCAAATCCCTTCAGGCGTTCTGCGAAGCGTTCATCGGAATACGTAAAAGCCAGTTCAGCGCCTTCACGATGACAAGCTTCGGCGATGCCGTAGGCGATGGAACGGTTGGAGATAACACCCGTGATCAGGAGCTTTTTGCCGGTCAGGAATCCCATGTTGGTCCTCTTTTAATAGGGATGGGAAAAACGCTGTCGTTATGATTGGCAGCGGGGTCTCCCCCATCAATATGAAATTGGAGTGCAGACAGCGTCAGCACTCGTAATGCTGCCCGCCATTTTAAGCGGGCAGTCTACCGCTCGGATAATTTCCCCTTAAATACGCACATCCAAACGGACGAACGACCAGCAACGCGGATTAAGGAATGCGCAGGGACTGCCCAACGTTCAGGCGACTTGTCGTAAGCCCGTTAAAACTCATCAGGTCAGCAATAGACACGTTGTGGGCCGCAGCAATGGAAGTGAGCGTATCTCCAGAACGAACGCGGTATCTGCGGGGTTCACTGGCACTTGCTACTTTGGAAGCTGATGCAGGAATCACCAGACGCTGACCAATTGAGAGTCTTGAACTTCTCAATCCATTGGCACTTCTCAGCTTTGCCACGGTTGTACCGTAACGCTCAGCAATCGACGTAAGCGTATCTCCAGAGACCACGCTATGCACTGTGGTTCTCGGGCTCGCGGCCGTTGCCGGTGCGGGCGGTGCTTTAGGCGCATCGCTCTCCGGAATCTCTAACCGATCGCCCGCCTTCAGAGCATTGGAGGTAAGCCGATTTAAGCGCTTAAGCTTCACACCACTGACGCCGTACCGATTGGCAATCGAAGTAAGGGTGTCCCCTTGTTGAACGACATAGGTTGTCGTTTCTTCCTCGATAGCTGCACCCGACTTTGGAATGCGCAGTCGCTGTCCGGCTCTGATGGTATTGGAGCTCAATCGATTCGTCGTTTTAAGGGATGCCGTCGAAACGCCGTAGCGCTTGGCAATAGACGCCAGCGAATCACCGCGCTTTACCGCGTAAATGACGTGTCCAGAAGAGGATGGTGCCGAAGTTTTCGCTGCAGTACGAATCGGTTCACGCGCAACATTGGGCACCGTGAGCACTAAACGCTGCCCGGAATGCAGACGATCTGAGCGAAGTCGGTTGCCCTGTACGATTGATTTCACTGTAATGTGCCAACGACGGGCAATGCTCGACAATGTGTCACCCGAACGCACGCGATAGGTAACACGGCGCCAAGTCGTAAGCGGCGAAAGGCGAAGCTTCGCATCTGCCTCTTCCGCAGCGATGTCTGTCTGTTCATCTGCATCCGCGAGAACAAGCAGCGTGGAATTCGGAAGCACTTTGCGGCCGGCAGGGATACCGTTCACTTCACGCAAAAACGATTCCGTCATGCCAGAGCGTTCAGCCACAGAAGCCAGCGTATCCCCCGCCTGCAGTCGATAGGTTGTCCACCGTGAAAGCGGCTGTCCAGAATCCATCCAGCTTGCGAGATTGTCGACGAAAAAGTCAAGACGATCCGCCGGCAGAAGCATCACATTGTTGTGCGATGCCACAATAACCGGAAGCTTAAAGCTCGGGTTGAGCTGCCGGAATTCCGCTTCAGACATGCCGGCCAATTCCGCCGCCGTTTTAAGGTCAATATCGCGAGGCTTTGTAATCCGCACAAAGAAGGGCTCGTTGCCAACGTCGGGCAGTTCAATGCCATAGCGGCCGGGATCCTTCACGATGCGCTTGATAGCCTCCAGTTTCGGAACGTAGTTGGCCGTCTCTCGGGGCATTTTCAAATGCGCGTAGTCTGTTGCCTTGTGGCTTCGTTGGGCACGCTCAACAGCTCGCCGAACACTTCCTTCACCCCAATTGTAGGCAGCGAGCGCCAACTGCCAGTCATTAAACATCCCGTGCAGATATTCAAAGTAGTCGAGTGCTGCACGAGTGCTTTCCAATACATCGTTTCGGTCATCGCGCCAGAGGTTTTGTTCAAGCGCATAATCCGCGCCTGTTGCCGGCATGAACTGCCAAAGGCCGGACGCTTTTGCGCGAGAAAGGGCTTCCGGCTGGAAGGCGCTTTCTACAAAAGGCAAAAGTGCGAGCTCCATTGGCAGTCCGCGAGACTCCACCTCTTCGACGATGTTGTAGAGATATTGACTCGCACGCATCGCCATGCGCTGCACGTACTCCGGATCCTTGGCGTAATACGTCGTCCACCGATCCACCAAAGGCGAATTCAGTTCCGGAATACCAAAACCTCCGCGAATTCGATCCCAAACGCTGGCGGGCACTGCGGACTCACGCTCCAAAGCCGCTTCCGTTAACGCAGTCTCGACCACAGTCCCTCCAGCAGAAGCATTCGTCTGGGCATCCTGAGGAACATCCTCCGCAAAGGAATAAGTCGGATGAACCGCCGCAGTTGCTATGAAAAGCGCGACAGACAATTGAGTAAGGGCAGATCGAAAAGACGACGGGTTCATGAGCGGAGAACTTCCGGAACAGTTAACAGGCGTAAGGCCTGCATAATCCGTTAATCTTAATGCTTGTAATGCCTCGGACTTCCGTCATCCGGGCATTTCTGCCTGCTTCAAACTTCTGCAGCGGGCAAGTTTCCGCAACGAGTTGTTAACTGCACCTATGTTCCAGCGCTTTTTTGGGCGCTCCGAGCGCCCTGACAAGGGCGCGGGAGCTCTGCCTGCACGTCTTACGTTTGACGGGTTCCTGCGCACATCGCCAGGCCGACTGCTCCTTGAATGGGAAGCTGAAGCCTACGATGAATTGACGGTTGATGTCTTCGGCAGCTGCGCGCTGCAGATCGGCATGCCCGAACTCAACACGCTTGCCGAAAATCGTATGCAGTCGAAGTGGCTCATCGAACTGCAGAGTACGGTTTCCGTTTCCCCCGACGTCTTAAGCGGAGATCTCGGCTGCATCGTCGCTGCGCCAGAGCTCTTGCCTATTGCTGATGAATCGATGGATTTAGTAACGCTTCCGCACGTGCTGGAACTTTCCCCTAACCCTCAGCAGGCACTTCACGAAGCCGTTCGAGTGCTCGAACCTGAAGGCCGGCTTATTCTTACCGCCTTCAACGGCGCAGGCTTTTGGTGGATGCGGCAGCAGACCGTCCGTCTCGGCGCCAAGCCCTATCTGCCTACCGACATGGCGCCAATTCCGCTTCGACGCCTCAAGGACTGGTTTGCGCTTCTCGGACTGGAAATTGACCGCGGACGCTTCGGACTCTATCGTCCAGGATTTCGCAGCGCTCGCCGGCTTCATGCTTGGGAGTGGCTTGACAAAGCCGGCGACAGATGGCTGCCGCAATGCTCAAATATTCTTTTGCTCTCCGCTGTTAAGCGGCGTCCCGGAGCGAGAATCGTCAACTGCAGCGAATTTGCCAATATTCCAGCTAAAGTACCGACCTCAGGCGTGCCGGCCGCCGGCCGCGTCTCGTCAACTTTCTCCCAAACCTCCATCACACCGTCCGCACCGATTGCGGAAAACCATAAAGCACCATGACTCACGCACCTACACCTACTGTTCTTGAAATTTGGACTGATGGGGCCTGCAAAAAAAATCCCGGCGTAGGGGGTTGGGGAGCCTGGCTTGTCTGGGGTAAGTACACTCTGGAGCTCTATGGCGGCAGCGCGCTTACAACCAACAACCAAATGGAGCTGACGGCTGTCATTCGTGCACTCTCAGCGGTCAAACGGCCTTGTCCCATCATCATTCACCTTGACAGCAGCTACGTTAAAGACGGCATTACACGGTGGATTCACGGGTGGAAAAAGAACGGCTGGCGCACCGCTGACAAAAAGCCCGTCAAAAACGGCGAACTTTGGCAGGAACTTGATCGATTGGTCAGTCAGCATCAGATTGACTGGCATTGGGTGAAAGGGCACGCCGGCGATCCAGGCAACGAGAAAGCCGATGCACTAGCCAACCTCGGCGTTGAGGCCGCCAGAGGCGAACGACCTGAAAAACTATCGTAAGATCGCGTAAAGGCGGTATCCGCTCGACGCATCACTTGCAAAGCATCGTTTTCTCAGTACAATTCCTTTTCTCTCAGCGCGCGGTTAGCTCAGGGGTAGAGCACTGCCTTCACACGGCAGGGGTCACTGGTTCAATCCCAGTACCGCGTACCAGATTCTTACAAAGGGCTTGAACTGCATAGTTCAAGCCCTTTGTTTTTTAAATTCAGCCAGCACGATCATCACGAAAAAAACAAAGGACCTTCAAGCCATGCCGCTCGAAAGCCCTTTGGAGAACAACGTCAACGATCCGAATTCATCAGATCTCGTCGTTTTTCTGTTCCTTCTTGCGGCAATCGCCGCAGATGCCGTACAGCACCAGTGAATGATCGGTGAGCTCGTAACCCTTTCGTGCTGCAACCTGCCGCTGAGCGCGCTCAATTTCCGGGTCAACGAATTCTTCAACATTGCCGCAGCGCACGCAAACGAGGTGGTCATGGTGCCGACCTTCCTGAAGCTCGTAGGTCGCTCGCCCTTCGTCGAAATGACGGCGCACAAGAATGCCTGCATTTTCAAACTGAGTGAGCACACGATAAACCGTCGCCAGGCCAATGTCGCTGTTTTCCTCTAAAAGAAGCTTGTACACTTCTTCAGCTGACAGATGGCGCTTACCAGCTTCGTGAGACTCAGAAAGCTTCTGAAACAAATCTAGAATCTTGAGGCGCGGCACTGTAACCTTAAGGCCCATGGTCTTCAGATCGGCCGACTGCTGCTGTTGGTTTTCCTTCACGACCTAACCATCCTGTCTTTGTTCAATAGAGTCTTTATGATACGCAGTTGAAGAGCTCGCGACGAGATCTTGCACTGAAATTCCAATTCTATTCGGTTTATGCTCAAACGACACATCCTTTCATTTACGACGGCGGCTGCATGCGCAATCGGCCTGAGCGGGTGCTCTACCGTATCGAACGTGATGGACACCGCCACGTCCTACGTGCCCTACATTTTGAAGCCCTACCGTGCCGACGTACATCAAGGGAACCTCGTCACGAGCGAGATGGCGCTGCAGCTTGAAAAGGGCATGACAGACGCTCAAGTACAGTTCCTGCTCGGCGTACCGCTCATTAAGGATCCGTTCCACGAAAACCGCTGGGACTATACCTACTATCTGCGGCGCGGCAACGGTGAAGAGCAAGTTCGTTCTCTCACTGTTTTCTTTAATGAAGACCGTCGGGTAGATCACTGGACATCTGATCCGCTCCCGGATGAACAGCAGGCCGACCAATTGATTCTGGGGACGATCGATACGTTTGAACCTCGTCTGCCTAAGACCGATATTCCGGCGGCCGCCCCCAAGCCCTCGACCGAACCGTCCTCATCCTCTGCCGAGTAACGCATGCCTACCATCCAGCAGGAAGTCGAGAGACTTCGCAGTCTCGTGACGCAGCTCATCAACCGCCTGCAGAACGAACGCGATCAGCGTCAGCAACTCGCCCACCAGCTTGAAGTTCGCGACGCTGAACTCAAACGCGCCCGCCAGCAGCTTCATGAAATGAAGAAGAAAGTCGACGAAATGCTGTCGCAATTTCGTGACGCTGGTTCTGCGTCCTGACCGTTTTCCTTCGCGGAGACCACCATGTCCGAAGTCAACGTCACAATTTTTGATCGCAACTACCGCCTTGCCGTTACCACCGGCGAGGAAAAGATGCTTGAAGACTGTGCGCGCCAGGTCAATGAACAAATGCTCGCCGTACGTGCCGCCGGCCGCGTTATTGCAATTGATCAGATTGCAGTTCTTACTGCGCTCGAGTTGGCTTATGACGCCAAGAAGCGCGAGCATGACGCTAAGAAAACCGCCGCTGCGCCTCCGCAGACTCCGCCGCAGCCGGCTCAGCAGCAAGCCTCTGCGGCAGCTGTACCGACAGCGGCATCAACCCCAAATGAAGCTGATTCAGCACTCTTTGCAGAAATTCATTCGCTTTGCAGTCTCTGCGAAGAGGCACTCTTCCGAGACGCAAAGATGGGATCGCTCTTCTAAGGTGATCAGCAGGAAGCCCCGCAAATGCGGGGCTTCACATTTCTCTTGGATCAAGTTTTATGCGGCAGTGGTTTTTGATCACTTGCGCGAAGTGTGATTCCAGGTAGAATGAACTTAAGTCCTGCAGCGGCAAGCATCCGGGCTCCAAGGTACCTAGAACCAATGCATCCTGCAATAGGTTGGCCTACTCGAGAGCCGATTGAGTGCCGGTCACGCGGTGTCCAGCCCGTTCCGCTCCGGAGCCGACCGCCCTGAACTCCCGGTTCAGGATACGTAGCCCCGCCCCGTTGCAGGTTCTTGATTTTCAAGGGCAGTCTTTCGCTGAGAGACTGCCCTTTCCTACTTTCAGGATTGGACTGCGTGATGGCCATAGACCCCAAAACAGCTGCCGTATGCGCCGAAGCATCCGGATTTTGGCTGATGAAGACGGAACCGTCGGAGTGTTCGATTGACGACGCCTTCGCGGCAGCCAATCACGCCGTCTCATGGTTCGGCGTACGCAATTATCAGGCGCGCAACTTTATGCGAGACCAAATGAAGGTTGGAGACGCCGTGCTCTTTTACCATTCAAGCTGCCCCAACCCCGGCATCGTCGGCATCGCGCGCATCGCTTCGAAACCATATCCTGATACCTGCCAGTTCGACGAAAAAAGTGACTATTTCGATCCCAAATCCACAAAGGATGCACCGCGTTGGGTGGCGGTGGATGTTGAAGCACTCGTCAAATTTCCTGTCATTCCTGTCAGCATTTTGAGAGCTCAGCCAGAACTTGCCGACATGCTCATTCTTCGACGAGGCAACCGTTTGTCTATTACTCCGGTTGAAAAGAAAGATTTCCTATTCATCGTCGAGCATCTTGCCAAACCTCAGTCATAAACAACAAACCTAGATCACCTCGGAGATTCACCCAATGGAGATTCAAATCATCCTCGCTCTAGCGGCGCTCGGATGCTGCACCGGATTCCTTGCCGGACTGCTCGGCATCGGCGGCGGCATGGTGCTAACGCCATTTCTCACGCTGCTTCTCGGCTATGCAGGCATTCCGATTGAGCACATCGTGCACGTAGCCATCGCCACCTCAATGGGCACGATCCTTTTCACGTCGCTCTCCTCCGTGCGTGCACACGCCAAGCGCGGCGCGGTTCTCTGGAATGTTGTGTTTTCGATGGCCCCAGGTATTCTCGTCGGTGCTGTCGTGGGGGCTCAAGTTTCCGGCGCGCTGCCGACCTTCTGGGTTGCGCTCATTTTTGCCGTGTTTGTCTACACTTCTGCCGCAAAAATGTTCCTCAATGCCAAACCCACGCCTTCGCGCCATCTGCCCGGACCTGCAGGCATGTTTGGTGCCGGTACGGTTATCGGTGTGATTTCCGCGCTGGTGGGGGCTGGCGGCGGTTTTATTTCCGTGCCTTTCATGACTTGGTGCAACGTCAAGATGCATAACGCCGTGGGAACATCCGCAGCCTTTGGCTTCCCCATCGCGTTTGCCGGCACCATTGGCTATATCATCAGCGGCTGGCATTTGACGGGACTGCCCGGCTGGCCCTACACCATCGGTTATATTCATCTGCCGGCCCTTGTCTGTGTCGCCGCAACGAGCATCTTTTTTGCACCGCTCGGCGCAAAGGTCGCACACTCGATTGATACGAAGCCTTTAAAGCGCATCTTCGCCAGTGTGCTTTTCCTGCTTGCAACTTACATGCTCTATAAGGCAATCAGCGCCTTCTAAGCAGCTTTTCTGAGCAGATTGTTATCGGGAAGAGGGCGGGTTTGCACCTCGCTCCCTCCCACACTACCGGACGTGCTGTTCGGCATCCGGCGTTTTCTAAAGTCAGATTGTGGATTCAGTGGGCAGGCCTTTGACAAGAGACTGTAAAGCCCCATTCGTCGAAAGACACTGTTGGGAAATGCCTTGAGCATGTGCACAGCATTGGCGTTCCACCATGGGCCGCGTCCATTTACGAACAATTTCCATGCTTGTTCGCTAGGCAGTCCTCTGCATCTCAACTCTCGTTCCCGAGTTTTGGGACGCTTCCATGCCCGCCAGATCAGTTTGCGCAGATGACCGTGAATGTCGATATCTCTTTCCGATCATCCAGCGCGTGATAGGTTCTCCATCCGCGCAGGATCATCGTCAAGGCCTTGATCGTTCCCAAGAGGGATCTTCCGCGACCTCGACGCAGTCGTGCAAAGCTCGCCTTAGCGACACGCGGCGCCCCCGATGTTCCCACGAACGTATATCCGAGAAATTTGGACTTCGAAGGACGAAAGAGACCGCTCTTGCTGTGATTCACCCGCAGTTTGAGCGTTCTCTCTATGAGCTTACTCGTCTTTTCCAGTACACGATCCCCGGCCTGCAAGAACTGACAAATAGGTTGCCGTCGACAGCATATCTGCAGAAACTCAACCCTCGGCCCTCCAAGCGGCTTACTTACACACTTTAGATTTTGTCCTTCGAGGTTTGGTCTCTAACCACGACCTCAGCTGACTTCACTGTCAACATCCCTCTGCCTTGCGGCTTCCGCAGTCCTAGCGAGCATCGACAGGGATATCCCCGGGTATCCCACATGCGCACCAGTCGGATCTAAACATCGTCTTTCCGGATCGTAATTGGGTTAACTGATTTTTGACAGCTCTCTCAGGTTTTGTGCCTCATATCCGATTCCTGTTCGACAGGCTGGCGTTTTGCTATCGGCTCCCTTCATCGATTCGTTAGTCCTTCCCACGACCGAGTGGACAGTGGACTTTCACTACACAACAATCACACGTGCGCTGCAGGGCGTACTGATACGAAAACAGCGCGAGTGCTTCGCGCTGTTTGGGATGACTCCGATGAACGGGACTAGAAAGAACTAAGAGCTAGTCCTCGGAGCTTTATGATCTAATCATTCTGAATTTCAGGGGGTTAATCTGTAAGTTTGATGGATTTTTCTTTTGATTCATCTTTCCAAAACCGAATTGCCTTAATAACTTTGCGTTTAAAGTGGAAGAACCTTGCTCGCGATGGGTGATCGCAGAAAAGTATATAACGCTTAGATATTTTGGAACGAATGATTCCATTTTCTGCCGCCTCCAAAACGAGAGCCTTATATGGTTTTAGATCGACTATGGGGAGAGATTGAGCATCTATGAAAAGATTGACGGCAGTGTCAGCAAATGCGGAGACGGCAACCATTGCAGAACGGTTTGAAAGTTTTTTGGCGACATCTACACAAAGAGCTCTCCCCTTGAACATTTGCCAAGCAAATCGTTCACTGCGAATGATTGAATTAGGTCTCTGCCGGTAACCGTATAACATTTTAGGTAGATATGAAAATATTTGAGCGCGGAGAGCAGCCTGTAGGCAAAAGATTTCATCCTCAAGTACGTCTCGGTTTGATGGGAATCGAATGCTTTTTATGGAAGAAGCTGTAAAAAGCTTTTCCCAAACCATCCCTCCGGCGCCACAGGTTTTGTCCCATCTCAACCTGGAGAAAATAAGTTCAACGAATTCTTCTTGATCGATGGTTCTCGCAGTCTGGATGACACCTTCTGTTTTTGTTCGTCCTTCATCGTTGAATTTGAAAAAACCACAAGCGGTGATGTCAGCTTGAGTTTGAACAGCGTTTTGAACGAGGAGGGCTAAAAATTCAGGTAATACCTTATCATCACTGTCAACGAAAGCTACATATTCGAAGGTTCCATCCCTTTCAATGAGATCCAAGGCGGCGTTTCTTGCAGCAGAGAGACCGCCGTTTTTTTGTCGAATCACGATGAAACGTGTGTCCTTCGTTGTCCACTCATCAAGAATGGCCCCGGACTCATCAGTGGAACCGTCGTCAACCGCAAAGACGGTGAAGTTGGCATATGTCTGCGTCAAAATCGAATCAAGACATTCATTGAGATACGGGGCGACGTTGTATACAGGAATGACGATTGCTACCTTTGGCTGTTTGTAAACATTTGTTGGTATGTGTTGGGGGGGGGGGGGGG
>OBUS01000094.1_pt1 | contig 103222 bp, 105 predicted proteins | sample 1475921 | NCBI WGS metagenome assembly OBUS01 (sample SAMEA2579948, study PRJEB22360) | human gut metagenome | reverse complement strand
AAAGCGTCTGGAAGCACGCGACTTCAGTCGTGTGAGGATAAAGTTTTTAATTCACGGTATTTTTGTTTCTGATGAAATGCAGTCATGTGGTATAGGTAAACTTTTATTAGATTATATCAAGAATAAAAAAGTTAGATTACGATTAAATGTATACCAGAAAAATACCAGAGCTCTCTCTTTTTACCAAAGAGAAGAGTTTAATATCCAATGCGAAGGATTCGATGGTGCTACTGGTGAAAAAGAATATCCAATGTTGTGGCAGCAGAAATAGAAAGCGATTTTGGGGAGAATTCCCATGGATATTGCCAATATGGTACTGTTTCTTGGCTCTGAAAAAGCGGGCTTTATCACAGGTGAAAACATCTGTATTGACGGTGGTATGACAAAACAAATGATTTATCATGGCGATTGTGGGTGGAGATTTGACATCTAAGTCACGTATTAGAAACACAGAATGTACAAAAGGAGAAGAACTATGAAATTTAAGATGATTCATGAAAATTACAATGTATCAGATCTGGACCGATCTATTAAATTTTACAACGAGGCCCTTGATCTGCACGAGGTGAGAAGAAAAACTACCGATGATTTTATTATTGTGTATCTGAGCAACGATGTAAGTGATTTTGAGTTGGAACTTACCTGGCTTAAAGATCATCCACAGCCGTATAATCTGGGTGAATGCGAATTCCACCTGGCATTTAAGGCGGAGGATTATGAGGCAGCGCACAAGAAGCACGAAGAGATGGGGTGCATTTGCTTCGAAAATGAAGCGATGGGAATCTATTTCATTGTAGATCCAGATGGATACTGGCTTGAGATTCTGCCGTAAAGCTGGCTGGGAAATCGAAGAAATCATGTTGATCAGATTTTCAGAGGACTTTAAGGGGGTGTGTTATCATGAGAACTATAGGTAATATCCTTTGGTTTATATTTGGAGGATTGCTGGGTGGACTGGCATGGGTTTTTGCAGGATGCATATGGTGTATTACAATTATTGGAATTCCGGTAGGCCTGCAATGCTTTAAATTTGCAACTTTGGCATTCTGGCCGTTTGGAAAAGAAATCGTGTATGGAAATGGTATGTTTTCATTCTTGGTAAATCTCATATGGATTGTATTTTTTGGCTGGGAAATGGCACTTGGAAATCTGATAGTTGGTTGTATATGGTGTATTACGATAGTTGGAATTCCGTTTGGAAAGCAGTTTTTCAAGATGGCAAGACTTTCTTTCATGCCATTTGGTGCCAGTGTGATAGGATAGAATACAAAATTTAATGTAGCGATGATTGTAAGATATAATGCAGATGGAAAAGTATATTTATATGATATGGTGAATATAAAAAAAGAAACGAACACATTTTGGAAATCATTTTACAATTAAATGAGTAACTTCAATGAAAAGCCAGCCCAGTTATTCATCGGAAAGACCATAGAAAAGCCTGGTTCAGATACACTGATTAATTTCAGTGCGTCCGAACCTGTTTTTTTGTTCCATTTGCAACGCTCGCTTCCAGGAGATTTCAATGACAAACCTTCTCTCATAAGGTATAATACTAAGCAGAGCATTTTGTTTTGCTCATCATGAAATGAGAGGGAGTTCTATTTCAATGGATGTGAATGTGATCAATGAATTGCAAAACGGCCTAAGTGCCGCATATATAAATGGTTCCGTGGCGGCGAATCTGGCATATAAGCCAGCATTTGTATCTAATAATCCGGAGAAGAGGGGAAGAAAGTTATTTCATCCGTAGAGGATGAATTACTGCGCTGCGATGAGTTTCAGATCAGTGTTGCATTTATCACGATAGGTGGTGTGACACCGCTTCTGCAGACGTTAAAAGAGCTTGAGAAAAAAGGCGTTAAAGGACAGATTCTTACGACAAATTATCTGAACTTTAGTGAACCGAGAGCGCTTGAAAAACTTAATAGTTTGAAAAATGTTACTTTGAAAATGTATGACGTGGAAGCGGCCGGAAATGGTTTCCACACGAAGGGATATATTTTCAAAAAAGAAGAGATTTATCGGATCATCATCGGAAGTTCCAATATGACAAGTGCGGCGCTGACGGTAAATAAAGAGTGGAATACAAAACTGATTTCTACGGAAAATGGTGAGGTTGCGGAAGAAATCGTAGAAGAGTTCCAGAGATTATGGAATAGTGAGTACGCTTTACCATATGATGATTTTTATGAAGTCTACAAAGAACGCTACAATATCATAAAACATCAGCGGGAAATCGCGAAAAGCGAAGAAATCCCGTCACTGGAAAAATATAGATTAAAGCCAAACTCTATGCAAGAGAGATTTATTGCGAATTTGAGGAAGATTCTGGAGCAGGGGGAAGAGCGTGCGTTGCTGATCTCCGCGACTGGGGAATGTGTGATAATGATGTCAGGTCGTAAAAGTGCCCGTAAATCAAGAGGTTCAGCGGCCTGAGTCCTATTCAAAACATGTATGAGATACCTATAGTTATAACAAAGCCGATGGTAAGGATCGGTTGAAGAAAATTAAATATGGCTGAGATTTGGGTAGGACTGAATCAGTTTTGTGTGAGAGATCACAGCAGACTGGTCAGTCTTTTTTTATTCCTTTAGCAATGGGTCGGGTGGCTCCCGATCCTGCATCAGTCAGTCACATCTAAAGACCGATTCCGGTCTTTGCAAATTCATTCTTGATTCAGGATAAAATATCTTATGGCAATGAAAAATGTAAGAAATATGAAAGTTTGTGGGCAGAGCGGTTATAAATATGAGACAGTTCCGACAATTACTTTGAAAGGAAAATGGTTGGAAGAACTGGGATTTCATCCTGGGGATTATGTACAGGTGAAATGTGAAAATGGTCAGCTGCTTATCACGTCTGATATGAATAAGGCACAGGAGCAGGAAGCAAAGTCGGCATTTATGGAAACGGAGATTAAGAAACTGGAAATCAGATACCAGAATGAAAAAGCAGAAATCACTGCAAGATATGTGGCTGAGCAGTGTGAAGGTTGTTATGGAAGAAGAGCGTAAGAAGGGAGATTATGGTATGGGAAAAATTTTGATGTGCGGATCATTTAAAGGGGGAGTTGGCAAGACTGCCAGCTCCTGGAATCTGGCTTATTCATTGGCTGGGATGGGGAAGAAAGTTCTGGCTGTTGATTTTGACAGTCAGGCGAATCTGACAACTTGTTTTGGAGTAGAAGATCCTGCGGCTGTGCCGGTGACAATCGGACATCTGATGATGAATCGGCTGGAAGATGAGGAAATGCCGGATCCATCAGAGTTTATTCGGAGCAGAAATGGTGTGGACTTTATTCCATCATCCATGATGCTTTCGGCAGTGGACAGTAAGCTGCGGATGGAAGTGGGTTCAGAGAAGATGCTGGCCGGCATTCTGGAGCCGATGAGAGGGCTGTATGACTATATTATTGTAGATACCTGTCCATCGCTCGGAACGTTGACGATTAACGCACTGACGGCTACTGATGAGGTGATTATTGCCGTCAATCCGCAGCTTCTGACAATGATGGGATTGCAGGATTTTATTCGGACAGTGAAGAAAGTCAGAAGCAGACTGAATGGCCGCCTGCAGATTGCGGGGATTTTGCTGACTATGTGTGATGCCAGAACAAATCTCTGCAAGGTAATCACAGAACAGCTGACGGATACTTTTGATGGACAGATCCGGATTTTTAAGAGTATCATACCGAATACAGTAAAGGTGGGAGAATCAATTTATTATAGTGAGCCGCTTCTGGAGTATGCACCGGAGAATAAGGCTTGTAAAGCATACCGGAATCTGGCAGAGGAGATGGATGGGGATGAAAGCTAATGCACCAAAAAGAAAAGTATTTCAGGACGCACTGGATCTTCTTGCTGAGGATCCGGTGAAAGATACGCCAGTGCCTGTGAACAGGATTGTTTCTATTCCTGTTGAGGAAATATATCCGTTTCATGATCATCCGTTCCGGCTGTATGAGGGAGACCGACTGGAAGACATGGTACAGAGCATCAGGGAATATGGTGTGCTGAATCCGGTGATCGTGAGGAAGGCTGCAAGGGGGGTATGAGATGCTTGCAGGGCATAACAGAACCAATGCGGCGAAGATAGCAGGATTGACGGAGATGCCGGCGATAGTGAAGACGGATCTGTCTGATGAGGATGCCTATGTATATGTGATTGAGACAAACCTGTTGCAGAGATCTTTTGCGGAACTGCTTCCATCAGAGAAGGCGGCAGTGCTGGTGGCACGTTATGAGAAGATAAGCAGTCAGGGAAAACGTAATGATATCCGGCAGGAGATTGAGGCTTTGGAAGAAACCTGTGGACATGATGTCCACAAGTCACAGAAAAGCCGTGATGGGCTTGGTGAGGAATAGGAATATGGAATGACTGGAAGGAATATTGCCAGATACATGAGGTTGGATAGGCTGATTCCGGAGTTTAAGAATGCTGTGGATAAGGGAATGCTGGCAATGGTGGCCGCTGTGGATTTGTCTTATCTGAATGTGAAGATGCAGAAGCTGATCCAACAGGTGGCAGAAGCTGAGGGAAAGAAACTGAAACCGAAGCAGTCAATGGAACTGCGGAAGATGGGAAAGGAGATTACAAAAGAAGAAATTGAAAGTGTGCTGGCGGGTAAAGAACGGAAGAAGCCGCAGAGTGTGCCTGTGAAGCTGCCGCTGGAATTGTATGAGAAGTATTTTGGACAGATGGATGCCGGAGCAGTGCAGGAAATCATGGAGAAAGCATTGGAAGGGTATTTTGGAAAGGAGGCAGCAGGTGTTTAGCAGAGAAGATCTTGAATGTCTGGATCCAGGGTATTTTGAGGTTATTTATATGGATGACCGGGATGTGACCATCATGTCCCGGAATACCAGACATATGTGGTATATACATAATCCGGAATATTCGTTGATGGGATCCTGTATCATATTTCATAAACATAAGGTGTCATATCCGTATCATCAGCATGGCCGCAGTAATACGCTGCGGCAGGCTGGGCGGAGTATTAAGAGACATGATAAGTGGCAGATGGGTGGAAGAAAGATTACAAATTAATATAAGTGCAGGAGACGTTATCAGAAATGGTGTCTTTTTGATGGTTTAGTATGATTATATTAGTGAAAAAGCATTATTAAGTAGTGACTGGTTGAATTAAGTAGTTAATCGTGGTATGATTTAATTCAGATAGTTGAGTTCGATTTGAAGCGAGGTAAAAAGAATGGCAAGACCAAAAAAGAACGGAACTTATTTAAATGTGTGTATTGACACAATGGTCTATGAAAGACTGGAAGGTATGTGTTTAGATGCTGGACAAACAAAAACAATTGCAGTTGAAAGAGCCTTAGAGGCATATGTGGATGATTACGACGAAAAGAAAAAGAGACTTAAAGAGTTAGATAATGAGAAATAAGACTTTGATAAAAGGAGATTCATTTATGATCGTTGCAAATGATCTGAAGCAAGAAGAAATGCAAAAAAAAGGAAATTCGATATTAAATAATGCAAAATATTCTACTGACAATACGGATGAGTGGTATACTACTTATGATACTGTAGCAGAAGAGGTGTCGCATTATAAAGATCAATTTGAAGGTAAAGTTGTACTTTGCAATTGTGATGATCCTTACGAGTCTAATTTTTGCTACTATTTTCTTAAACACTTCAATCAACTGAAATTAAAAAAATTGATATGTACTTCTTATTCAGGATCAAAAATTGAACAGATACAGGACAATTTTCAGCTAACATTAGATTTATTCAATACAGATGGCGATCCGGTTTTATTTGACAGAGGATATGTATTAACAGTAACCAAAATGCCTGGAATGGTAGGAGAAGAGATAAGCGATAAAGTAATTCAGGATGTATTGGAAAAAAAAGGTGTAGTAAAAAAACTGCAGGGAAACGGTGATTTTCGTTCGTCAGAATGTGTAGAGTATTTAAAAGAATGTGATATTTGCTGTACTAACCCACCGTTTAGTTTATTTTCAGCATTGTTTTCTTTAATAGTTAAATACAATAAGCAGTATCTCATAATTGGAAATCAGAATGCTATTACGTATAAGGAAATTTTTCCATATATTAAGGAAAATAAAGCGTGGGTTGGTTATAGATTTGGTGATATGGCATTTAGAGTTCCAGCAGATACAATGCCACGAAAGACTCGTTATTGGATAGATGAGAATGGACAAAAGTGGAGAAGCCTTGGAAATGCAATGTGGCTTACTAATTTAGATACAAAAAGAAGACATCAAGAACTTGTTTTGACAGAACGTTATACGCCTGAAAAATATCCAAAATATGATAACTTTGATGGTATAAATGTACGGAAAGTAACAGAAATCCCCATGGATTATGATGGTATTATGGGGGTACCTATTACCTATTTGAAGTATCATAATGAATCACAATTTGAAATCGTTGGAGAAGCAAATCATGGATCAGATAATGAATTTGATTTGTTTAAGCCAAAAATCGGTGGAAAGGAGCTTTTTAAAAGAATTCTTATTAGAAGAAAGAACCATGAGACAATAACAGAATTTCGAGTTTTAGATTTGTTCTGTGGAGCTGGTGGACTTTCGTGGGGGCTTCATAAAAATCCATTTTTTAAGACAACGGTTGCATTAGATTTTGATGAAAAAGCAGCAGAAACATTTAAAAAGAATATGCCTGAGGCGGAGGTTGTTGTTGGTGATATTACACAAACTACAATAAAGGAAAAAATTGTAGAACTAGCAAAAAAAACGGGTGTAAATATGTTGGCAGGTGGACCACCATGTCAAGGATACTCCATGAAGGGAAAGAAACTCGGCTTAAAAGATCCAAGAAATTTTCTTTTTAGAGAATATCTAGATTTAGTAGAGAAATTACAACCGGAAGTATTTGTAATAGAAAATGTAAAAGGCTTGCTTTTGTCTGCAAATGGTTGGTTTAAAGAGGAAATTATACAAACTATTGAAAATTTAGGATATCAAGTAAGAGTAGATGTTCTGAATGCAGCAGATTTTGGAGTTCCTCAATCAAGAGAGCGTGCCATTTTTATATGCTCTAAAAATAAAGCAATCGAATTGCCTAAGCCTACGGTTACTAAAAGAACAACGGTGAGAGATGCAATCGAAGATTTGGCATATTTGGAGTCTGGAGAAGGAGATTATGAACAGGATTATATTACGGAGGCAAAATCACCATATCAAGCTAGAAGTAGACAAGGCAGTACAAAACTTTATAATCACAAAGCTTCAAACCATAAGCAGATTGCAATTGATAAGTTAAAGCTAATTCCGCCAGAACAGGGAAAAGAATATCTGCCAGAGGAATTGTTGGGGAATCAAAAATTTAAGACTACGTGGGGAAGACTTAAATGGGATGAAGTATCTCCTACAATAGATACACGATTTGATGCATCTTCTAATGGAACAAATAATCATCCGTTCTTGCATAGAGCTATTACGCCTAGAGAAGCAGCTAGAATTCAATCGTTTGACGACAGGTTTATCTTTGTAGGATCAAAGGTTTACATTCGAAAACAAATTGGAAATGCGGTGCCACCTTTGTTAGCAAAAGCTATTGCTGATCAGATTTCCAAGAGTTTTGGTCTGACATATTAGGGGGAAAATAATTGAATGAAAGTAAAGCACAGAGTTTATGGTAATGGAATAGTAAAGCACTTAGATTCAGACTATATAATTATTGCATTTGAAGACCAGGAGAAAAAATTTCAATTTCCACAAGCGTTTGAGAAGTTTTTAACTACAGAAGATTCTGAATTGATTTCAAAAATCGATGATGCAACAAAAAAAGTAGATGCTGATAATGTAATGCAAAACATAAATCAAACGGGGGCTCCTTCTACGCAAGCTAAGAGATCAGCTTCCTCAACCAAGCAGCTTTCTGGATACATAAATTTGGGGTCAACTAATCCGTTAATAGGAGCACGTGCACAAGGAATAAATATTTGCTCTGAAGAGGAAATGTTTGAAATTGTTGGATATATGGCGACTCCCGGTCGGATTAATTCTATTGAAGCTGAAGTTCCAAAGGATGGACGAGACACTGTATTTGAAAACCTGTTTCCAGGACAGAAATACCGCCCAATTGAAATGGGAAATACGCCAAGTGGACTGCCAAATAAACTAAGTCCACAGTTTAGAATTAATTTTGGAAACTTGAGAAACTGTCCATCTGTCCTTAAACAGAATATGGGAAAAGGAAATGGTGCTTGCATTGGGAGAATTAATAAATCTAGATTTGTTATTCAGATTGTTCAAGAATATGGATTTTGCTTTGGTGAGCATCAGAATGTAGAGACAATAAGAGGCATTGCTAAGAAATGTGGTTTCTTAGATGCCTTTGAAAGAGGTTATTCAATGTAAAGGGGTGAGAAAATGAACAATGAAATGGCGTATTTGCTTGGTATGATAACCGGTAATGGAGAAATTCAAAGAGGATCAACAACTACTACTATATCTATTGATGTACCACACAAAAAACTGGAAACAGAATTTCAGAAAAACGTAGGAATCTATGTAAAGGCAAGTATTACTGATATACGGCAGATATTAGAACCTCTTTTAGGAACTGCTTTGAAGTTTATACAAAATCCAAACATTTCTATTCTTTCATTTACAAAACCGAATGAGGATTATTTGATGAGAGAGATTATGAGATATGTTGGTAGTGCCTCATCATCAGATACCATAAGGATCTCTCCAGAAGTATTTGATTTTACTATGGATGAAAGAAAACAGTTTGTAAAAGGATTTGCTGATGTGACAGGGTATATTCGGAGAAGTAATTATGCATTCACTGAGCCAAATTATCGCGTATATTTTGAAATACCACATAACTGGGAATTGGTTACAGATTTTTCAAATTTACTTAAAAGTATTGATATTCCTGTCCAGAATATAGACTGGGCACACCCAAATATGCGAGATGGAAATCTGAAAAAATATAATCAAGGAAAACCAGACTTCTGGAAAAAAGAACATCAAGTCAAAGTATGGGCAGTAGAGTTTCAGCCAATTGGTTTTGCAGTAATTCATAAACAGGAGGCACTTGATTACTTCGCGGATAAACAAAGGTTTCATATTGAAGTTGAAAGACAGAAGAAGGTATCTGACGTGACCCATCGTTATTATTGGGAATTGGTTTCACGAATTCGAGAAAAACCTGCTCATCCAGGGGAAAGTGATGAATTCATACCTGCAGCAATCAGAGGAAAGCATTATGATTCTTGGAGCCAAATAGCAGAAGATTTGGGATATAGAGAGGATTCATAAAATGTTAGAGAATGAATTGTATGAACCGATGAGGTGTTGGTTGGAACAATATTTGAAAGATTATTATAAAGGATACGACATCATAACTGTGGATACATCTCAAGAAAGATTGGATAGGGCTTTAAAAAGATACGATATAGTAAATGAGATGGCTACAGGTGTAGATATTCAAATTGATGTTTTAGGAATTGCTAGGAAGAAAAATATCGTTAAGTTATTTTTTATTGAAGCTAAAAAGACGAAATTGACACTTCGAGATTTAGGACAGCTTTGGGCTTATTGCAAATTAGTTGATCCGGAAGAAGCGTTTCTTTTTTCATCAGCAGGATTAGGTAGCTTAAATAAATTGATTAATTCTTTTAGAAGAGAAGACTTATTAGATTTCGGAAATGGTAAAAAAATAAAAAAAATGAAGATTGCACTTTGGGACGTTACAAAGAATACAGTTGATCTGAGTTCAATGGTACCGAAGATATAGGAGATAATAAGAATGATAGAAAAAATATTAAAAAGCGAAAATATACCGTATAAGTTAATAGACGAGGATAAGGGACTTAAAATAGTAAAAGTAAATGGTAAGTTGCACATTCTTTATTTATATGGTAAAGGAAATAAGTTCTTAATGGAACGAGACTTCTTTGATTATCTTGACAGCAATGCAATACCATATTCGGTATTGTGTAATGATACTATAAGTGGTAAAATGTATTATATTAAGTTGAATAAAAATGTCAATTGGATTAAATCTTGTTTTGAAACTTGTGACAAAGATGCAATATATCTGGGAAAACAAGTTCTTAATGTAGAAATATCCGAAGAAACATTAAGAAAAGAATTAAAGAGAGAATTGAGGTGACAATATGGGAATTGCACAGGATTTAGATTATTCTATTAAAAGTAATAATGATGAGGTTTTTATTGAAGCGGAAGCGAGACCTTCACGATTGAAAAGCTTTTATGCTGAATATAACAGTAAGTACAGTCCAAGTATTAATGATGACTCAGATGGAATTATTGTTTTAGAGGAAGATGCAAATAAGTGGGGATTAGAATTAAGACTTTATTTACATCATTCACCAGCCTGTATTCATGCCACTAAAAACAGAACCTATAGAAACGATTATGAATATCGAATTAACGATGTTGATGTAATCTGGGAGTTGTTTGAAATGGGATATCGAATCGGAAAAAATTAAATGCAAGCTAAAAGCGATCAACTGTTTTACTCAGTTGATCGCTTTTGTTTGCTCAATTGAAAATTTTGACGGTACAATTCCAGACAATTAGAGATGGTCCACAGTCTGTATATATTCCTTAAAAATTGGTCTAAGTGTTTGTACCCAGCCGTACAGAGTTCGCTGTGGTTTATGTAGGATTGCAGAGGCTTCTTTTTAGGTAAATTCTTGTTCAAGTAGTTTAATTGTAAGCGATGAATAATCACCCGGTCACGACTTCCAGGGAACTTTAAATATTCAGGTTCCCACGTTCTTCAGGTCTTACTTTTTTGATATCTATGATCCCTGTACATCTTTCTTTTATAAAGTCACTCCATGGCAGCAGCTGTTTTATGCCTGCGGGCTCATTTTTATAGTCCGGCATATATAGCAGCAAGGTGTAGAGATAATGATAGATGTTCAGGTTATTGGCTTTCGCTGTTTCTATGAGACTCAATACAATGGCACTTGCCGTTGCTCCATCAGCAGTATCATGAAAGAGATGTAAGCCTTCTTATGAACTGTGGCAAGGATTTGTCCTCTATTATGTATGGTATGAAAAGAATTGAAGATGATGTTTTCATTTTTATTACATATCACAAAGAAGAAAGTCAGGATGAAAAAAACTATGTAGATGGAAAACCTGATTATGCGGATGCTTTTGAGGATGATCTGATTTTTAAGTGGGACTCTCAGATTGGGAAAGGCTTGGATAGTTCATATATGAAAGATGTACTTGAAGCTGAAAGAAAGCACTTGCTTGTGAAAAAGTCAGATGCGGAAACAAGCTTTTATTACATGGGACAATTCACTGTGGTGGAAGCCAGAAATGCCCGGAAAGAAGATAATCGCGGACGTATGCAGCCGATCACGAAAGTAACGATGAAAATGCATCATCCAGTGAGAGAAGATTTATTACGGTATTTACAGTCAAATATTACAGCATAAATGATTTGAGGTACGAAACAAATGAAGACAATAAAGGTAGTTGCAGCAGTTATCTGCGACAATATGAAAGAAAAGAATAAAATTTTTGCAACGGCTCGTGGTTACGGTGAGCTGAAAGGCGGCTGGGAGTTTCCTGGAGGAAAAATCGAAGCAGGTGAAACACCTCAGGAAGCATTAAAGCGAGAAATCATGGAAGAACTGGATACAGAAATTAAGGTAGGGGATTTGATTGACACTATAGAGTATGATTATCCCACCTTTCACCTTTCTATGGATTGCTTCTGGGCAGAGGTCACAGCCGGTCACCTGGAACTGAAAGAAGCGGAAGCTGCAAAATGGCTTACGAAGGATCAACTGGACAGCGTTGCCTGGTTACCAGCAGATGTAACTTTGATAGAGAAAATTCGAAGGAACATGGAGAACTGATTTTTAATATTATTTTCAGAGGAATAGTTATGATATACACAGTAAAACGAATTGATGAAGACCTGGACTTCGGTTGTGAAGAGCGACCGAAAGGCATGCCAGTCATGGCAATAGTGACGCTTACGAATTCTTCAGGCGAAGAAATAAGGATAAAAGCAGAGGATGATATGCTCTATGAATGTAACATCAATGAAGGGGACAAGGTTTGCTTTGATGTGAATAATAAGTTGGAAAAAGTGGCACTTCCGAATTGATGGGAGTGCCGTTAAATGTTATTGATTATCGTTGTTTTTGGAAAGCTGTTTCTGCAATGCAGAAAGCTGAATATTAGGTTAATTCCGCAATCATTGAATAGAGGAAAAGCTGTTCCAGGCGGTGTATGTGGATTCTGGGGAGCTTGTGGTGCTGGTATTAGTGCAGGAATGTTTATATCAATAATATCAGGAGCAACCCCGCTTAAAAATGAACCTTGGGGGCTTGCTAATAAAATGATTTCTAAGGCACTTGACGCAATCGGGAGCATTGGTGGACCAAGATGTTGTAAAAGAGATTCTTATATGGCCATAATCTCAGCGATTGACTATGTGACAGAGAATTTCAATATACAAATGGAAAAACCTGTTATAAAGTGTATTCATTCTGATAAGAACAATCAATGTATTAAGGAGAGGTGCCCATTTCATGAATAAGAAAAAAGTCGCATTTATCTGTGTTCATAATTCATGCCGTAGTCAGATAGCAGAGGCATTGGGAAAACATCTGGCATCAGATATATTTGAAAGCTATTCGGCCGGAACAGAGACAAAGCCTCAGATTAATCAGGATGCCGTTCGTATTATGAAAGAGATTTATGGAATTGATATGGAAGCAAATGGTCAGTATAGTAAGCTGATTACTGATATCCCAGATGTTGATATCGCAATATCAATGGGCTGTAATGTGGGATGTCCTTTTATTGGAAGAGCATTTGATGATAACTGGGGACTTGATGATCCAACGGGGAAATCAGATGATGATTTCAAGACTGTGATACAGCGGATTGAGGAGAATATCATTGAGCTAAAGAAAAGGTTGAGCGAGAACAAATAGAATACCTGCAGAACAAAATGGCAGCTTATCAGCTTTATGACACAGGACTTACTGTGACAAAGGAAGACAAGCTGCTTTCTTTATTTATCTGCAAGTATTCCAGTAGGATTCCTGTTTTGAGACGAATGTCCGGAAGGTGGGTAACCACTTCCTGTCCTTGCTGTTCTCTATCTTTAGCTGTTGAATACAAAAATGATTTAGGAAGTTTAGCCTTTTGGTTGTCGGGATTTTTGCACAGCCATTTGGTGTAAACTGATAATATTAGAAAAAGAAATCAAGGGGGAACTGGCAGATGAAAGGTTATAACACAAGCAACGGATACATGGGATACGTAGAAGGCAAATACATTTTATTTGCCAGTGAACAGGAATATTTCGAGTTTATGCACTACAGGGGTTATATCTATGTTATACTTGAGTTGGTATTAAAGGATTTAGTGAGGACTTGATTGATGCTGTAAAATTAATCTTGAGCCGATGAGAAAGATTTCCGGTCAGGATAAATAAGAATTAGAAATTAAATACAGGAGAAAATAAATGGTAAAGCAAATCGTAAGAGACATTTTCTTTTTAGGCCAGCCATCCAAGCCAGCCACAAAAGCAGATATCCAGATTGGGAAGGATCTGCAGGACACACTGCAGGCGAACCGGGAACGGTGCGTTGGTATGGCTGCAAATATGATTGGTGTAAGGAAGAATATTATCATTGTGAATATGGGATTTATAGATGTTGTTATGTTTAACCCGGTGATTGTTTCAAGGCATGACATGTATGAGACGGAAGAAGGCTGTCTGTCTCTGGATGGTGTTCGTAAGACGACCAGATATCAGGAAATTGAAGTAGAATATTATGACTTCAACTGGAAAAAACAGCGGCAGAAGCTGTCTGGATGGACGGCACAGATCTGTCAACATGAAATTGATCATTTGTCTGGGAAGATCATATAATCGAATGCGGATTGCGAGGTGGCCGGTATGTTAAAGAATGTACTGATTGTGGTGGATGATATAGAAAAATCCATAGAATTTTATAGGGACTTATTTGGACTGCAAGTGATTCTTAAGAATGAAGGTAATGTGATCTTATCGGAGGGCCTTGTTTTGCAAGATGCCGACGTATGGGGGAAAACATTGAATGAGACTTCTACGCCATTCAATAACATGATGGAACTGTATTTCGAGGACTTTGATATAGATGGATTGCTTGCGAAATATGAATCTGGTAAGTATTTCGTCCGATATGCCACCGAACTGACAGAACTTGCAGGTGGGCAGAAGTTTGTAAGACTGTATGATCCCAGTGGTAATCTTATTGAGGTTCGCACTCCGTTCAGGTGCAATTAAAGGAGAGAATATGCAGATTTTGGTTGATGCAGATGCCTGTCCGGTAGTCAGTATCGTTGAAAGAGTTGCAAAAGAGCATAATCTTCCGGTAACGTTGTTGTGTGATACCAATCATGTGTTATCATCTGATTACAGTGAAGTGATCGTAGTTGGAGCCGGAGCAGATGCAGTGGATTATAAACTGATCAGTATTTGTCATAGGGGCGATATTGTTGTATCACAGGATTATGGAGTGGCGGCAATGGTATTAGGAAAAGGTGCTTATGCGATTCATCAGTCCGGGAAATGGTATACGAATGAAAATATTGACCAGATGCTTATGGAGCGTCACTTGAACAAGAAAGCACGAAGGGCATCCGGAAAGAATCATTTAAAAGGACCAAGAAAAAGAACAGCAGAAGATGATGAGCATTTCAGAGAATCCTTTGAGAAAATGATACATATGGTAATGGATAAGGGGAAATAATCACAAACAGAACACAGGAGGATCAGGAGACGTAGAATGATGGAAAAGGAAAGAATCTATATTGCAATCGATCTTAAGTCATTCTACGCATCTGTGGAATGTAAAGAACGAAATAGGGATCCTTTGACGACCAATCTTGTGGTTGCGGATAAAAGCAGAACAGAAAAAACGATCTGTCTTGCGGTATCTCCAGCCTTAAAGTGTTATGGGATACCCGGAAGGGCTCGTTTATTTGAGGTTGTTCAAAAAGTAAAAGAAGCCAATAGTGCCCGCAGGTGGAAAGCACCGAACAGAATATTTATTGGTTCTTCTGATGACAGTACAGAATTAAATATCAATTCTGCACTGGAGATTGATTATATTGTTGCTCCTCCCCGGATGGCTCTCTATCTGGAATACAGCACCAGAATTTACAGCATTTATCTGAAATATATTGCATCGGAAGATATTTTTCCTTATTCAATCGACGAAGTATTTATGGATGTAACGGATTATCTGCATACTTATAATATGACAGCAAGAGAACTTGCAATGACCATGATACAGGATGTGCTGAAAACGACAGGTATAACAGCAACTGCAGGAATCGGAACAAATATGTATTTATGCAAGATTGCGATGGATATTGTAGCGAAGCATATTAAAGCAGATAAAGATGGTGTACGAATTGCGGAACTGGATGAAATGTCATACCGAAGGAAACTCTGGAGCCACAGACCTCTTACTGATTTCTGGAGAGTCGGAAAGGGATATGCAAAGAAGCTGGAAGAATACGGGCTTTATACAATGGGCGATATTGCCAGATGTTCCATCGGTAAAGCAAATGAGTTATATAATGAAGATCTGTTATATAAGCTGTTTGGCGTTAATGCAGAGCTGCTGATCGACCATGCCTGGGGATATGAACCCTGTACCATGGAAATGGTCAAGGCTTACAAACCGGAAACGAACAGTGTTTGTTCCGGGCAGGTACTTCATTGTCCTTATGACTTTGAAAAAGCAAAATTAGTCGTCAAAGAGATGACGGACCAGATGGTTTTGGATTTGGTGGATAAGAAGCTTGTCACAGACCAGATCGTGCTGACAGTTGGTTATGATATTGAGAATCTGAACAATGCCGACAGGAAAAAGCAGTATCATGGAGAGGTTACGATCGACCGTTATGGAAGAAGAATTCCGAAACACGCACATGGAACGACCAATCTGAAACGGCAGACTTCCTCAACAAAAATGATAATGGATGCAGTAATAAAGCTATATGACAGGATTGTTGATAGAAACATGCTTATCAGAAGAATCAATATCACAGCGAACAGGCTTGTGGATGAAAGCTCTGTAGAGAGAGAAGAAGTGTATGAGCAGTTGGATCTTTTTACGGATTATGCGGCGCAAAGGAAAAAGCAGGAAGAGGAAGAGGCTGCGCTGGATCGTGAGAAACGTATGCAGGCGGCAATGCTCAGTATCAAGAAGAAATTTGGAAAAAACGCTGTACTGAAGGGAATGAATCTTCAGGAAGGTGCAACCGCCAAGGACAGAAATGAACAAATTGGCGGACATAAGGCATAAAGGAGTTGGAAGAGGATGAAAAATAATTCTTATGACGATATCATCAATTTACCGCATCCGGTCTCTAAGAATCATCCGCAAATGCCACTTCGGGATCGGGCAGCACAATTTGCTCCTTTTGCGGCCCTGACCGGACATGATGCTGCGATAAAAGAAACGGCAAGATTAACAGATGAAAGATTGGAACTGAGCGAGGAAGTGATTGCTCAGCTGAATGAAAAAATCAATATAATCAGAAATAATATCGGTATAGAACAGAAAGTATCGATAACTTATTTTATTCCCGATGCAAAAAAAGCCGGCGGATCCTATGTTACGTGCTCTGGTATTGTAAAAAAGATAGACGAATATGAGCATACCATGATCATGACAGATCAAACGGTCATTCCAATCGAACAGATAAGCGATATTAAATGTGAAGAGTGGTAAATGTGAAAAATGTTTCACTGGGAAAAGTGAAAACAGAAAATGGAGGTGATGCGCCATGGCTTCATTTGATCAGAAGCTCCGTACGTTATATCTGATGGAAATCCTGCCTGAACGTACCGATGATACACACATGCTAAATGCATCGCAAATTCCATTATGCGGAATGGACAGTTAAGAAGGAGATGAAATTGAAAAAGGATGGTGCCTTCTATGTTGTCAGTCCCTGGGCGTTGACATGGGATGATGAAAACTACTATCTGGTAGCCTATGATGCAGCGGCCGGAATCATCAAGCATTATCGTGTAAATAAAATGCGGGATACTGAGATTCTGGAGGCTGATCGTAAGGGGGAAGAGTCCTTCAAAAATTTTGATCTGGCTGCATTTGCCAAGAAAACATTTGGCATGTATGGCGGTGTGGATGCGGAAGTTACGCTGGAATGCAGAAATGAACTTGCCGGTGTTGTGATTGACCGCTTTGGTCATGATGTGTATGGATGTGTCCTCATGGAGAGGATCATTTCAGAACCAGAGTGTTTGTATCGGTAAGCTCACAGTTTTTTGGCTGGCTTACCGGTGTCGGATCCGGGATGAGGATTGTCGGACCGGAAGATGTAAAGCAGCAGTATAAAGAATATCTGCAAAGTATGCTTCGAAACTATTAGTTCTGGCAGCAGAGGACGTAAGGTTGGAGAAGTCCGGCATTTCGGCAACTATAACAGATATTTTGTTACTGTTCCATTGATATTTACTTTGCCATTTTTTACAAACAGTGCTATGATATATTCAATGGAAATTCTATAAAAGAGAAAACACCTACAGGAGGGCAAAAAATTATGAGAATCAGACGCGAAGAACACATGGCAGGTGGAAATGGTCACGTAATCATCAAAGAAATCCTTGACGCAGAGCAGTTGAACGGTAAATGTGGACTGTATGCACAGGTAACTCTGGAGCCGGGATGTTCACTGGGATATCATGAACATCATGGAGAAAGTGAAACCTATTATATTTTACAGGGACAGGGCGAATACAATGACAACGGTACCTATCGTCCGGTAAAAGCAGGAGATATTACATTCACACCGGACAATCATGGACATGCACTTGCAAATACAGGAAATACAGATCTGGTTTTTATGGCTCTGATCATTAAAGACTGATATAAAAGCAGCAGCACATATTTCTTATGGAAATAATGACTGCTGTTTTTATTACCAGGACAGACTGATTATAATAAGAAACAGTATAAATCAGGTAGCATTTTAGCCGAATCAAGTAAGTCCCCTGCTTCAATTGCGAAAAGTAATAAGCAGTGGGTGGGGACTTGCTTGTATCAGGAGGAGTGCAAGCTCCTTCTGATAAACTGCGAAGCAGTTATTCGATTATGAGCAAGTAGCGAAGTGGATTGCGAATATCCGCTTGATTAATCATTCAAATGGAGAATCAAACTATGTACAGAAAAACAGCAAAGAAGTTACTGAAATTCATAGAGAAAAGCCCCACTGCATTTCAGGCAGTGACGGAGATGACCAAAAGGCTTGACAAAGAAGGCTTTGAAGAATTGAAAGAGGAGGATCACTGGAAGCTTAAAAAAGGCGGAAATTATTATGTGACCAGAAATCATTCTGCGATCATAGCTTTTTCCATTCCGCAGAAGCCTGTGTGGAAGTTTCATATTATGGCAAGCCACAGTGATTCCCCTTCCCTTAAGATCAAGGAGAATCCTGAGATAGAGGTGGAGAATGCTTATATCAAACTGAATGTGGAGCGTTACGGTGGAATGATTCTGTCTCCGTGGTTTGACAGACCTCTGTCAGTGGCAGGAAGGCTGATCGTCCGTCAGGATGGAAAAATCAGAGAGAAGATGGTGACTGTGGACAGAGATCTGCTGGTTATTCCTAATCTTGCCATTCATATGAACAGGGAAGTAAATGACGGATATAAATATAATGTGCAGAAGGATATGCTGCCTCTTTTCAGCGATAAGGAAGGAAAGGGCAGATTTATGGAAACTGTGGCTGAGGCCGCAGAAGTAAAGACAGAAGATATTCTGGGACATGATCTGTTTCTTTATGACAGAACTCCGGGTACTCTGTGGGGAGTAAATGAGGAATTTGTCTCTGCACCCAGACTGGATGACCTGCAGTGTGCATTCTCTTCTATGGAGGGATTCCTGCAGGGAAATCGTGAAGAAAGCATTTCTGTACATTGTGTGCTGGATAATGAAGAAGTGGGAAGCAGTACAAGACAGGGCGCTGCTTCTGCTTTCCTGAAGGATACTCTGATGCGGATCAATATGGGACTGGGACGTACCCAGGAGGAATATTATATGGCACTTGCAGACAGTTTTATGATTTCTGCAGATAATGCCCATGCTCTCCATCCAAACTATACGGATAAGACAGATCCGGTAAACCGTCCGGTGCTGAACGGGGGAATCGTGATCAAGTACAATGCAAACCAGAAATATTGTACAGACGGAGTGTCCGCTGCAATTTTCAAGGATATCTGTGACAGGGCAAAGGTGCCGTACCAGACCTTTGTAAACCGTTCAGATATGGCAGGCGGTTCCACGCTGGGAAATATTTCCAATACTCAGGTTCCTGTGAAAACAGTGGATATCGGTCTGGCACAGCTTGCCATGCACTCTGTATATGAAACAACAGGTGCGAAAGATACAGAGAGCCTGGTTAAGGCAGCGACAGTATTTTTTGCATAGCTTGTCGGCACACTGGAAGATAAAAAGTATATATGAAAATCAGGAGATAAGAAAGTGAACAGAAAAGCAGTGTTTTTTGATGCAGACGGAACACTCTGCGATATGGAAAAGGGTGTACCCCAGAGCACAAAGGAGGCATTGAAGAAATTAAGAGAAAACGGTCATGACGCATGGCTTTGCACAGGCAGGAGCAGGGCCTTTGTTTCCTGGTATCTGGAAGAACTTCCGTTTACCGGTATGATCAGTGCCTGCGGGGCTACCATTGAAAAGGATGGCGAACGTCTTTTTAATAAAGAGATGTCCCCGGAAGTTGCAAAAAAGTCAGTGAAAATCCTGCGCAGATATGGTCTGGTTCCGGTTATGGAAGGTGCAGATTTCATGTATTATGATAAGGATGAATATAATACAGATGTGAACTGGTATACGGATCTGATCACAGAATCTTTAGGACCTAAATGGCGTCCCATCAGGGGAAATGAAGACTGTATGCGCATTAATAAGATTAGTGCAAAGATGATAAAAGGCTGTGATGCAGAAGCTGCCTGCAGGGAACTGAGTGAGTATTATGACATTATCCGTCATGAGAGTGGTTCAGGGATTGCGGGAACCACCATTGAACTTGTCCCAAAGGGCTTTAACAAGGCAGTGGGGATCTCGGCAGTGTGCAGACTCTTTGATATTCCATGGGAGGATACGATCGTGTTTGGAGACAGCAATAATGATCTCGCCATGTTTGAATATGCGGCGGTGAAGGTTGCCATGGGAAATGGTTCGGAGAAAATAAAAGCTCTGGCTGATCATATTACACAGGATATGTTCCATTATGGAATCAGAAACGGACTGGAATATCTGAAGCTGATATAAACATAAAAAGCCTGGGCTCAGATCAGTCCCAGGCTTTTGCATATATAGAGCCAGATTGTCATGGTAAAGGAGCTTAACAGAGTGGTAGTCATAACCACACCGGAAGTAAAATCGCCGTCATAATCCATGTTTTTGGCCATGATATAACAGCTTACAGTAGTGGCAGAGCCAAGCATGATAATGATCGCAACCAGCATATCATGGGAAAATCCCAGAAGCACAGCCAGTGGAAGAAATACAGCTTCATATCCCACAAGCTTCAGAAAGCTACATGCGATCAGTGGTTTCGGCCTTGCGAATGCCTTGCCGAATTTCAGTGCGCCACCCATGGCCATCAGCCCAAGAGGAGTCGCTGTTTTTCCGAGATTATCTACGGCAGTATTCAGAATTGTTGGCATTGGCAGATGAAGCAGCGACCATACCATACCTGTCAGGATACCAAGGATAATAGGGTTCGTGGCGATTCCTTTCAGGGTTCGGATAAGCTTTGCGGTATCAAGTTTACCGCCGCCGGGAGCGAACAGTGACAGTGTTATAACTGCCATCACATTATAAAGCGGCACACTTCCGATGATCATAAGCGGTGCCATTCCTGCGTTTCCGTAAAGATTCTGGATAATTGCAATTCCAAGGATCGCAGCGCTGCTCCGGTAAGAAGCCTGGATAAATTCGCCCTGGATATTTCGCGGTTTCAGCAGATAGGAAAGTCCTGTGGAAATTCCGATACTGATCAGTGTGACAAAGAAGCAGAACAATACAAATTTCGTATTCCACACACTGTAGAAATCTGACTTTGCAATATCCAGAAACAAAAGCGCAGGCAGAGCTGCATTAAATACGAACTTATTCAGACGGCTGACAAAGGTGTCATCAAAGAGTCTGATCTTCCGAAAAAAGAGCCCGAGCATCAGGGTGAGAAAAATCGGGATTGTAGCATTAAGACAGAAAATAAGATTCTCCATTTTCATAAATCCTTTCAAAAAAATGATTTCTGTACAAAAAGTACGGTTCATAAGGTGACTGCTATATCACAATAACACCATGATTATAAACGTTTGACAGGAATTGTCAAATTCCGATTTCTGTGTTATTCTGAAAAAAATGGTTGCTGTTCAGTATGCCTTGCAGATTGCGGGAATGATTTTTCAGACACGCTCTAAGAGCAGAGTGGACAGTAATAAAATTGCAGACAGTGGAGTGGTGGATCATGAAGTATGGAAAGATAAGAATAGAAGATGGATTTCTGGTTTTTACCAGACATATGATGATAAACAATCTTCCATGTAAAGACATTGTATGGGCATATATGCGAAAAGAGGGAGCAGATGAAGGTGATGACAGACAGCTGAGTGTAAATTATCTTGTAATTGTTACCAGACGTAAGAAGAGATACAAGTTCGATATGACAGAAAAAGAGATTCATGAGTGTATCCGCATTCTTAAGATATTAAACCCGGATATGGCAACAGGTTTCCCGAAGGGCGGCAGGATATCTCTTCATAGTCTGCCAAATACCAGAGATCTGGGTGCGATCGTTACAGCTGATGACAGACACATCCTGCCGAGGAGGCTTCTGAGAAGCGGGGAACTTTATCACATTTCAGAGAGCGATAAGAACAGACTCAGAGAAGAATACAATCTGAAGACGGTGATCGACCTGCGTTCGGCAGAAGAGAGAAAATGTAAACCAGATACTATTATAGCAGAAGTAGAATACTACCATGTACCGGTTGTGGATGAGGATGTGCAGGTTATCAGCAACAGAGAACAGTTTGTGAAAATGCTTGCAGGACTCCCGGATGATATGGAAGAATATATGATCAGACAGTACAGGAATTTATGCATGGATCAGCTGGTGTTGAAACAGTATGCGAAGTTTATCGATATTCTTTTCAGGCAGGAAAAAGGTGCTGTTTTGTGGCATTGCGGAACTGGAAAGGACCGTACAGGGATCGGGACTGCTTTTCTGCTCAGTCTGCTGGGGGTGGAGGAAGATGTGATATATGAAGACTATCTGCGCACAAACCGTTATATGGAGCCCAAACTGGTATATATGCAGAGACTTGTACAGACCTGGCCGGAGGCAGATGAGAAAATGACCGAGAAGCTTCCGATTATATATAATGTAAAAGAGGAGTATCTGGCTGCTGTTTTTGAAACAGTGAAAAAGACTTATGGTTCTATGGAAAAGTTTTTCCAGACCGTATTTTATCTGAAACCGAAAATGATCGAAGAGTTCAGAAATAAATATCTGATATAGGCAGTTAATTTGATGTTTTTACAAAAGCTGTCACAGAAAGACATTTGTTTTTGTGCGAAAAATTTATTGACAAAATCACGATTATTGATATAATGGTAACCATACGAGCTATTTATTATATTAACGTGGTGAAAATGTACACGTTGAAAGCAGGTGGGACATGCAGAAGAGAGTATTATCCCTGTTAGTAGATAATACTGCAGGTGTAACAACCAGAGTATCTGGATTATTCAGCCGCAGAGGCTATAACATCGACAGCATTACCGGAGGTGTAACAGCGGACGAGCGTTTTTCCAGAATTACCGTTGTGTGTAGCGGGGATGAACTGATTCTGGAGCAGATCACGAATCAGCTTGCCAAGCTTGTAGATGTAAGAGATATTAAGATCCTGGAGCCGGACAACAGCGTATGCCATGAATTAATGATGATCAAGGTGGCTGCGAAACCGGAGCAGAGACAGGGACTCATTTCCATAGCGGATGTTTTCCATGCGAAAGTCGCAGACGTAAGTGTGGATTCCATGATACTGGAGATGACAGGTAACCATAATAAACTGGAGGCATTTCTTGAGCTGATGGGCGATTACGAGATTCTCGAACTTGCACGTACAGGAATGACCGGTTTATCAAGAGGTTCGCAGGATGTAACCTATTTCTGATGAAAAGACCGGAAGGCTTTTCGGAATGCAGGAAATGGAAGAATATCTCAGAAACAGTACATATATAGTTTGCTAGGGGAGCATCCCTTAACGATAAATTTTTTTACGATTAGCAGGAGGAAAATAAAATGGCTAACAAGATTTTTTATCAGGAAGATTGTAATTTAAGCTTACTGGATGGTAAAAAAATTGCAATTATTGGATACGGAAGCCAGGGACATGCACATGCTCTGAACTTAAAGGATTCCGGATGTGATGTCATTATCGGTCTTTATGAAGGCAGCAAATCCTGGAAGAGAGCTGAAGAGCAGGGCTTTAAGGTATATACAGCAGCTGAAGCAGCTAAACAGGCAGATATCATCATGATTCTTATCAATGATGAATTACAGGCTAAACTTTACAAAGAATCCATCGAGCCAAACCTTGAAGAAGGCAACATGTTAATGTTTGCTCATGGTTTCAATATCCATTTCGGATGCATCAAACCACCAAAGAATGTTGATGTTACAATGATCGCTCCTAAAGCACCTGGTCACACAGTAAGAAGTGAGTATCAGGCTGGAAAAGGAACACCTTGTCTTATCGCTGTAGAGCAGGATTACACAGGAAAAGCTCAGGATCTTGCATTGGCATATGGTCTTGGAATCGGCGGAGCAAGAGCTGGTCTTCTTGAAACTACATTCCGTGTAGAGACAGAGACAGACCTCTTTGGTGAGCAGGCTGTACTTTGCGGTGGTGTTTGCGCACTTATGCAGGCAGGTTTCGAAACACTTGTTGAAGCTGGTTATGATCCAAGAAATGCATACTTTGAATGTATTCATGAAATGAAGCTGATCGTAGACCTGATTTATCAGTCAGGATTCGCAGGGATGAGATATTCTATCTCCAACACTGCTGAATATGGTGATTACATCACAGGACCTAAGATCATCACAGAAGATACAAAGAAAGCTATGAAGAAAATTCTTTCTGATATCCAGGATGGTACATTTGCAAAAGACTTCTTACTTGATATGTCTGATGCAGGTGCACAGGTTCACTTCAAAGCTATGAGAAAGAAAGCTTCTGAGCATCAGTCTGAGAAAGTTGGCGAAGAAATCCGTAAACTTTACAGCTGGAATGGCGAAGACAAACTTATCAACAACTAATCTGAATATGATTAAATTGAAATCCCCTGCTGAATGGCAGGGGATTTTTTATGTCGGGCAGGATCGCACTGCGACGGAGAGGAATTATGTCGCTGAAGCGACCCGCCGCAGGCGGAGAATCCTGCAAGCAGGATTCTTTCTTGTATGTACTGACTCAATGATGGTTGTTTGTTCTGTATTATGCAATTCTTAAGATTATGCATAATATAATAAGATGCAAATCAATCTCAACGTTTTATAATTCGATAATCTGCCCTTTTTCTACGTCATATCTGCAGTACTTACCATTTCCGGAAATAAATGGCTGATATGTATCTGTCCTGTTATCTTTAAGATATACAATTCCGGTAGCGATCATCTCCACTAATGAAAAGCGTTCGCTGAGACTGGAAATCCACTTATATGTTTTGTTCTTAGATGAACTTGTCATAACCATATTGTAGGCATGTCCGTCTTCGGTGGCTTCCAGAGAAAAATATACTTTCTCTGCCTTATCAGGAGCATCGAAGACCTGACTTGTAATATAGGAAGAAAAATTGGTGCTTACAAAATTTCGGAAAGATTTTATATCATAAGTAATTCCGGATACTTCGTCTGTGATTTTATCTCCGCGTTCCAGACGAGTTCTAATAATCTTTAGTACCTCTACAGTCCAGTTGATAAAAGAGATATTGCTGTAATTCATACTTTCCATCAACTGTTCGATCAGTTTGCGTGACAGGATATTGGAGCGTATTGCCTCATCATAAAGTTCTCTGTTCATGACATTTTCCCTCTTTTTTGATTATTTGTAACTATTCAGCAGTCTACTATCCCGCGAGGTGTTTTGGCATGAACATGCCAAAATCCCGAGACATACAAGTCAAAATCTCATCGCCGAAGGCGATTTTTAATGGATTTTGACTCGTAACTGTGAAGGTACTGAACAGTTACGATTATTTTATGTTTGTTATAGTGTTTCCGCACATTTCTATGTTATACTGATTATAAATCTGTTTGTTGTAAAATGCAACAAAAAACGGACGAATAAATAAAAATATTTGTGAACAGTAACGAATATATTGTTGCCTGTATTTTTGTTTCTCGGAAGGATAATGAGATATAAGGAAAATTGAGGAGGGATAAAATGGAGATAGAAGAAGAGTTTATTTCGGGATTTTGCAGAACATGTAATGGAGGGCAGACTGTCTGCTGCGAATATACGATGGAAGGAGATAAAAGAACCCTCACATTTATGGATTGTGCACATGACAGATGCGTGAATCATGCTGCCTGTGAAATCTACAAACAGGCACATGAAATGGAACGATAAGAATATGTGAGGGTGTACGAAAAGCAGTGAACTGCGAAATGTATTGCTGAGAACGGAGGGGACAGTAACCCGCAAATGCTGTAATTATCGGATTAACCGGAGTTAGAATCAAACATATATGAAAAATAGGCATCTTTGAATGCAGAATAGTTATTTCTGGAAATAGGGACAGAGGAAATGCCGGTAGTGACCATAGTTCTTGTGAACTGTTTTATGTGGGACAGGTTTACAATATAGCTTCGGTGACATTTAAAGAATCCTTTTTCCGGAGTAAAGATCCCTTCACACTTTGCAAATAATTCGCGGATTTTTAAAGTAGTTCCATTTGAAAGGCAGACCAGAACCTGTTTATTCTGAGCTTCCAGATAATCTACATCATTGAGTGTAATTGAGCAGAATCCGTCTGCAGTATGTGCGACGAAAGTTTCCGCCGGAACATGATAGGTTTTAAAAAAATCATCCATAACAGAAAAAAGTTTCAGAGTATTTACTGGTTTTAAAAGATAATGAAAAGCTTTTACATCATAGGAATCCAGGGCAAATTCTCTGGAAGAAGTCAGAAAAATCACAGGAACAGTCAGTCCCATGCTGCGTATTTCTCTTGCTGTATCTATGCCGTTTAATAATGGCATGATGATGTCGAGAAAGATCAGATCTACCGGAATTGTCCGGAGAGCTGTTAACAGATCATCACCATTGGAATATGGATACAGGGTAAGGGAAAAATCATTTTTTTTCGCCCAGTGCGTCAGGAGTGAACTTAATTCCCGGGTAAAGAGTATTTCATCATCACAAATTGCAATATTCATAATTTTTATCAAAACCTTTCTGTGAATAAATGTATGTATTGTATCCGGCAGTGGAAATCCTGTGTCAGATGATAATTCGCAGGACAAAACAATGGTCCACGATAGAAAAATGACACTGTCCATGCAATTGTTCCACATAATAAATAATACTCCTGACACCGATTCCATGCCCGTTTCTGGTAGAAACCGGAACTCCATCTACAAATGCCGGAATTTTTTCTACGGGATTTTCCAGTTGGAAAAGAATGTGATTCTTTTTCTGTGAAAGAGTAAGCCGGGCCCATTTTGAAGGTGATTCCAGCTGCTCCAGTGCATGCATGGAGTTTTCCAGCGCATTGGACAGGATTGTACAGAGGGACAGATCGGAGCATGGAAGTTCTTTTCCTGTAGAAACATTGCATATAAGAGACAATCCTCTGTCTGTGAAACGGGAATGATAAATGGAAAGCACAGAGTTCAGCATTTCATTTCCGGAATAGGCGGCGATGATCGTATCGTCATATGCAGAATTAATTTCATGGATGTATTCCTGTGCTTTATCCGGATGTCCGTTTTGCAGCTGGGTCAGAATAATACTCAGATGGTGGCGCATATCATGCCGCAGGATCGCCAGTCTCTGGCTGCTGATCTTTACCTGTTCAATTTCGTTTTGCATGGATTGAAGCTGCATTTCACGAAGATTGCTGTATTGCGTTATCTCCTGTTTATTCTCATATTCCTGAAAGTAGATGATGAGAAATACCAGGTAGGCAATGCAGAATGCAAATCCCATGAACTCAACAACTGCTTTATTTCCGGAATAAAGTAAAGTTGAAAACTTGGTGGAAGCATAATCAAAAACGTAATATACAAATGGCAGGAAACCGATGATGGAAAGCTCACGTGCATTTTTTGTAAAAATTGTTTTTGTAGATCGAAATACATATCGATAAAGAAGGACAAAAGTTAAGGTTGTTGTTAAGATCCGCACGGAATAATAACACCACTGTAATTCTGTTATTGCCAAAGCGAATAATCCGGTCCAGTTGCTTATCTGGCAACACAGATAGGCAGAAAAGACAGAAACAGCGGAAGAAATCAGAGGATACTTATAATGAACGGAGAGGAATAAAACCAATGGAAAATGTACGATCAGAGGATAGGACATATTTGCAAGAGTTTCCCCAAATAATGCCAGATCAATTACATATAACAGTCCCTGCCCTGAAAATAACAGAAACATAGTCAGGATATTTTTTCTGATCGGTTTGATCCCAAGAAAAAATGCAGAACAGTAAATTCCAAAGAGCATGGTAGTGACACCATGAACAGCAGATAAAATCTGTTCAGACATAACAGCACCTCCGTCTGATAAGGATTAATAAAATTTATCATCAAAATGTTGTATATATATCAAGTATAAAAGATTTCAAATTTAAAGACAACCTTTTTCCATACCATTCACACCATATAATTACTGTTCGCGTGAAAGAGAAAAAATGTTGTTGTTCTGTGTTATAATCAGTCTATAAAGGAATATCGAAAAAAATTACGAGGAAGGAGATGAAAGAGAGAGCATATTTAACGATATACCGGCGCTGGATGAAAAAAGAAAAACAGAAGAAAAACAGACCTGATGGAAAAGTACCATGCAGGTCTGTTTTTATATCATTCTTTCCTGTTTTTACTTATTTACATCAATATAACTGTACAATGTATATTTGGAGATTCCGAAATAATTTGCAACCTTATCTCCGGATTTGGTAATAAGGAAAGCACCTGCATCATTTAAGAACTGAATAGCAGTAACCTTATCCTCCTTATTCATTAAAGGAACAGGTTTGCCTACCAGAGCTACAGATTCTTCGATCAGATGATCAAGAAGATCATTGACATTATGAGTGATCTCTTTGGGCTTCTCTTCCTTATTTTCCGGAGTGACAAGAGAATGAAGGGCAGATTCAATCATAGTAAGCTTGGTAATGTCATAATTGATTCCGAAAACATAATGAAGGGTACCATCGTCATCATGAATGTAGGAAGTGCTGCACTTCAGGATCTTGCCGTCTGCTGTTTTCATCAGATAACCGGTATGGTCTTCGGGGGTTGCTCCTTTTTCCTGATTGCGGATCGCATCAAAAACAGCATTGGATGGTCCGTCTCCGATATCTCTGTTTGTAACATGACCATTTACGATGTAGACGATGGAATGTTCCGGCTCCGAAGTTTTCAGATCATGGATTACTACTTCACAGTCAGGTCCGAACTGGGAAGCAAGATCAGCAGCGATTTGTTTTAACACAGTAAGTCGTCCCATTTGATTTCCTCCTATTAATATAACTTTTAAACGGATCATAACCGAATCAGGCAGGGGCTTCTATAGTCTGAGCAGTAACAGTCATTCGATTATGAGCATGTAGTAAAGCGGATAAATTTATCCGTCAAAACGTTCAGTGCAGACACATGGAAACTGCACATTTTTTATATTCTATCATAAAAAAAAGGAAATAAAAAGAGCCTAAAAAAAATAAATGTGAATACCTTAAAAAATTTGTGATTATAATTATAAATCATTGAAGTGATATAGGAATCGTGGTATATTTTAAACATGAATATAAAAGAAAGGGGTGTCAGAAATAGTGAAAACTTTACTGAAGAATGGTACAGTAGTATCGGGGGATATGTCTGTTATAGAAGATGTTCTTATAGATGGAGAGAAGATTGTAAAAGTAGGCCGGAATCTGGAAGCAGAGGATGCACAGGTAGTTGATGTAAACGGTAAGCTGCTTTTTCCGGGATTTATAGACGGACATACACATTTTGACCTGGAAGTGGCAGGAACAGTGACGGCAGATGATTTTGAAACAGGAACAAGAGCTGCCATTGCAGGAGGTACAACTCTGGTGATCGATTATGCGTCTCAGGATAAAGGAGGCCATACGCTGAGGGAAGGCCTTGAGAAGTGGCATGAGAAAGCAGATGGGAAATGTTCCTGTGATTATTCTTTCCATATGTCTATTGTGGAATGGAATGAGGAAACTCAGAGAGAAATACAGGATATGATCAATGAAGGGATTACCAGTTTTAAGCTTTACATGACTTATCCGGCAATGATCGTAGATGACGGTGACCTTTATAAGATTATTAAGAAATTAAATGAATACGGATGTTTTGCAGGGGTACATTGTGAGAATGCAGGGGCAATCGATGCTTTGATCGCAGAAGCCAAAAAAGAGGGACGTCTGGGACCTGAGAATCACCCGTTGGTGCGTCCGGATATTATGGAGGCAGAGGCAGTTCACCGCCTTCTTGTGATCGCAGATGCAGCAGATGCTCCTGTAATGGTAGTACATCTTACCAACCGGAAAGCATTTGAAGAAGTGATGCGTGCCAGAATGAACGGACAAAAGGTATATGCGGAAACCTGTCCGCAGTATCTGCTTCTGGATGACAGTGTATATTCAAAACCGGATTTTGAAGGTGCCAAATACGTGTGTGCACCTCCAATCCGTAAGAAAGCAGATCAGGACTGCCTGTGGAAAGCACTGGCGAATGATCAGATCCAGACGGTTGCAACTGACCAGTGCAGCTTTACAATGGAGCAGAAAGCTCTTGGTAAAGATGATTTCACGAAGATTCCGGGAGGGCTGCCGGGAGTACAGACGAGAGGAACTCTGCTTTATACATACGGTGTACGCACAGGCAGGATCACGCAGGAACAGATGTGCCGTCTGTTAAGTGAGAATGCAGCTAAACTTTACGGAGTGTATCCCAATAAGGGCGTGATACGTGAGGGAAGTGATGCAGATATTGTTGTATTTGATCCTGAGAAGGAAAACGTTATCTCTGCAAAGACACATCTGTATCATACGGATAATAATCCATATGAGGGACTTAAGCTTCATGGAGATATTGACAGCGTATATTTAAGAGGAACTCATGTGGTGCAGGATGGAAAAGTAATTCTGGAGAAAACAGGAAAATATATTAAACGCGGTAAGAATCAGATGTAAAATATATATTTTATGGAATTGCTGTAATCAGGTAAGTCCCCTAGAGCGTGTCTGAAAAAGGCTTTCTGCAAGATGTGCGTCACAATTTGTGGGATATTTTGCCCGGATGAGGGCGCCGTAGTGGGCTACGGCAACTGAATTCGGGTGAAATATCCTGCAAAGTGGGGCGTGCAGATTGCGGGAATGATTTTTCAGACACGCTATAGGGAGATTGCGAAGAGTAATAAGCAGTGAATATAAAGAATAACAAGAGGTGACAGAAAATGAAACATGAAGTAAATGCAATGGGAAAACAGTGCCCGATTCCGGTAGTGATGACAAAGAAGGTTATTGATAATGCGGCAGTCGGTGATGAGATTGAAATTCTGATCGATAATGAAACCGCAGTGAATAATCTGAGCAGACTTGCAAATAAAACAGGCTGTACGTTTGTATCTGAAAAACTGGGAGACAAAAAGTATCAGGTGAAGATGGCAGTAAAGACTGAACAGACAGGTGGTACCTTGGAAGAAGAGGAATTTGTCTGCGAAGCACCGCATAAAAAAGTGACGGTAGCGGTAATCTCCTCAAATGTTATGGGAAATGGTGATGATGAACTGGGAAAGATTTTGATCAAAGGATTTATCTATGCCCTTTCTCAGATGGAAACACATCCGGATACAATCCTTTTCTATAATGGAGGTGCAAAACTTACAACAGAAGACTCTGAAAGTCTGGAAGATCTGAAAAAGATGGAAGAAGAGGGCGTGGAAATCCTGACCTGCGGTACCTGCCTGAAGCATTATGGACTGATGGAGAAACTGATGGTTGGAAAAGTTACCGATATGTATACGATTGCAGAGCGTATGACAGGTGCAGATAAGGTGATTCGTCCGTAAGAAAATGAAGGCCATCATATCTGAGAAAAAAGACAGATATGATGGTATTTTGAACTTTTATTGTAATTTCTGTTCTCTGATATTGTGATATCTGGCATATCCGGTAAGAATCAGAGTCAGGGCACCATCGCCTGTTACGTTACAGGCTGTCCCAAAACTGTCCTGAAGGGCAAAGATAGTCAGCATCAGAGCTGTAGCAGAATCGCCGAATTTCAGGATACCGGTGATAATACCGAGAGATGCCATAACAGTGCCTCCCGGTACACCCGGAGCACCAATGGCAAAAATTCCAAGCAGGACACAGAAAAGAACCATGGCCCCCGGCGCAGGAACTGCACCATAAAGAATTTTGGAGATTGCCATACAGAAGAATACTTCTGTGAGGACAGAACCACAGAGATGAATATTGGCAAACAGCGGAATACCAAAATCTACCAGATCCTTTCGGAGAGGTTTTGCCCTGTGTGCGCATTGGAGGGCGACCGGCAGTGTGGCAGCAGATGACATGGTACCTATGGCTGTGAGGTAGGCGGGACCATAATGTTTCACAACTTTCAGAGGATTTTCTCTGGAATAAATTCCTGCAAGTATATATAGAAGAGCTATCCAGATAAAATGTCCGATCAGAACAATGACGATTACCTGAAGGAATACAGGAAGCTGTCTGGTGATTGTTCCTTCGTATGCCAGTGAACAGAAAGTCAGTCCGATGAAGTATGGGAGAATCGGAATAATGACTCTTGATACAATAGCCAGTATGATCTTCTGAAATTCTTCAAGAAAAGAAGAAATCAGACTGGCTTTTGTCCATGCAGATGCAAGTCCCAGCATAATGGCCAGTACAAGTGCACTCATGACAGGCATTATCTGTGGAATGGAAAGTTCAAAAACTACATCCGGCAAAGCTTTGAGATGGCTGGCAGTGGAGCTGAAGGACAAATGTGGGATCAGCAGGTATCCGGATAATGCAGAGAATAAAGCAGCTCCCAGTGAGGAAGCATAAGCAATACTGACTGCAACACCTAACATTCTGGAAGCATTGTTTCCGAGTCTGGTAATAGATGGTGCGATAAATCCAATGATGATCAGCGGAACAGAAAAGCTGATCAGCTGACCAAGAATATACTTCGATGTTACAACCACATTCAGTACTGCAGTCGTAATGGCAGATTCATCTATTATATTAAGAAGAAGTCCGATACAGATTCCAAAAGCCACGCCGACAAGCAGTCTGAAGGGCAGACTGTGTAGAAAAAAGTTTTTTTTCATAATAATCCCCCTTTTTCTGTCAATTATAATATATAATGATGTCATGGTCAAAAGGTATTTTATATCGAAACAGGAGAGAGTTATGTACAGAAAAATTTATCAAATTTTGGAAGAAACAGGAAAAGTAAAAACAGCAATGGTTTTAAACGGGAATCATAAGGGCGAAAAATGTCTGATAAAAGAAAACCATTGTGTATCATCCGATGAAAATACATCAGATTTCTGGAAAAAATATGAAGCTGATCTGGCGGAGTGCCAGGAGACAAAAGTTGTTCATATGGGAGATGTAGATTTCTTTGTGGAAATTTATGTGAAAAATCCGCAGCTTATCATTTTTGGAGGCGGACATGTTTCGCAGCCTGTTGCAAAAATCGGAAAAATGCTGGGATTTCATGTGACTGTTATGGATGACAGAGAAGATTTTGTGACTTCAGAGAGATTTCCGGATGCCGATCGGCTGATCAAAGGCAGCTATGATAAGCTTTCAGACAAAATACCGGCCTATGAAAATGCTTATTATGTGATCGTGACAAGAGGTCATCTCGGAGACAGTGCCTGTGCCAGACAGATCCTGAGACGCCCTTATACTTATCTGGGAATGATCGGCAGTAAAAATAAGGTAAAACTGACCAGAGAAAAATTACTCGGAGAAGGTTTCAGCGAAGAACAGCTCAACAGTATCCATGCACCGATTGGATTGCCGATCGGAGGACATATGCCGGCAGAGATTGCTGTAAGTATTGCTGCGGAGATCGTTCAGGAAAAGAACAGGTATGATGTTTCTTATATTGATGGAGCTGTGGAGGATGCTGTCAGGAAAAAAGAAAATGGAATTATGATCACGATCATATCCAAGAGTGGTTCTTCTCCAAGAGGGACAGGAAGTAAAATGTTTATTGATAAAGACGGGAATTCATATGGAAGCATCGGAGGCGGAAATGTAGAATTTCAGGCTTTGAAATATGCACCAGAAGCGCAGCATGGTGAAATCAGAAAATATAATCTGTCTAACCAGGGCGGTGCGAATCTGGGAATGATCTGTGGCGGCGAGGTGGAAGTCCTTTATGAATTGTTGTAGATAAACACAGAACCTACAGCGTTACTGTTCACATATCATTATCCCGCGAGGTGTTTTGGCATGAATATGCCAAAATCCCGAGACATACAAGCCAAAATTCCATTGCCACAGGCAATCTGGAATGAATTTTGGCTACGTTACTGAGAACGGAGTGAACAGTAACCCTGCAGCAATTCCGCGCAAATGGAAGAAAGCAGACAAAGCAGGACAAAACGCATACTTGAATTATCTGTAAGAATCGTGTATATTAATACATAAAGCGAACACAGAAAACACGAGGGGACAGAGCGTGTTTGATAAAGGAGGAAACTACTTATGAAGAAATCACTTTGGCTGGTTCTTGTACTGGGACTTGCATTTGCTGCTCAGGGATGCGGATTTGATCCTACTATTGATTCCAGCGTTATGATTGTTAAAGTAACACCAACACCGGAAGTCACACCTACTCCTGAGGCTTCAGAGGCAACACCAACACCGGAAGCAACACCAACGCCGGCAGCAGAGCAGACAGCCAGTGGTGTAAAAGTAGAAGTGAAATCCGATACCTATTATGCGTCATCAGAATTAAATCTTCGTTCTGATGCAAGTGCAGATGCAGATCTGATTTCAAGTGTGGCAGCCGGAACTCAGCTGAACAGTACAGGTGTATGCGAGAATGGATGGATTCGTGTGGATTATAATGGACAGACCTGTTATGCAAGCGGAGATTTTGTGACAACAACAGCTCCGGCAGCAGACGCAGGTGAGACTGCAGCAGATACATCAGCAGATACGTCTTATGATGAAAGTGCAGAATAATCTGATGATATAAAAATTTGTATCAGTCCTCTTTGAATATATTTCTATGATTTCTATGAGAGGTACAATAAAGGCTTTTTTGGAAAAATGTTGACAGAAATGTATAAGTAAAAGCAGAAGCTGCAGGGGATAATGACCTGTCAGCTTCTGCTTTTTTTGTCTGAAAAATACGATAGAAATCTTTTTCGGTGTGTTGTTTATGAGGATTGCTGTAATACTGTAGAATGTTACTGTGGATAAATAAGTCTGTCCGGCTTGATATCATAAAGAACTTCATCCAGAAATTTTCCTGCCAGATATTTTGCCATAGGCAGATTCATATCCAGATAATTTCCGCAGTCTTTTGCAGATGCTCCCGGAACTTCACCTTCAAAATCACGTATAAATTCAAAAGTCTCGATCATAAGCGGAACGATATCCTTGGACTCATAATCTCCATTTAAAAGAAGATAATTGCCTGTACGGCATCCCATCGGTCCCCAGTAGATCATTTTAGAGCCGAACTCTTTATGGTTTCTCAGGAATGTTGCTGCCAGATGCTCGATCGTGTGAAGCTCAGCGGTATTCATCACAGGTTCTTCGTTAGGAGAAGTCATACGGATATCGAAGGTAGTGATCATACTGCCGCCAACCGGATCCTTACGTGAAACATAAATTCCAGGCTGTAATTTGATATGGTCAATGGTAAAACTTGTTATTTTTTCCATTTTGGATTCCTCGCTTTCTTTTGCAGATATATTCTGACTGTTCATCAGTCTGTTGTTCCGGTTTCACTGCAAAAAGGGAAGGTACAGAACTGAACAGCCATATACATTTTAACAGGCAATCAGAAAGAAGTAAACACAGGAAACATTCACAATCTGAACATTTTGTGAAAAGAGTTGTTTTTTTTCTGAGATAGGTTATAATCAGATTGTTGTAAATGATTTCGGAGGTAAAGGAAAATGAAAAGAAAATTACTGGCAGCACTTTGTGTTACAGCTATGTCAGCAGGTTTACTGGCAGGATGTGGCAGCAGTGATAAAACAGAAGAGAGTACAAAAACAGAGGAAACAGCGAAAGAGGAGACTTCTTCTCAGGAAGAGACAGAGACAAAAGCTGCTTCTTCTGACAGTGATAATGTAGCAAGTGAAGAAGAGGCAGAAAAAGCCGGATTTTCTGATGGTTCTGATGAAAAGAGTGATTCTGCTGATGCAGATTCTGAAAGTACAGATTCTTCAGACAGTACAACCAGTGTGCTTCTGGATACTTCCAAAGAACTGACAGGAACTCATCACGCAGAGATCGAAGTAAAGGATTACGGTACGATTGATGTGGAACTGGATGCAGATACAGCGCCGATCACAGTGACAAATTTCGTGAAACTCGCACAGGAAGGTTTCTATGACGGACTGACATTCCACCGTATTATGGAAGGATTCATGATTCAGGGTGGTGATCCCAACGGAGACGGAACAGGTGGATCAAAAGAGAATATTAAGGGTGAGTTCAGTAACAATGGAGTGGACAATGATATTTCCCACACAAGAGGAACTATTTCCATGGCAAGAGCCAGTGATCCGGACAGCGCAAGCTCGCAGTTCTTTATTGTTCAGGCAGACAGTACATTTCTGGACGGAGATTATGCAGGATTTGGCCATGTGACAGAAGGCATGGATATTGTTGATAAGATCTGCGAGGATGCAAAACCGACAGACGACAATGGAACAATCCCGTCAGATCAGCAGCCGGTTATTGAGAAGATTACCATTACAGATTAAGTAAAACAGAAAATAAAGCAAGTGTCCGAAAAACAGAACAAAAATTGAAAAAAGGCACAGCAAAAAACAGCAGGGAAGATATGAAAAAATCTTTCCTGCTGTTTGGTTTAAGAAGGGAACAATTACGGATTAATTTTTGATTACCAGTACCGGGATTGGCGGATTGTTGGGGCGGTTGTAGTAATCGCTTTTGATTACCAGGTATTGATGGGAATCAAGATTTTTCAGCCAGTCAAGGATCTGATCCCTCTCTTCAAATCCGGAATCGCCACCACTGTAGATACAAAGAGAAATCATCCCGCCTTTTTTCAGAAGTGTTAAAGCCTGAGTCAGCGCCTGAATGCTGGTTTCACCTCTGGTTGCAAGTGAATGATCTCCACCGGGAAGATAACCAAAATTAAATACAATGCAGCTTACACTGTCTGGTGTGGCATATTCTGCCATATTTGCGTGAGATTCCAGAAGCAGTCTGTAATTTTCCGGAACATGTCCGGCGTTCAGTCTCTTTTGGGTTGCAGTCAGTGCCTGCTCCTGAATATCAAAGGCAAGAACCTTTCCTGATTCTCCGCATAGCTGCGAAAGCAGAAGCGTATCATTTCCGTTTCCCATTGTAGCATCAATACAGAAGTCTCCTTCCTGTACCTGCTGTCTGATAAAAGCTGCGCACCATTGTGTGATCTGATAGTTCTTCATATATTCCTATATTCCTCCACGAAGTCATACACCGGATTTATATGTTGATATCAGTATATTATAGTAATCCGGTCTGTCAGTTAAGTCAGGTAGAGTCCAGTGCAAATTATGGATATCTGACTGATTATTATTATAATGCAGGAAATCTTTATAAACAACGGTTAAGTGTAATCTTGCTGAGGTTCACCGTTACTGTTCACACACCACTATCCCGCGAGGTGTTTTGGCATGAATATGCCAAAATCCCGAGACATACAAGCCAAAATTCATTCCAGATTGTTTCGCAAATAAAACAAATCACTTATTGCATTTTTGATAATAATTAGTCTATAATAAATAGAATTGTAAAAGTCAGAATCCTGTTATCAAAGATGAATTATGATAGATTTTGACATGTAAGTATAAAGACGTAGAAACAGCCAGAAATAATATAATATAATATGGTTCGGAGAAAGAGGTAAAGGAAAATGACACTGGAAGGAAAAACAGTATTACTGGGAGTGACAGGCAGCATTGCGGCGTATAAGATTGCATATCTGGCAAGCGCGCTGAAGAAACGCCATGCAGATGTTCATGTGCTGATGACAGAGAATGCCACGAATTTTATCAATCCGATCACTTTTGAAACTCTCACAGGAAATAAATGTCTGGTGGATACCTTTGACCGGAATTTTCAGTTTCAGGTAGAGCATGTATCGATTGCAAAGAAAGCAGATGTAGTGATGATCGCACCGGCAAGTGCTAATGTGATCGGAAAACTGGCACATGGGATCGCAGATGATATGCTTACTACTACGATCATGGCATGCAAATGTAAGAAATTCATTTCCCCGGCCATGAATACCAATATGTTTGAGAATCCTGTAGTACAGGATAATTTAAAGATTCTGGAGCATTACGGATATGAAGTGATCGCTCCGGCGTGCGGATATCTGGCATGTGGTGACACAGGAGCGGGAAAAATGCCGGAACCTGAGACATTACTTGCCTATATTGAGCGCGAAGCTGCCTGTGAGAAAGATCTGAAAGGAAAGAAAATCCTTGTAACTGCAGGTCCTACACAGGAATCTGTTGATCCTGTTCGTTATCTTACCAATCATTCTTCAGGAAAAATGGGCTATGCCATTGCGAAAGCTGCCATGCTCCGCGGTGCAGATGTCACGCTGGTCAGCGGACGTACTTCAATTGAACCTCCCATGTTTGTAAATCTGGTGCCTGTTGTGACTGCAAGGGATATGTATGAAGCTGTAACTTCTGTCAGCAACGAACAGGACATTATTGTTAAAGCTGCTGCTGTGGCAGATTACCGCCCTTCCAGGATCAGTGAAGAAAAAGTTAAGAAAAGTGACGGACAGATGTCCATAGAACTGGAAAGAACAGATGATATCCTGAAGTTTCTGGGAGAACACAAACGGGCCGGACAGTTTCTCTGCGGATTTTCAATGGAGACACAGAATGTGATCGACAATTCCAGAGCCAAGCTGGCAAAGAAAAATCTGGATATGGTGGCTGCCAACAATGTGAAAGTGGAGGGTGCTGGATTTCAGGGAGATACCAATGTGCTGACACTGATCACACAGGATGAAGAAATCTCTCTTCCGCTTATGAGCAAAGAAGACGCTGCTTTTAGGATCCTGGATAAAATCCTTTCGATGATGATGCAGGATTCTGTCTGTTAAAGGAACAGGACGATTAAGAAATTGGAGATAAATAATTATGATTTTAGCAATTGACGTTGGAAACACCAACATTGTAGTTGGATGTATTGATGACCTGAAAACATATTTTATAGAACGCCTTTCTACCAACCGTACAAAGACGGAACTGGAATATGCGGTGGATTTAAAGAATGTTCTTGATATCTATCATATCAAAAAAACAGAGATCGAGGGCTGTATTATTTCTTCTGTAGTGCCGCAGATCACAAATATTGTGAAACTTGCCGCAGAGAAAATTCTTAAGAAAAATGCAATTGTTCTCGGACCTGGTGTAAAGACAGGACTGAACATTATGATGGATAATCCGGGACAGCTTGGCGCAGATCAGGTTGCTGATGCAGTGGCAGGAATTGCCGGTTATCCGGTGCCGTTAATCCTTATTGATATGGGAACTGCAACCACAGCGTCTGTTGTCAACAGTAAGAAGCAGTATGTAGGCGGGATGATTCTTCCGGGCGTAGGGGTTTCCCTGGATGCACTTACTGCGAGGGCTTCCCAGCTCAGCGGAATCAGTATTGATGCGCCAAGACATGTGATCGGGAAAAACACGATCGAATGTATGAAGAGCGGGGTTCTTTACAGCAATGCAGCAGCTCTGGATGGAATTATTGACAGGATCGAAGAGGAATTGGGGGAGAAGGCAACTGTAGTGGCAACCGGTGGTCTGGCAAAGAAAATCGTTCCCCATTGTAAAAGAGAAATCATTCTGGATGAGGAACTTCTTCTGAGAGGTCTTCTGATCATTTATGAGAAAAATAAGTAAGAATGTATATGCATTCATATCAAAACAGTTCATCAGACAAAAAGCTGATGAACTGTTTTGTTTGCAGTAATTTATGGAATTGCTATAAATACATTATTTTAGAGGATTGCTATAAAAGGCAGAAATGAAATCAATGGGAAGCGGAGCAGTAAAAAGCATGACCTTTCCGGTTGTCGGATGAGTAAACTCCAGCTGATAAGAATGGAGGGGCTGGCGGTTTATCCGACGGTAATCAGGATTGTATAAATAATCTCCGGGCAGAGGATGCCCGATATATTTCATATGCACACGGATCTGGTGTGTGCGTCCTGTTTCCAGATGAAGTTCGGCCAGAGAATATTCTTTTCCTGCCGCCAGCCGTTCATAATGAGTTATTGCAGACTCCCCGGTTTCGAAATTTACTTCCCTGGTGATCACGGAGCCTTCCATTCGTGCGATAGGAGCGTTGATCGTTCCGGAGTCAGGAAGAAGCCCGTCTACAAGTGCGAGATAAGTCCTGAGAATCTGACGCTTTTTCATCTGAACTGACAGAATCGCTGCGCTGAGGGGATTTTTGGCAAGGATCAGAGCACCGGTGGTATCCCGGTCCAGCCGGTTGATACAGCGGTAAACAAAATCCTCTCCTTTTTCTGCAAAATACCAAGCGATTCCATTTGCCAGAGTATTTTCATAATTTCCCGCAGAAGGGTGTACAGGCATATCTGCAGGCTTGTTTATCACAAGGATATCCTCATCTTCATAAATGATATTCAAATCCATCTTTGTACGGATAATGTTTTCTCCTGATTCGGTTTCAGGAACAGTGACGATCAGATGATCCTGCGGTTTAAGCACTGATCGTCCGAAACCACGTTCACTATTGAGAATGATGGTGTTGGGAGTGTTCTTCATTGAGCTTAATATGTGGCGGGAAAACCCCTCTTTTTTTAGAAAGTCCAGAATCGTGACCGGAGTTGTATTTTCGGAGATAATATATTTAAGGATTCTTTGCATATGATCTGTCTGCTTTCTTGATTTGTATAAGATTTAAGAATTGCGGGCTGATATGCCCTGCCTTATTTTTAACAGATTTACTGTATCAGATTTTGAAGAACATAACAAGAACAATTATCAGATTTCCTGAAAAATTACTGTTCACTTTGTTCACAGTAATGTAGCCAAAACTCATTCCAGATTGCCTGCGGCAATGGAATTTTGGCTTGTATGTCTCGGGATTTTGGCATATTCATGCCAAAACACCTCGCGGAATAGTGGCGGGTGAACAGTAACCCTGAAAACGTTAAAAAATACATTTTATTCTATTGCATCACAGAAAATTAAGCGTATAATCAAAAAAAGAAAATAGATTCAGGTGGAAAAAGATGAAAGAACAGCAACATATTTTTACAAACAAAATGCTCCGAACCCTGTTGATACCAGTTATTTTTGAACAGGTACTGAATTCCCTGATGGGAACTGTGGATACCATGATGGTCAGCAATGTAGGCTCTGCTGCAATATCCGCAGTATCTCTGGTGGATTCCATCAATGTATTGGTGATCCAGGCGTTCTCAGCGCTGGCAGCAGGCGGTGCAATCCTCTGTTCACAGTACATAGGTCAGAAAAATCATGAAATGGCAAATAAATCAGCAAGACAGGTATTATTTATCATTACTGCCATATCTGTAGCAGTGACTGCTCTGTGCCTGCTGTTTCGTGTGCCGCTGTTAAAACTGATATTCGGAAAAGTAGAAGCAGATGTTATGACTGCCTCTCAGGTGTATTTCTTCTATACGGCATTATCCTTTCCATTTATAGCACTCTATGATGCGGGAGCATCCATATTTCGGTCCCAGGGAAATACCAGAGGGCCAATGACAGTATCGGTTATTTCAAATGTGATCAATATCGGCGGAAATGCGGCGCTGATCTGGGGATTCAATATGGGAGTGGCAGGAGCTGCCATCGCAACTCTTGCATCCAGAGTCTTCTGTGCTGTAGTGGTACTCTGGCAGCTTCGTATGGACAGACAGCCTATTGTAGTCAGAAATTACAGACAGATCCGTCCGGATGGAAAAATGATCAGAAGAGTTCTGGCTCTGGGAATCCCGTCCGGCATAGAGAACAGTATGTTTCAGCTTGGAAAGCTGGCAATACAGTCTTCCGTATCTACACTGGGGACGGTAGCTATTGCAGCTCAGGCAATGACAAATATTCTTGAGAACCTTAACGGTATTGCAGCTATCGGTGTAGGAATCGGTCTGATGACAGTAGTAGGACAGTGTCTGGGAGCGGGCAGAAAGGATGAGGCAGTTTACTATATTAAGAAATTAAGTGTTCTTGCAGAAATCATTGTTGTTGCAAGCTGTCTTTTGGTGTTTGCCTTAACCATTCCGGTCACAAAGCTGGGTGGTATGGAACCGGAAAGTGCAAGAATGTGTTTCCATATGATATCCTGGATAACGGTTGTCAAACCTATTGTATGGACTCTGGCATTTATCCCTGCTTATGGCCTTAGAGCAGCCGGAGATGTAAAATTTTCCATGATCACATCCTGTATCACTATGTGGACATTCCGTTTTTGCCTTTGTGTATATCTGATCCGTTTCAGAGGCTTCGGCCCAATGGCTGTATGGATTGGAATGTTTACTGACTGGACAGTGCGGGGAATCGTATTTTCTCTTCGCTTCCACAGTAGGAAATGGCTGAAGCATAAGGTAGTATAACAAGGTGGTATAGCCATGAAATGCGTTGACTTTTACTGCTCAAAATTATATAATGATTCTCGGAAATAATTCTGGAAAAGCATTACAGGAAGTCAGGTGAAATTCCTGCGCAAGTCCGTTACTGTAACAGCCAGATACTGTCTGCTTTTCATTGTATATAAGAAATATGATCTGCGGCAACCAGAGGATATTTCGGGAAAAGAGCTTTCAGGAGGGATTTTGTTGCACACAGAAATCCCTCCTTTTTATGTATAGCAATGCTGTAGAGTAATCTGCAGACAGAATGTGACAACAATGCAGCAAAGGAGGCGTCATGAAAAACGGACTGGAAGATTACTACGTGATACGTGGCAATAAAAAAATGAGGTTTGGCTATACAACAGGCTCCTGCGCAGCAGCTGCATGTAAGGGTGCTGCAGAGATCCTGCTGGGTGGTGTCATGCAGAAGGCTGTCACCTTGATGACTCCTAAGGGAATCCTGCTTACACTGGAACTGAAAGACATCCGGATTGAAGGAAATCAGGTGACCTGTGCAATTCAGAAGGATGCAGGAGATGATCCGGATACTACAAACGGAATACTGGTTTATGCTACGGTGCAGAAAACAAAAGAACCGGGAATCATCCTCGACGGAGGCGTTGGTGTGGGAAGGGTAACAAAAGCCGGACTTTCCCAGAAAATCGGGGAAGCAGCTATTAATCCTGTGCCAAAGGCCATGATTTTGCGTGAAGCCACAGAAATTGCTGAGAAATATGATTATGAGGGTGGTCTGAAAATCACCATCTCCGTTCCTGAAGGTGTGGAAATTGCAAAGAAAACCTTTAATCCACGTCTGGGAATTGTGGGAGGAATCTCCATTCTGGGAACTTCCGGGATTGTAGAACCTATGAGCGAAGCTGCTCTTGTACAGAGTATCAATGTAGAGATGAAGCAGCATTTTTCTCAGGGGGAAGAATATCTTCTGGTAACACCGGGAAATTACGGGGCAGATTATCTGCGGGAGCATATGGATCTCCCTTATGAAAAAAATATCAAATGCAGCAATTATGTAGGTGAGACCATTGACATGGCAATTGATATGGGAGTTAAGGGAATCCTTTTCATTGCTCATATCGGAAAGTTTGTAAAAGTTGCAGCAGGGATCATGAATACTCATTCCCACAGTGCAGATGCCAGGATGGAAGTGCTGGCATCCAATGCGATCCGGGCAGGAGCATCGTTGGAGTGTGCAAAGGAAATCCTGAATGCATCTACTACAGATGAAGCAATAGACATTCTGGAAAAATATCAGATACTTCAGAAGACCATGAAAGAGATCCTGGACAGGATCCAGTTTTATTTAAATCACAGATCCTATGAGCAGATCCTTTTAGGGGCAGTGATCTTTAATAATACTTATGGGTATCTGGGGCAGACTGCAGATGCAGAGAAGCTGATAAAGCTGATTAATGCACAGAATGATGAGGCACAGTAAAAATCCTATCGCAAAGGCGATTTTAACCGAATCAAGTAAGTCCCCTGCTTCAATTGCGAAAAGCAATAAGCAGTGGGTGGGGACTTGCTTGTATCAGGAGGAGTGCAAGCTCCTTCTGATAAACTGCGGAGCAGTTATTCGGTTATGAGCAAGTAGCGAAGCGGATTGCGAATATCCGCTTGAATGGATTTTGACTCACAACTGTGAAAGTATTGAACAGTTGAAATAAATTTATAAAAAGGAGAATGATAGATTATGGTACATTTCGTAGGAGCAGGTCCGGGAGCACCGGATCTTATCACAGTAAGAGGAAAACAGTATCTGGAGGAAGCTGATGTGGTGATCTATGCAGGATCACTGGTAAATCCAAAGCTTCTGGAATACACAAAGGACATCTGCACCATCTACAACAGTGCAAAAATGACACTGGAGGAAGTGATCCATGTGATCGAGAAGGCAGAAGCAGAGGGAAAGACAACTGTCCGACTTCATACCGGAGATCCATGTATTTACGGTGCGATTCGTGAGCAGATGGATATTCTGGATGAGAAAAATATTGCTTATGATTACTGTCCGGGTGTCAGTGCATTCTGCGGTGCTGCAAGTGCCCTGAATCTGGAATATACTCTGCCGGATATTTCCCAGAGTGTGATCATTACACGAATGGAAGGCAGAACTCCGGTTCCGTCCAAGGAAAGCATTCAGTCATTTGCAGCTCATCAGGCAACTATGGTTGTATTCTTAAGTACAGGAATGCTGGAAGAGCTGAGCAGACGTCTTATTGAAGGCGGTTATACAGCAGATACACCAGCAGCCATTGTATATAAGGCAACCTGGCCGGAACAGAAGACCTTCGTCTGCACAGTGGGAACACTGGCAAAAACGGCTGCAGAAAATAATATTACAAAAACAGCTCTGATGATCATCGGAGATACAGTTGCAGCAGCACACTATGACCGTTCCAAGCTGTATGATCCGGAGTTTACCACAGAATTTCGTGAAGCTGTGAAATCAAAAACACATCACTCATAGAATCTGGTAACCTTAAGGAATTGCTATCGTTTATGAGATTACTGTAAACAGGAGAAAGAGAAGGAATATAACAGTGAAGGTTGCACTTATATGCTTCAGCCTTACCGGTCAGCAGACCGGGGAGAGATTATGCCGGGGGCTGGAAGCTGCCGGTATGACAGCAGAACTGGATAAAAAAAGTAAATATCTTCTGGATTCTATTCAGATCAGTACCTCTGCATGGGCAGGAGAGAAATTTTCTGATTCAGATGCACTGATCTTTATCGGTGCCACCGGAATTGCCGTCCGCAGCATTGCGCCTTATGTAGCGTCAAAGAAGTCAGACCCTGCGGTGCTGGTTGTAGATGAATGTGGAAAGTTTGTCATTTCCCTTCTGTCCGGACATCTGGGCGGTGCCAATGAACTGGCGCTGAAAACAGCAGAAATTCTGGAAGCAATACCAGTGGTCACAACAGCCACAGACCTGCATCACCGTTTTGCAGTAGATGTTTTTGCAAAGAAAAACAATTGCAATATTTTTAACATGAAAGCAGCAAAGGAAGTCTCTGCTGCACTTCTGGCAGGAAAGAAAGTTGGATTTTACAGTGAGTTTCCGACGGACGGCGAACTGCCGGAGGGGCTGGTCCGGTGTGACGAATATGGGAATCCTGTCAACAGTACGGATGACAGATCAGAAGAGGAAACACAGAAAAGCTCTGATTTTAATGGAACAGGGACAGACTGTACGAATATAGACTGCGGAGTTGCGGTTACTGTACATACTTCCTGTAATCCTTTTATTTCTACCACACAGGTAGTTCCGAAATGTCTGACTCTGGGTATGGGCTGCAGGAAAGACAAGGATGCCCGTGGAATCGCAGAGGCAGCGCAGAAGGTGCTGGACAGATCCGGATTTCATAAAGAAGCATTTGAGCAGATCGCAAGCATTGATCTGAAGAAAGAAGAAAAGGGAATCCTGTCATTGTCACAGGACTGGCAGATTCCTTTTGTGACTTATACAGAAGAAGAATTAAAACAGGTGCCTGGAGAATTTACTCCCTCACCTTTTGTAAAAAAGATCACAGGTGTGGACAATGTCTGTGAGAGAAGTGCAGTCCTTGCCAGTGGAAATGGCAGGCTGCTGCAGAGAAAAACAGGAGAAAATGGTGTGACCACAGCAGTGGCTGCCAGAGAATGGAGGATACATTTTGAGTAAAATATATGTAATCGGAATCGGACCGGGAGCTTATGACCAGATGACAGGAAAAGCGATCCGCGCCATGAATGAAAGTGATGCGATCATCGGATATACCGTATATGTAGACCTGGTGAAGGAATATTTTCCGGGAAAAGAATTTATGACTACACCAATGAAAAAGGAAGTGGACCGCTGTGTCCTTGCCTTTGAAGAGGCAAAAAAAGGCAAGACTGTTTCCATGATCTGCAGCGGTGATGCAGGAGTTTACGGTATGGCAGGTCTGATGTATGAGGTTGGTGTCAATTATCCGGAAACAGAACTGGAGATCATTCCGGGTGTGACAGCTGCAACAGGCGGAGCTGCTGTTCTGGGTGCACCTCTTATCCATGACTTCTGTCTGATCAGCTTAAGTGACCTTCTCACACCATGGGAAAAGATAGAGGCAAGACTTCTGGCAGCAGCTCAGGCAGATTTTGTTGTATGCCTTTACAATCCGTCAAGTAAAAAACGTCATGATTACCTGCAGAAAGCCTGTGATCTGATGATGAAATACAAATCACCGGATACCATCTGCGGAACAGTTTCCAATATCGCAAGAGACGGCGAGGAAGCTCATGTAATGACATTAAAAGAACTGAGAGATACACAGGTGGATATGTTTACTACAGTATTTATCGGTAATTCTCAGACAAAGGAAATCAACAATAAGATGGTAACACCGAGGGGATATAGGAATGTATAAAGTTCTTGTTTTTGCGGGAACAACAGAAGGATACGAGATCTGCCGGTTTCTGGCAGATCATAAGATAGAGACAAAGGGATTTGTTGCCACAGAATATGGCAGCAAATCTCTTACAGAAAATGAATTTCTCACTGTTCAGACCGGAAGACTGGATGCAGCGGACATGGAAGAGGTCTTTTTACAGGAGAAACCGGAAATGGTGCTGGATGCTACCCATCCTTATGCTGCTGAGGTGACTGTAAATATCAGGACAGCCTGTGAAAATACGCAGACAGCATATTACAGGGTGCTGAGAGAAGCAGGAGAACATGAGGACAGAGCAGTATATGTGGACAGTGTTCAGGCTGCTGCAGATTATCTGGATCAGACCCAGGGAAATGTACTGCTGACAACAGGAAGCAAGGAGCTGGTCGGCTTTACAGGCATGAAGGATTATCAGAACCGTCTTTATGCAAGAGTCCTTTCTCTGCCCAATGTGATGAAAGCCTGTGCAGAGCTGGGATTTGAGGGAAAACATCTGATAGGAATGCAGGGGCCTTTTTCCAGAGAGTTGAATGCTGCAATGCTCAGACAGTATGACTGCAGATATCTGGTCACAAAGGATACAGGAAAAGCAGGGGGATTTCAGGATAAGATCGATGCTGCCCTGGAATGTGATGCAGTTCCTGTGATCATCGGGCGTCCTCTGAAGGAGGAAGGCATGTCTGTGAGAGAATGTAAGAGATTTCTTACAGAGCATTTCGGTTTAGCCCACAGACCGCATATTACATTGCTGGGAATTGGAATGGGAAGTCAAAAACTTCTCACTGTCCAGGGTAAGAACAGCCTGGAGCAGGCGGATCTTCTGATCGGTGCCAGGAGGATGGTGGATTCTGTGAAACGTACGGGACAGGATGTGTTTGTGGAATACAGAAGCCAGGAGATCAGGGATTACATTGATGCACATCCGGAGTATGACAATATTGTGATCGTCCTTTCCGGAGATGTGGGCTTCTACAGCGGAGCCAGAAAGCTTCTGGAAGTATTGTGTCAGGACAGTGCGGATCTGAGAGTACAGAGAAAGAACGGATCAGAGAAGAGTGAGGAAGAACGGGATAGTTCAGCACAAAATAATACAGAGATAGAGATTCAGTGCGGGATTTCTTCAGTTGTATATTTTATGTCCCAAATAGGATTGTCCTGGGATGATGCCAAAATTGTCAGTGCACATGGAAGAGGCTGTAATCTTATCTCACATATCTGTTATACAGAGAAAGTTTTTTCCATACTCGGAACTTCAGACGGTGTAGCAGTTCTGGCTGAGAAACTGGTAAAATACGGGATGGGTGATGTGCTTCTTTATGTGGGAGAAAATCTGTCCTATGAAAATGAGAAGATTTTTGCAAAGCCTGCCAGCGAACTGACAGAATATAAGGGTGATCCTTTGTCTGTCATCTGTGCAGTAAATGAAAATGCAGGAACACGTCTGGAGACGCATGGGATCAGAGATGAAGAATTTATCAGAGGCAAAGCGCCTATGACAAAGGAAGAGGTGCGTACGGTATCCCTTTCCAAACTGCGGCTGACTGCTGATTCTGTCTGCTATGATGTGGGCGCAGGAACAGGCTCACTGTCAATAGAGATGGCACTTCGTGCTCATCAGGGGCAGGTATGGGCAATTGAGAAGAAGGAAGACGCAGTTGAACTGATCCACCGGAATAAGGTGAAATTTGCAGCGGATAATCTGGAGATTGTAGAAGGACTTGCACCGGAGGCTCTGAAAGATCTTCCGGCACCAACCCATGCTTTTATCGGAGGCTCGTCAGGAAATCTGAAAGAGATCGTGAAGCTGTTACTTGAAAAGAACTCTCATGTCCGGATCGTGATCAACTGTATCACTCTTGAAACTGTGTCTGAAGCATTGGAAACAGCGAAAGAGTTTGGATTTGAAGAAAATGAAATCGTGCAGCTAAGTGCGGCACGTTCAAAGGCAATCGGACGTTATCATATGATGATGGGCGAGAATCCCATTTATATTATTACACTTCAGAATCCCGGAAAATAACAAATGATGCAGATATCAGGGATTACAAATTAACAGTTAAGGAAATACAGATTAACAGTTAATAGATTGGAATGCCCTGAAATTGTTGAAAAAATATAGGACAGAAACAGAGGAGAACAGGGATGGATATTCCAAGAATACTTCTTGCGGCAGGAGCCAGCGGCAGCGGAAAAACTCTGATCACCTGCGGACTTCTGCAGGCACTGGTCAATCGAAAAATGAAAGTGGCATCTTTTAAATGCGGACCGGATTATATAGATCCCATGTTTCATTCCAGAGTCATCGGGACGAAGTCCAGAAATCTGGATACCTTTTTTACAGATGCCGAGACTACCCGATACCTGCTTGGAAAAAATGCAGCAGACTGCGATATTGCAGTGATGGAAGGTGTTATGGGCTATTATGACGGCGTGGGTGGAATATCCACGAAAGCAAGCGCCTATGACCTGGCAGATACCACAGATACTCCGGTCATCCTTGTGGTAAACAGCAGAGGAATGAGTATTTCCCTGGCAGCTTATATCAAAGGTTTTATGGAGTACAAAGAGAAAAGCCATATCAAAGGCGTAATCTTTAACCAGATGTCTCCCATGCTTTATCCCAGAATGAAGAAGCTGGTGGAAGAACAGCTTGAGGTGGAGGTTCTTGGATATGTGCCAAAGGTAGAGGACTGTGTGATCGAGAGCCGTCATCTGGGTCTTGTGCTTCCTGAGGAGATTTCTGATCTGAAGGAACGTTTGCAGAAGCTTGCCGGAATATTGGAAGACACACTGGAGATCGACAGGATCCTTGCACTTGCCAAAAATGCAGAGGATCTGCAAGTGCCGGAATCTCTGATACAGAAAGACAGGACATATGGATATTGTCTGCCACAGAAGCTGCGTATCGGAGTGGCAAAGGATGAAGCCTTTTGTTTCTTTTATGAAGACAATTTCCGTCTCCTTCAGGAAATGGGGGCAGAGCTGGTTGATTTCTCGCCAGTTCATGATGAACATCTTCCTGCAGATCTGGATGGGATTCTTCTTTATGGCGGTTATCCGGAATTAAATGGAGAGGCACTGGAACGCAATGCATCCATGAAAGAAGAGATTGCACAGGCAGTTAAACAGGGCATGCCATGTATGGCAGAATGCGGAGGCTTTATGTATCTTCATGAGCAGATGGAGGATATGGGCGGAGTGTTCCGGAAAACCTGCGGAGTGATTCCCGGAAAATGTTTCCGCACTCCCAGACTGACCAGATTTGGATATATCACATTAACCGCCGGGAAGCCTGTTTTCGGCAGAAGTGCAGAGGAGATCGGTGAGATTCCGGCTCATGAATTCCACTATTTTGATTCAGAGAACTGTGGAAGTGATTTCCATGCAGCGAAGCCTATGAGCAAAAGAGGATGGGACTGTATGCACAGCAGCAGTAACCTGCTGGCAGGATATCCTCATATCTATTATTATGGAAATCCCCAGATTCCCAGGACTTTTCTCATGAAATGTCTGGAATATCATAATTCAAAAGAATAATGAGCCGGATTTAGAGGTGGTAAAATAGTAGTAAATTACCGAATTCCGGGCGTTTCAGAAATATTGAAACATCCGGAAGGCATCAAGGAGTTTTATAATTATGTTATATTACAGTATGCCTGCCCTTGCAGCAGGCTTCATACTTGATCTTATGATAGGAGATCCCAGATGGCTGTATCATCCGGTATGTCTGATTGGAAATCTGATCGCATTTCTGGAAAAAATACTCCGAAAGATTTTTCCGAAAACAGATAAGGGCGAACTGGCTGCAGGTACAGTGGAAGTGATCCTTGTCTGTCTGTTAAGCGGTGGAATCCCATTTCTGATCCTGCACATTCTCTATGGAATCTCAGTATGGGCGGGATTCGCACTGGAAACCTTCTGGTGCTATCAGCTTCTGGCAACGAAATCTCTGAAAACAGAGAGCATGAAAGTCTATGACAGACTGAAAAACGGGACTCTGGATGAGGCCCGTTATGCAGTATCTATGATCGTAGGCCGTGATACCCAGTCATTGACAGAGGAGGGTGTTACAAAGGCGGCAGTAGAGACTGTGGCAGAGAATGCTTCTGACGGTGTCATAGCACCGATGCTTTATATGGCAATCGGCGGAGTGTGGCTGATGTTCCTTTACAAAGGAATCAATACCATGGATTCCATGCTGGGTTATAAGAATGATAAATATCTGTATTTTGGTCGCTGCGCTGCAAAGCTGGATGATGTGGCCAATTATATTCCAGCCAGACTTTCAGGATGGCTGATGGTGGCAGCCTCTGCATTTGTAAAAATGGATGTGAAAAATGCAGCGAAGATCTACCGCAGAGATAGAAGAAATCACGCCAGCCCCAATTCTGCACAGACAGAGGCAGCAATGGCAGGTGCGCTGGATGTACAGCTTGCAGGCAATGCTTACTATTTCGGAAAGCTTTATGAGAAACCAACCATAGGAGATGGAATCCGCCCTGTGGAGGTGGAGGATATCAGACGTTCCAACCGTCTGCTTTATGCAACAGCAATCCTGGGGGCTGTGATATTCCTTCTGATCGGAAGCGCAGTGCGATATTGTTTCTTTTTATAATTCCGGTAACGTGGATTGCTGAATAGTTATTAATATAAAACATGTATAGTAAGACAGGAGACAACTGATGACAAAACATATACATGGCGGTGATGTTTATAAATATGATCACTGTCTGGATTTCTCTGCAAACTGTAACCCTCTGGGAACACCGCAGAGTGTAAAGCAGGCGATCATAGACAGTGTAGAGGACCTGAGTGATTATCCCCGTGTAGGATGCGGACCTCTGAAAGAGGCAATCGCAGATTATGAACATACAAAAAAAGAATATCTGATCTGCGGGAATGGAGCTGCAGACCTTATTTTTTCCCTCAGCAGGGCATTGAATCCAAAGAAGGCCCTTCTTCCTGCTCCTACCTTTGCGGAGTATGAACAGGCACTGGTCAGTGTTGGCTGTGAGATCAGCAGATATTATCTGAAAGAGGAAAATGATTTCTGTATACAGAAAGATTATCCGGATGTTCTGAAAAGAGAAAAGCCGGATATTATTTTCCTGTGTAATCCCAATAATCCTACAGGGATTACCATACCTCAGGACCTTCTGGAAGAAATCCTGGAAACCTGTGCCATGCAGGGAATATTTATGGTAGTAGATGAGTGCTTCCTGGATTTTGTAAAAGATCCGGAGAAACATACGCTGAAGGGAAAACTGGAAAAATATCCGGGACTTTTTATTCTTAAGGCATTTACCAAAAGATATGCGATCCCCGGTGTGCGTCTGGGCTATGGATTCTGTTCGGACAGGAAAGTACTTGACCGGATGGAGGCAGTCACCCAGCCCTGGAATGTGTCTACCATGGCACAGCAGGCAGGAATGGCAGCATTGAAGGAATCAGAATATGTGGAAGCAGGACGGCAGATCATTTTCAGGGAATCTGCATGGATGAAGGAAAAGATGAGACAGGTTGGGCTGACGGTATATCCTTCTGAAGCAAATTATATATTCTTTTACGGACCTGAGGATCTCTTTGAAAGATGTGTTGCAAAGGGGATCCTGATCCGGGATTGCAGTAACTATCTGGGGCTGAAAAAAGGATATTACCGTGTGGCAGTGAAGCTGCATGAACAGAATGAAAAGCTGATAGAGGTACTGGAAGAAGTGCTTTCATAAGTATTTATACAGGAGAAAAGGGGAAACAAAAAATGGCAAAAGCGATTATGGTGCAGGGGACAATGTCCAATGCAGGAAAAAGCCTTCTGGCAGCAGGGCTTTGCAGGATTTTTAAACAGGATGGATACAGGGTGGCACCCTTTAAATCCCAGAATATGGCACTGAACTCTTTTATTACAGAAGAGGGGCTGGAGATGGGCAGAGCTCAGGTGATGCAGGCGGAGGCAGCCGGAATTAAGCCTTCTGTGCTGATGAACCCCATTCTTCTGAAGCCTACCAATGATGTAGGCTCCCAGGTGATCGTAAACGGAGAAGTCCTGGGAACCATGAGTGCCAGAGACTATTTTAAATATAAGAAAAAGCTGGTGCCGGATATTATGAAAGCTTATGATAAACTGGCATCAGAAAATGATATCATTGTGATCGAGGGAGCAGGAAGCCCGGCAGAGATCAATTTGAAAACAGAAGATATCGTAAATATGGGAATGGCAAAGATGGCAAAGGCACCGGTACTTCTGGTGGGAGATATTGACAGAGGCGGTGTTTTCGCACAGCTGATCGGTACAGTGGAGCTTCTGGAAGAGGATGAAAGAGAGATGGTAAAGGGTCTGATCATCAACAAATTCCGCGGCGACAAGACCATCCTTGATCCGGGAGTGCAGATGCTGGAGGAGAGAAGCCATATCCCTGTAGTGGGAGTGGCTCCGTATCTGGATATTCAGGTGGAGGATGAGGACAGCCTCACAGAAAGATTTGACAGAAAACAGGAAGTGGATCTTATTGATATTGCGGTGATCCGGGTGCCAAGGATCTCCAATTTCACAGATTTTAATCCACTGGAAAGTATTCCAGGCGTTTCCCTGAGATATGTACAGCATGTCAGCGAACTGAAAAATCCGGATATGATTATCCTGCCAGGAACTAAAAATACAATGGAAGATTTACTGTGGATGCGGGCTAATGGTCTGGAAGCTGCAGTTTTGAAGGAAGCTGCAAAGGGTAAGATCATTTTTGGAATCTGTGGCGGTTATCAGATGCTGGGTGAGACCTTAAGTGACCCTCATCATGTGGAAGCCGGAGGAACTATCAAAGGAATGGGACTGCTTCCTATGGATACTGTTTTTGCGGAAAAGAAAACCAGAACCAGAGTTTCCGGCAGATTTCTGGAACTCGAGGGAGAGCTTCAGGCACTTTCCGGCGCAGAACTGGAGGGTTACGAGATCCATATGGGAGAAACTGTGTTAAAAGGCGAGGCCGGACACAGTGTATCCATTGAAGATCAGGTGTCAGGAGAGTGTAAGGAAGACGGTGCATACCGTAAAAATGTCTGTGGAACCTATGTCCATGGAGTTTTTGACAGGGAAGATGTGGCAGAGGCTGTTGTACGTGTTCTGGGTGAAAAAAAGGGAATTGATGTATCTCAGATGACAGGAATCGATTTTGCAGCATTTAAAGAAACCCAGTATGATATCCTGGCAGCAGAACTGAGGAAGCATCTGGATATGAAGAAAATCTATGAAATTCTGGAGCAGGGAATCTGATCCGGAACAGTATGGTGAAAATCCAGATAAGCCAATGAGTGTTAGATGTAACTATTGTATACGGGAATTTATGGAATTTGGGAGATAAGGAATGAAAGTAGAACTGGAAAATGTAAAACCAATGGATATAGAGAAACGCAGCTTTGAGATCATCACAGAGGAACTTGGAGATAAAAAGCTGGTTCCCGGAACAGAGCTGATCGTAAAAAGATGTATTCACACAAGCGCAGACTTTGATTATGCAGAGAATCTCTGTTTCTCTGAGAATGCAGTTGAGAAAGCAATTGCTGCTATCAAAGACGGTGCCTGTATTGTGACAGATACACACATGGCAGAGTCCGGGATCAACAAGAGAGTCCTTTCCCGTTACGGCGGAGAAGTATTCTGCTTTATCTCTGACGAGGACGTAGCTGCCACAGCCAAAGCCAACGGAACCACAAGAGCTACAGCCAGCATGGATAAGGCTGCTGCCATGGGAAAGAAGCTGATTTTTGCCATCGGAAATGCCCCCACTGCGCTGGTACGTCTCTATGAACTGATTGAGGATGGCAAGCTGGATCCGGAGCTGATCATCGGTGTGCCGGTAGGCTTTGTAAATGTGGTCCAGTCCAAGGAACTGATCATGCAGGCAGACGTACCTTATATTGTAGCCAGAGGAAGAAAGGGCGGAAGCAATGTTGCCGCATGTATCTGTAATGCATTGCTTTATATGATTGATAATAACAGAGGATACTAATTAATTCTGTATCTGACTGATATCCTTTAACAGCTTGCATGCCGGGACGAAATCTGCCACAGGCATGGAGGAGCAGGAGAGAATCAGGGTAATCTTACCGGGAGTCTCTCTCAGAAGCTGCAGGCGCAGACCATTGGTCTGTGCCTTTTTTTGAAGCTCCTGCCAGGTAAGAGTTGTGGACAGAGTCAGGGCCAGGCTGGTACCTGCGGCTCCGGTCTGGATTTGGGAATCTTTTCCAAATACTTCCCGCACAGCACTGCGGAGTGCTTTCAGCTTTACAGAATACAGACGTTTCAGCTTACGGGTCTGTGCTGCCAAGTGACCATCCCGGATAAATTGGCACAGAGCAATCTGCTCTGCCTTTGATGCTGTCTGATTATATTGGTCTGCTTTTTTTCTGTACAGTGCAGACAGCTCCGGAGGCAGGACCATAAAACTGATACGGATGGAGGGCAGCAGAAGTCTGGAAAAGGTTCCCAGATACACCACATTCTGACCGCCTGCCAGACCAAAAAGAGAAGGGGTAGGCTTCTGCAGATACACAAATTCATTTTCAAAATCATCCTCAATGACCAGACTGCCATGTGCAGCAGAGTAATTCACCAGCTCCAGGCGTCTGGAAACAGGCATAATATCACCCCATTTTGTCATATGTGCAGGAGAAACATAAATAATATCACAGTCCTTATTCCTGTAATCTACCTGAAATCCATAGTCATGAAACACAGTGCTTCCCTGTACAAAGGAAGGATTTGGAAAAGAAACAGTCTGGCGTTGCTCAAGGAGCGGGCAGAGGATGTGCAAAAGACTCTGAATACCTGCACCGATCACAATATCTTCCCCGCTACATAGCACGTTTCTGCGTTCTCTCACATAATCGGCAAGTGTATCTCTCAGATCTGCCTCTCCCTGAGGCTCTCCGTAAGACAATAATCGTTCATCCTGGCGAAGGGCACTTTTGATATAACGTCTCCACAGGTCAAAACGGAAACTCTCCCGATCTACTCCTGAAGAAGCAAAATCAAACCTGCAGGGTGTCTGGGTCTGTTTCTCTGTTTTTCTGACAGATGTGTGTTGTCTGTCAGCAATATCTGTCACATAATATCCGCTCTGGGCTTTGGAAATAATATATCCCTCCGCAGCCAGCTGCAGATAGGCATTTTCAATGGTAGTGCGGCTCAGCCTCAGTTCCTGTGAACATTTTCGGAGGGAGGGCATCCTGCTTCCGGGCGGGAGCTTTTTCTCCATGATAAGTTCCCTGTAATAGTGGAACACCTCCAGATACAGGTGCTCCTTTTTTTTATTCTTATCTAAAATCAATTCCATATGTAAAACTCCGATCCTTCAAACATGCTGATGGCATTCTTGAATTGATATAGGGTTAAAAATAAACTGACCCTTAAAAAAACATTAAATCTGGCTATATTCATATATCCACTGTGATGCTATATTAATACAAAGCATAAAAGAAAGCAAGAGGAATAAAAAATTGAAAAAAATTGCAGTAATTCATGATCTGTCCGGTCTGGGGAAATGCTCTCTTACAGCAGCGATTCCTGTAATTTCTGCCATGGGAGTCCAGGCTTGTCCGCTGCCTACCGCAATATTGAGTAATCAGACAGGATATGGATCTTATTTCTGGGATGATTATACAGACCGGATGGAATTGATCATGGATGAGTGGAAAAAAACGGGATTTACACCGGATGGTGTTTATACAGGATTTCTGGGAGATGCCAGACAGGTGGATCTGATCCTGAAATTTGTAGATATGTTCTGCACAGAGGGAACACATATCCTGGTTGATCCGGTTATGGGAGACAGAGGGGAAACATACAAAACCTATTCAGAGACTCTCTGTGAAAAAATGCGGACTCTGGTCAGAGAAGCTACAGTGATTACGCCGAACATGACAGAGGCACTTCTTCTTCTGTATGGAGAAGAGGGGATGAAAGAAAGAATGAAAGAACTTTCTGATATGGAAGAAACACAGTTGCTTAAGGAAATTGAAAAATCTGGAAGAGATCTGACTCTGCGTTTTGGACTGGAATCAGTTGTGATCACAGGAGTAGAGGTGTCTGGCAGTGACGGCAGAGCACGAATGGGAAATCTGGTTCTGGAAAAAGAAAAAGCGGACTGGTGTTTTTCTGTAAAAGAAGGCGGCAGCTATTCCGGAACAGGAGATCTTCTGGCATCTGTACTGAGTGCGGGAATGGTGAGAGGGATTCCCATGAAAGCGTGTGTGGAGAAGGCTGTTGAATTTCTGGGTGGAGCTATTCACGATGCAGTGGAAGAAGGAACTGACAGAAATGACGGAGTCTGCTTTGAAAAATATCTGGGGATACTGACACAGATATAAAACAGGAAATCATAGATACTAAATGCCGGATAGTTAAGTAAAATATATAACAGGAGGGATCATATTATGTCTGAATTAACAGCAAAAGAGAACATCAAAACAGCCGACACAGTGAAAAGGATCACAGCCACAGCGGTAATGGCAGCATTGACTACTTTAATGACAGCTTATATCTTCCACATTCCGGTAGGGGTGAACGGAGGATATGTACATCTGGGAGACACTATGATCTATCTGGCAGCAGCGTTTCTGCCATTGCCTTACGCATGTGCGGCAGGAGCAATCGGAGGTGGTCTGGCAGACCTTCTGACAGCACCTGTATGGGCTCCTGCAACCATAATCATCAAAATGCTGATCTGTCTTCCGTTTTCTTCTAAAGGAACAAAGCTGGTCACAAAGAGAAATGTAGTTGCATTACTTCTTGCATTCGCCATCTCAGCAACAGGATACTATATTGCAGAAGGAATTATGTTTGGATTTACAGCATCCTTCTTTACTTCTGTCAGTGGAAGTATTGTACAGTCAGGTGGAAGTGCTATTATGTTTGTGATCATCGGTACTGCACTTGATAAAATCGGATTTAAGACCAATATTGCGAAATAATACGAAAAATAAAATAACTGAGTTTAAAATGAGGAAAATATAAAATGACAACAGATATCATATACAGATATAAAAACCAGGTATATTTTAACATTACCAATAAATGTCCATGCAGATGCACTTTCTGCATCCGAAATACAGAGGATGCCATCGGTGAGGCATCCAATCTCTGGTTTGAACATGAACCTGCATTGGAAGAGATTTACAAAGCCATTGATGAGTTTGACTTTTCAGACTGTAATGAAGTGGTTTTCTGCGGATACGGAGAACCGACCATGGCTCTTGAGAACCTTATAGCAGTAAGCAAATATATCAGGGAAAGATACCCATTCCGGATCAGGCTGAATACCAACGGCTTATCTGATTTGATCCACAAACGTTCGACTGCAAAAGAAATCTGTCAGGCTGTAGACAGTATATCCATCAGCCTGAATATGCCGGATGCAGCTTCCTACAATGAAGTAGTCCGTCCTGCATACGGCGAGAAGTCCTTTGATGCCATGCTGAAATTTGCAAAAGACTGTAAGCAGTATCTTGATGATGTACGTTTCACAGTTGTAGATGTGATTGGCGAGGAAAAAGTAGAGCAGAGTAAAATCCTGGCTGCTCAGAATGGGATTCCGTTAAGAGTGAGAAAATATTCACCGTGATACAGAATAGAAAGTTTCTGTTTTTGGCTTTTGAATTTGTCTGAAAACTACAGCAGTCATGCACCTTACCGTGCGTGGCTGCTTATTTTTTTGCCGAATCAAGGAAGTGGTTTTCTGCGAAGGCTGCAAAAGTAATAAGCAGTAGGAGATTGCACTTGATATATGAAGGTTCTTATACTATATTATATTTAACAATTAGGTTAAATGTTAAATGAAAGGCTGTGATGGACTATTGGGATTACAGGATACATTGAAAGCACTGGCAGATCCAATACGACGTGAGATTCTAAATTTGTTAAAGGGCGGACGGCTTTCAGCAGGAGAGATATGTGAACATTTTTCAGTGACGGGGGCGTCTATATCCAGACATCTGGCAATATTAAAGGATGCTGATCTGATCAGGAGCAAAAGGGAAGGAAAATTTATTTATTACGAACTAAATACTTCTGTATTGGAGGATGTTATGTTGTGGATTACAGACTTAAAGGGGGTATCGGATTATGAAGGAAATGATTAAAAAATATAAAGGTACATTGATCTGTTCTGTACTGGTAATGCTTGCAGGAATTTTGGTGGGTTTTACGATGGCGCAGAGCATATGGATAAACGTGTTTTTTGTAGTGACAGATTGTATACTGGTGATAATCATCTTTTATGACAACAGGAACAGACAGCAGAGCAGCAAGGTTATAGGGATGGTCATATGGATGATACCTGTTACCGCGTTAATCTATAATGGTATGGCAAGACTGATCAGTATGGATGCGGATAGTGAGAATCTGTTTATGGCAGTAATTTACTTTGGAACAGGATTACTGTTTATGATCATAGGAAATTATTTGCCAAAGGTGAAACAGAATAACACCATAGGAATCAGGGTTGTATGGACATTGCAGGATGAAGAAAACTGGAGTGCAACTCATAGATTCAGTGGAAAATTATGGGTGGCATCAGGTGTCTTATGTATGCTTTGCGGCCTTTTTGGAGAAAGCATTGCTGCTTTGGTTTTGTATATTGTGAGCATTATGGCTGCTGCAATTGTCAGCATTCTTTATTCTTATCTTTTTTATAAGAAAAAAATGGCAGCCGGAGAAAAATTAAAAATCCAGTATAACAAGAAGACAATCGTGATATATGTAATCGTATCAGTTTTTGTCGTAATATTTACTATATGGACTTTGTTCTGGGGTGGTATTGATATCAGTTTCCATGATAATGATTTTACTGTTGAGGCACAGGGATGGAGTGATTATACAGTGGATTATGAGCAGATTGACAGTATCTCATACAAAGAAAATTTATTTCAAAATGGGAATGATCGCAGAACAAATGGTATGGGAAACCTGAAGTATGGTATGGGAAATTTCAGAAATGATATTTATGGAGATTATATCCGCTACACCCATGCATCCTGCCACTCATATGTAGTTATGGATATAGGCGGAAAAATATTGGTGGTAAATGGCGCAGATGAATCAGAAACAAAGAGAATTTATGATACGCTCGTAGAGAAATGTCAGATGAATTAGTGTGTGTTTAATTATAAAAAAGACCTTTTTGTATGTATGGTTGGTGCTGTAAGAGTACAGTTACGATGCGTGACAGGGCTGCGCGGTCGCGGGAGCGTCCAGCTCTGTCATGGCGCGGCGCACTGCAAGCTGCTCCAGCGTCCTGCCAAGGTCCTTTTCGCCGGAAAACACGCTTGTCACGAGATAGAGGGTCTTGCCGATCCTGACCTCCTTATAAGAGGCGACCGGCTCTTTGGATGTTTTTGTTCGGTGTTGCGGTCGAATCCAAACGGAGAGCGGCGGGGAGCGGCAGCCCACGGCGAAGAAGTGCGGCGGCAAGCCGCAACAGCGACACCTCCCGTACTCTTTTGTCATAGACTGATTTCCTTTCTGCTCAAATCGGATAGAAATGGCGAAAGGCGGTTGTTCAAAAGAGCAACCGCCTTTCCTAACGAATGAAACCGAAAAGGGGCGCGGGGCTATTTGCCCGCACCCCTAAAGGTGATCCTGTTTACTTTTCGATGATTTGCAGCGCTTCTTCCTCACGCCGCCTGATCTGCCATGTGGTCAGCGCAAGGCATCCGGCAAGAGATGTACAGAGGGAGATCCCCCACAAGCCTCACACGCTGCTGTCGCCGGTCTTTGGGATTTGCAGCCGCTTCGGGTCGATCCAGCCCATCAGACCGCCGGGAGCCTTGCCCTGCACCAGCTCATACTTCTCAATGAAGCGGTGGAGCATGGCGGCGATCTCAGCGCGGGTCGCCGTGCCCTGCGGGTCAAGCAGATTGCCGGATTTTCCCTTCACAAGGCCGCTGCCGACCGCCCATTGCATCGCCGTCTTTGCGTAATCCGTGATCTTGTCCGCGTCCTTGAACTTGTCCAGATCTCCCTTGACGGTCAGATCGTAGCCCTTGTAGTCTGCGTAGCGGTAGAAGATGGCTGCAAGCTGTTCACGGGTGATGGGATCGTCCGGGCAAAACTTGTCTTTGCCGTAGCCCGCGAAAATGCCATTCTCCGTCGTCCATGTGATCGCGTCAGCGTACCACTTTCCGGCCTCCACATCGGTAAAGCTGTTTTTGCCCTTCGGTACGGGGCTGCCCTCCATGCGCCAGAGAATGGTCGCCATCATGCCGCGCATCGCCGTCCCATGCGGACTGAACAGGGTCTTGCTCGTACCGAGCATCAATCCGTTTTCGTAGACGAACATCACATCGCCGTAGAACCAGTCCTTTTCAGAAATATCGGTAAAGGGATTCACGCCTGTGCCCGGATTTTCGTCCATGCGCCAGCCTGCATACACGGTCATATCCTTCGTCAGACAAACACCGGAAACCTTGTTCGTCAGGCTGCGTTCGCTGTACCAGCCGATAAAGGCATGTCCACGCCAGGTCGGGACGTACTTTGTCAGGTCAATGTAGGTATTGTACGTTCCCTGCACGCTGGGAATATCACTGCCGCCGCCTGTTTCAAAGCGCAGCGTGTAGTACGTGACGGGTGGATTGTAGTCACCGCCACCGCCGCCGGTGTAGGTCCAGTGGGCGTAGACGGTGGCATTTGCATGGAATACGGTATCCGTCGTGATCTTTGTTCCGCCGCTCTTTTCGGTGTACCAGCCGTAGAAGCTGTAACTGCCGCTTCGGGAGGCGCTGGGCAGAGAGGTCAGCTTCCGATCGGTGGTGGTCATGCTGCCGACAGAGGGCGTACCGCCGTTGCCGTCAAAGGTGACGATGAACTCGGTGGGCGCAGGAGGTGCGTCCTTCTCGAAGATGGCCTTGACATCAACATTGCCGTCCGGCATGGTGAACTTGTTGTTGGTGATTACAAGTCCTGCTGGAGATTCGACCTGCCACCCCTTGAAGTGGTAGCCGATTTGGGGCGTAGCGGTCAGGGTGATCTCCGTGCCGGCCGCAGCCTTTGCATGAGAGGCGGAAGCCGTGCCGTTTCCGTCATTACTGACGGTGACGGTGTAGGTGGTGGGGGTAATAACGCTGTTTTCCCACAGCGCCTTGATTTCGGTATCCACGAGCACGGTGTAGGAATCTCCCACCTTGTACTCCGTGCCGCCGATCTCCCAAGCCTTGAACTCCTGATCGGCGGGAGCAGTGAAGCCGCAGGCGGGCAGGATGTAAATTGTCCCTGCATTGACGGTCACGGAATCCATGCTGCCGCTGCCGCCGCCTGCGTTGAAGGTGATCGTACAATCCGCAAGCGGCGTACCCTCACCCACTGTAACCTCCGCATCGGGGCTGGCAAAGTGGTTGTGATCCTCCGCATAGCGGACGAAATAATTGCCGGCAGGCAGGTTTTCAATCTCGATACCGGTGCAGGCGGTGTAGATAGTCTCGCTCTCCGCACGGTATTCCATCGTTGCATCCACGCCGGTGATCTTGCCGTCGCTGTCGCCCTCGGTAGTGGGCGCGACACCGATCAAGTCGTTAGGCGCTTCCTGCGTGGCTTTGCCGATGCTCCACGCTGCGGTCACGGCCCCAGTGCTGCCGTCCGCCCATCTGTCGGTCTTGGATGTGACGCGAACGGTGTAATCGCCTGCGTCTGTGGCGGTGTTGCCTGCGATGTCCATTGTGGCGGGATTATAACCGCTCACGGTTGCGGTATGCTCGGAGCCATTGTAGGTGTAGGCTCCGGTGACGCTGATGCTGGGCTTGCCGGGATCGGTGGGTGCAGGCGGCGTGTCCTTCTCGAAGACAGCCTTGACCTCCACATTGCTGTCCGGCATGAGGAACTTATTGTTCTCGATGGCCACGCCGCCGCTGATGACTTGCCACTCCTTGAAGTGGTAGCCCTTTTTGGGCATGGCGGTCAGGGTGATCTCCGTACCAGACACGGCCAATAAGGGAGATGCGAAAGCTATTCCGTTGCCGTCCGTTTTCACGGTGACGGTATGCTTGGTGGGTGCAAAAGGTGAATCCTCCTCGAAGATAGCTTTGATCGCCACATTGCTGTCCGGCATGGTGAACTTGTTGTTGGTGATTACAAGTCCTGCCAGAGATTCGACCTGCCACTCCTTGAAGTGATAGCCGGTGTTTGGCGTGGCAGTCAGGGTGATTTCTGTGCCGGCCGCAGTCTTTGCAGGAGATGCGGAAGCCGTTCCGCCACCCTCTGTGGTCACGGTGACGGTATACTTGGTGGGTGCAGGAGGCGCGCCCTCCTCGAAGAATGCCTTGACCTCCACATTGGTGTCCGGCATGAGAAACTTATTGTTCTCGATGGCCACGCCGCCACTGATGACTTGCCACTCCTTGAAGTGGTAGCCCTCTTTGGGCATGGCGGTCAGGGTGATCTCCGTACCAGCCACGGCCAATAAGGGAGATGCGAAAGCTATTCCGTTGCCGTCCGTTTTCACGGTGACGGTATGCTTGGTGGGTGCAAAAGGTGAATCCTCCTCGAAGATAGCTTTGATCGCCACATTGCTGTCCGGCATGGTGAACTTGTTGTTGGTGATTACAAGTCCTGCCAGAGATTCGACCTGCCACTCCTTGAAGTGATAGCCGGTGTTTGGCGTGGCAGTCAGGGTGATTTCTGTTCCGGCTGTCGCCGAGGTGGAGCTTGCAGAAGCCGTTCCGCCGCCCGCTGTGGTGACGGTGATGGTGTGCTCGGCGGCGGGGGCGTTGGTTATCGTAATAGACAGTTCCTTCTTATCGTTGCCCACGCTGTTGAGAGCTCGAACGGTAAATTGGGCGGTCTGTTCCGCAGTGGGCGTACCGCTGATCTCGCCGGTGGTTTGTTTCAGCGTCAAGCCATCGGGTAGCTCGCCACTGAAAAGCTCCCACAGAATGAAGCCTCCCCCGGTTGCCTGAAGCTGATGGTGGTACGGCGAGCCGACCGTGCCGCCGGGCAGCGTCGTGGTAGTAATCGCCGGCGCATCCTCCGGACCTAGGAGCTTCACCCGGATCGCGGCTGTTACCGCAGGCTCCGGCTGCTGATACTTGTGCTCGTCGTTAGCGTCGAATACCAGCGTACCGGGGATGGTCTGCCAAGCCGTGGACTGCGCGTCATAGGACGATTCCTCCCACGAAACCTCCATGCCAACCCTGAGCCCGTCGATAGCCTCGACGACCACAATTTCTGGCAGGTTAAGCCCTGCAAAGGTCGTGCCGAGTTTTTTCTCCGTAATGGGATCCGGCTCCTCGCAACGCTTGAAGGTATTTTTGATGACGTTGACCTTGATCGTGGTCTCCGCCGTCCTGTAGCCGTGCTGGTCAGTCGGCGTGAATACCACCGTCACAACGTTCTCGCCCAGCTCGTCAAACCATCTGGGCGTACCCTCCTTGAAGGAGAACGTGCCGGGGACGACGGTATCCGTTCCCTTGACCTTTGCCATGCCGTCCACAAGATCGGCGGTTTCCCCGCCTGTGGCTCCCATCTGGAAGCTCCTGTCGACGAACATGGTATTGTCGGGCTGCGCAAAATCGCCGTTCCTCCACCGGAATACGGGCGGCTGCGTTATCTCCGTCTCGGCCGGGTCTGCCTGCAGCGTGACCTTGATTACTCCTCTGAGGTCGGCGCCCTCGGGTACGATGTAATACTTCTCAAATTCGGCGCGGTTGACCTCGCCGTAGATGGTCTGCTCCTCATAAGAATTGGGGTCGTAGTTTGAATCGTCCCACTTGATGATGCCGGGCACATTGCCGTTCAGCCCGCTTCCCTCGTGGTTTGGTTCATCGGCCTCCGCGAAGAAATAGAACGCGTTCGGCAGACCGAGATCCTCAAAGGCTGTTCCAATCTTTTTATTGTCAATATACGATGTATTGGCTTGCCTGAATTTGCGGGGAATGACGTCCACGTTGACGGTACATTCCGCCGTGGTGTACTTCTGCAGGTCATCGGGTGTGAAGGTGACCTTGAGCGCCAGCGGTCCCACCTGAACAAGCCCGCCATCTCTCCGCCAGTAGCCGTATAATTCCTGCTCCTCGTTCAGAGTGAACACGCCGGGAACCGTTTCGCCATCTGCCGTGGCTTTTCCGCCGGAAAGATACTCGTCGGAAAAGGCGAGCTGGCAAAAATCGCCGCTGTATATCTGCCTGGAGTAGGTGGGCGGATCCAGCGTTGGCACAATGGGCTCGTCGCCAATGAGCGTGATTCTGGCAATGGCCTTGACCGTGCTTGTCGGCTCCAGCTCATCCTCGTAGAAGCTCCCTTCAACATCCAGCTGGCCGGTAATGATTTGCTCGCCATATTTGTTCGGGTCATAGGAGGAGCCGTCCCATGTCACGGGGATGGAATAGAAGATATCGCCGGTGTTGGTTTTTACATCGACGTCGAAAGGAAGCCACAGATCCTCAAACGTCGTACCCAACGGCATGTTGTTGATGACTTTCTCTATGACACTTGTGATCGTGTACTTAAGCCCCGTCACGGTGACGATACATTCCGCCGTGGCGTATGTCTCCGTATCGTCGGGGGTAAAGAGGATTTCCATGCGGTTTTCGCCCGGGTCTACTACGCCGCCCCAATTGTGCTTGAAGCGGAACGAGCCGGGAACAACGATGTCCGTCCCCTCGACCTTTGCTTCGCCGCCTTTGAGATCTCCATCAAGGTACTGATCGCCGACATACCCCTCAGAGGGCAGCGTGGGCGGGGTGGTGATGACCGTTTTGGTGAGCTGCAAAAGTTCTCCGTAGGCCGTATGACAGGTTTCGCAAATGGCCTTCTCCGTGCTGGTGGCCTTGCCGCCGGAGCAGTTGCCTGTTTCGGTATGGCTGCTGTCCGTGATGCAGGTGCGTGTGTGCGTTCCGTTGCCGTTGGAGGTCCATTCGCCCCAGCTATGATTGTGCACCTCCCATATGGCATAGATGGTTGTGCTCATATCATACCCATGTACTACCAGGCAACTGGTATAACCGCCGTTTCCGCCATATATCGGCTTACCAGTCCGAGAATTCGCCCAACCCATGAAGGTATATCCGTCACGGGTTGGAATTATTTCTGATATGGGAACCCATACATGAAATTCCGAACTGTCCACGCTCTGACTTGGCGGCGCGCCGCTGCCGCCGTTGGCATCGTAATGCAGCGTATAGGTGTATTGGGTGGCAGCGGGACGGGCTGCCCCGAGCAGAGGCATTGGCGTTTTTCCGTCCTTGGAATCGCAAATCTCACATAAATAGGTGCAGGGCTTCCCCATGGAAGCCGGTGCATAGCCGCAATCCTTGTCATGCGCGTGCTTGCAGTCTGATGTTTGAAGGATACAGCCGCTTTCCTCGGTGCACGCGTGAACGCATTCCGTCGGTGCTGCGTTCTCTGCCTCCGATAAGCCGTCGGCATTCTCCGACACGCTTTCCGCCGTGTAGCATTCCGCCGTATGCGCATGGACGCACCGGGTTATTAGACTATGACATTCCTCCGTGTGTTCATGGGAACAGGGAATTTCCGCTGTCCCTTCGGTATAGCCGCAGGCCTCGTCATGCTCCGGGTGGTGTTCGCACAGACCGCCCGGGTTCGATGCACGTGCGCCGGTCTCTACCTCCGCCGCAAACGCGGTCGCCGGCAGCAGCGTCAGCACCATGCAGCAGACGAGCAGTATGCTGAGTATTCGTTTCTTCATTGGCTTTTCTCCTCCTGTTCGTATCGGGCGGGCTTGTTTGTCCCGCCTTTTTTCTGATTTTTCCTGTTTCTGAGCCGAATGCACAGCGCGGTGATCGCCGCCGCCGCGGCAAAGGAGACGACGGCCACCAGCACATAGCCGCCTGCGTCCTCCCGCAGCAGCCTCGTGCCGAACACGCCCCATGCGGCGGTCTGTCCCCGCACTATAAGTGCGTCCGCCGCCCCGGCAAGTGCCGTGAATAACATCAGGCAGAAAGCGGAGAGGCTTATTGCCTCGCGCCGCTGCCTCCGGCGGGTGTTTTCCCGCACCCGCTGCTTGACGAGTGCGACCCGTCTTGCAGGTATCGTACATATCGTTTGCCCCCCTTTCCGGTTTGTCTGGAATTGTGATAAAAACCCTTTCACTTATATAGGTACAAAAAATCGAAAAAACTCTCACCCAAAACGAAAAATTTTTCAAAAAATTTGAGAGCCGCCAAAAAGCAGCTCTCAGGGAGTAGATATTCGGTTATTTCCTCTGCGATAAGCGGAAAGCAGACAACCTTCCCACCGCCACCGGCAGGGCATAGGCGATATATTGCGCCGCGCCGCCATAGGCGATGAGCAGATTATAGATGGCGTGGAGGGTGATGGCCGCGCCCAGCAGACCTTTGACCTTGTGCAGAAAATCCGTGGGAATGTCAGACGCTACCCGGACGGCTGGGGCGAAGCAGCTCCCCTCACAGGCTTGCTTTATTGTGCCGATTGCGGCGGCAAGATGTATGTCCACCGCACCAACAACGGCAAGCGCATTTCTCAATATACCTGTTCCCAATACAGCAAAGTCCCAGTTGGAAAGCTCTGCACGACACAGCACCGTATCAATGAAGATGTGGTACTGTCCCTTGTTTCCGAAATGCTCAAAGCCATTGCCGAGTATGCAAAGTATGACCGAGCCGAGTTTGTCCGAGTGGTACAGGAAGTGCAGTCCAGCCAGCAGACAACAGAGGTTAAGAAACAGCGCACACGCCTTGCTGCCGCCAGACAGAGGGCTTCCGGGCTGGAAGTCCTGCTCTGTAAAATCTATGAGGACAACATTTTAGGAAAGCTGTCCGACAGCAGATACGCCACTCTGGACGTTCAATACGCAAAGGAGCAAGCCGAGCTTACCGCTGAAATCTCTGCTCTGGAAAAGGCTATCAAGAGCTATGAAACGCACGAAAAGGACGCTGACCGTTTTATCGCTCTGATTGATAAGTATGAGAACTTCGACAAGCTGACCATTGCCATGCTCAACGAGTTTGTCGAGAAAATTCTTGTGCATGAGCGCGACCGCAAGGGCAGGCTTCATCAGAACTACTTGAAGCGTAAAGCCAGCGGAGCGCAGAAGCGATACGAGGACAAAATCAAGGAGAGGAAAAAGGCGGAAATCGAAGCCGAGAAAGCCGGCATTCGTGCAGAGGACATTGCAAAGGGCGTGTTCGTCCCTGTCAGCAGTTTACCGCAGAGAGAGCCGATGAAAGGAGTACAAACAGCATGAATATCGCTTACACACAGAACGGTGATTATCTTATCTCGAACATCGTTATCCGCAAGACCAAGCCCCTCGGACGCTACGGCAGACTCCGCAAGGCGTATCTGGAAATGCACCGCCCGATACTGTTCAATGAGCGGGTACTATCCGACAAGCTCTTTGAACATTGCGCCAAGATTGACGAAGCGGCACGAAACCGCATGGAGCTGATCGTGCCGGAGCTGGCGAAGCGCAACGGCGTGACAGAGCAACTGAAAGCTGAAAATCAAATGGAATGGGTGCGGCAGATGAACGCTTGCAAGGCACAGGCAGAGGAGATTGTGAAGTTTGAGCTGATTTATGACTGATACTGAGAGCGCCCGGACGAAAAATGTTTGGGTGCTCTTACTGTATGAATAAATTGCAATTTTCCCATGATAAAGAAGTAAATGTTGTAAAGGAAACTTGACAATAGATGCGTGTCATGCTATAGTAAGTTTGTAAAGGAAACTTGTCATACAAGGAGGCGTTTTTTGAAGAATAAAGTTGAGCAGTTACGAAAGGAGCGAGGATTAAATCAAGATGATTTTGCAAAAATGCTTCGTGTTTCAAGACAAACCATTAGTTCAATCGAAACAGGAAAGTATAATCCATCATTGGAATTAGCTTTTGCAATTTCAGACTTTTTTGGCAAACGGATTGAAGAAATCTTTTTCTATGAAAGAGGTGCAGAAAATGAAAAAGAGTAATTTGATAACCGGGATACTATATGTTCTTTTCGGTGTGGCTTGTTTGATTGTTGCGCTGTTGATTGAAACAAAGTTAGAGGGCATTTTATGGGGCTTTGCTGGCGCAGGTATCTTCCCCGGAATTATGATGATATGCAAATATTTTTATTGGAGTTCCCCCAAAAATAAAGAGCGATACGAAGAGCGTTTGGAGAACGAACGAATTGAACAGCATGACGAGTTGAAAACAAAAATCAGAGATAGAGCCGGAAGATATACTTACAGCTTAGGACTGCTGGTTGTTTGTTTCTCCATTTTGGTTTTCGGTATTCTCGGAGCATTGGAAGTCATTGATAATGCTCGCATGATTGTGCTCTATCTCAGCGGATATTTACTGTTTCAAGTTATCGCAGGAATTGTCATTTTTAATAAGCTGATGAAAAAGTATTAAGGAAAAATCCCTTTAGGAACTAAAGGGCGCACTTCTATACAGGCAATTCCATCTACCTGTATCGTGCGACCTGCGGTGCCATTCCCAGTTTTGAAAAATCTCAAAATGGGAAATACAGCGAAATCAGAGGTTTCGTACAAGGGGCTATTTCCCCTTGCGGCATAGGTGCCTATCCCCGAAGTTTGTGACTGAATACCTCAGATACAAACATATGGGGTGAAAGAAAGCGTGAAATCGAAAGTTACAAGACGTGATTTTATGAAAAAGTTTATGCCCATTATCTATGTTATAGCATTCGTTATTGGCATTATCTTCATCGTAACAGCAGATACAGGCTTGATTACAAGTTATTATCCTGCTTTGATTGCAGGCGTAATCATTAGTTGTTTTGCGGGAGTGTTCCTTGCTATCTACTTATATGCTTGGCATAAGCAATCTAAGTGAGTTATGTCAATTCCAGTTTTATTGACCAAGAAAAATGAGGCGGATTCATAATGAGTGAGAAAACAGAGATTACTTTCATGCAAACAAGATTAATCCGGCTTGCTTCAGAAGAGTGGCATTTACCTGTTGAACAGATTATCCACTTGTTTAAAGAAGTCGATGTTCTTGGATATATAGAAAAATGTTATGGGATTTTTCATTGTGAAGGCGATGAAGCTGTGTTTGAAGATATTACTGAATTTTTGCAAAGAAAGGGAATAGAGATTAGTGCTTGAGTTAAAAGATGACTTTGTTCTCTATTATGGAAGTTATTGTGAAGTAAAAAAGCCAGATCTTGCCAAATGTGCAAAGAGAAAAGATTTTGGGCAGGGATTCTATTTAACTACATCCAAGGAGCAGGCAGAAAGTTTTCTGAGAACCTCAATAGCCAAAGCAATTGCAATAGGAACAATTGAAGAGGGACAGAAGTTCGGATATATTTCGACTTTTGAATTCAAATTTTCAGGAAATCTTGAAACGCTTATTTTTGAAAATGCAGATGTAGACTGGTTACATTGCATTGCAGCTCATCGAAAGAAAAAATGAATGAATTATACAATAGACCTTCTTATCACTATGGTGACGGATGAGATTGCAGAAGAAACGGGCAAGGACAGGAAAGAGACATTGACAGATTTTCTTTGTTCAAAGACAGGAAAAGCACTGTATGATGAAAAAACAAAGCTGTGGTGCAATGGTCCGGCATATATAGCTGAATTGTATAGGGAAGAGTTAAAGAAATCCGGATATCAGATTTGAGATGAATGTATATCCGTCTGTCTTTGTTGAGAAATCAATAGTTATAAGATTATAGTATATGCTGATACGCTATTTGTAAAAGTGTTGACTGTCTTTATACAATCTTAATACGGAATCATAGACTTTTATACTATCTTTGAAAGCAATTGTATATAATAAAACGCATTATGAAGATATTGCTATAGAATCATTAGTAAGGAGTTATGATCATTTATGCCGGAAAAAATGTGTAAGAAAAAACACTTGACGTCTTTTCAGCTGATTATTCTGGGATTTGCAGGTGTGATCCTTTTGGGAAGTATTTTGCTGATGCTTCCGGTTTCCTCTTTGGACAAAGTGCCGACGCCATTTCATGAGGCACTTTTTACAGCCACTTCGGCAGTATGCGTTACAGGACTTGTAGTAAAGGACAGCGGAAGTTACTGGTCTGTATTCGGACAGACAGTTATTCTTGCGCTTATACAAATAGGTGGACTTGGAGTAGTAACCGTAGCGGCAGCGGTTTCGCTTCTTTCAGGGAAAAAAATATCTCTCATGCAAAGAAGTACAATGCAGGATGCAATTTCAGCACCTAAAGTTGGAGGAATTGTCAGACTGACAAGGTTCATTTTAAAGGGGACTCTTTTGATTGAAGCAGCAGGAGCTATGCTATTGCTGCCGGTTTTTGTATCGGATTATGGCTTAAAGGGAATCTGGATGGCAGCCTTTCATTCTGTTTCTGCTTTTTGTAATGCAGGATTTGACATTCTGGGAACAGCAGATAATGCTTTTCCGTCTCTGACGGGCTATTCCGGAAATATCCTTATAAATGTGGTAATTATGCTGCTGATCATCACAGGGGGAATTGGTTTTCTCACCTGGGATGATATTTATAGGAATAAAATGAATTTTAAACGTTACCGCATGCAAAGCAAGATTATTCTTATGACTACTGTATGCCTGATTATTTTTCCGGCAGTTTTTTTCTTTGTCTGTGATCTGAAAAACCTGCCTGCGGGAGAACGCCTGTTAGCTGCCATGTTTCAATCGGTAACTACAAGAACTGCCGGCTTTAATACCATAGACATTTCAGAGATGAGCGAGGCATCAAAAGCGGTTATGATACTGTTAATGCTGATCGGTGGTTCGCCGGGTTCTACAGCAGGAGGAATGAAAACAACCACTTTTACGGTACTGATTCTGAATGCAATTGCAACGTTTCGCAGTCAGGAAAATGCAGGGGCTTTTGGACGAAGACTGGAGTATCATGTGATAAAAAATGCAGCCACAATAGCCATGCTGTATTTTACATTGTTCTTTTGTGGAGGTGTTGCAATCAGCGTATACGAAGGTCTTCCCCTTTTGGATTGTCTGTATGAGGCAGCTTCAGCTGTGGGTACGGTAGGTCTGACCTTGGGAGTCACACCGGGACTTCATGTTTTTTCACAAGTTGTGCTGATCATACTGATGTATCTGGGACGTGTAGGCGGCCTGACCCTGATTTATGCAGTATTCTCAGGAAGAAATAAGGGAAATGCAAAGCTTCCTCTGGAGAAAATCACAGTTGGATGAGAAGGAGAAAAGTAATATCATGAAGAATGTATTGATTATTGGACTTGGAAGATTTGGAAGACACATTGCCATGCAGCTGAATCAGCTTGGGCATGAAATTATGGCAGTTGACTGGAATGAAGAAAGGGTGGACAAAGTGCTTCCGTTTGTGACTAACGCCCAGATCGGGGACAGTACCAATGCTGAATTTTTACAATCCCTTGGAATTGGAAACTACGATATCTGTTTTGTGACTATTGGAGGAAGCTTTCAGAATTCTCTTGAGACCACTTCCCTTCTGAAAGAACTGGGAGCAAAACTGGTAATATCCAGAGCTGAACGTGATGTCCAGGAAAAATTTCTCTTACGTAATGGTGCAGATAAGGTGGTTTATCCGGAAAAGCAGGTTGCAAAATGGGCATCTATCCGTTACACAGATGATCATATCCTTGATTATATGGAGGTGGATGCTTCCCATGCGATTTTTGAGGTAGAAGTGCCGGAGGAATGGACTGGAAAAACTGTAGGCGGACTGGATATCAGAAAGCGTTACAATATTAATATTCTGGCAGTAAAAAATGAAGGAGAATTTAATATTGCAATTTCGCCGGATACGTATTTGGAAGAGAATAGTAAATTACTGGTGCTGGGAGAATACAGAGCTCTTCAGAAGTGCTTCCGCATATAGTACAGCGAATATTAAGTAACTGCTATATTGACTTGTCTGATTTTTCATCTGCGGCGTTGTCGTCAATCGCCGTAGCCACCGCTACGCCTCATTCCTCCGCCTTGCAGCTGAAGAAATCATCCTGCGTCAATATAGCAGAAACTTAATTTTCGCTGTACTAGTTAAAAAAGATTTTTGACCACAACACAGCCCCATGATATAATTTTCAAAACAGTAAAAAAGGTGGGGGACAGGATGAGTTTAAAAAATGTGAATCATCAGAAACGGTCATTTACATGGTCTATGGAAAAACCGTCTGCAAAGGATTATTTTCTGACGGTATTTATATTTGTGGTATGCACCTTAATTGGTCTGTTGTTTCAGAAACTGAATTTTACGGATACGAATATTGTAACCATATATATTCTGGGGGTTTTGCTTACTTCGATTGTGACAGATGGCTATCTTTGCAGTGTGGCAGGCTCTTTCTTAAGTGTATTTTTATTTTGTTTTTTTCTGACAGAACCAAGGATGTCTTTTAAAACCTATGCGGTGGGTTATCCGGTGACATTTTTCATAATGCTTATTTCATCCGTACTTACGGGAGCACTTGCAGCAAAGCTGAAAACACATGCAAAGCTGTCTACACAGCTTGCTTTTCGTACACAGATTCTGTTCGATACAGACCGTCTGCTGCAAAAGGCAAAAGGAGAAACAGAGATTCTTGATGTCACCTGTACACAGCTTTTCCGTTTATTAAACCGCAATATTACAGCATATGTAGTAGAAAATGGAACTTTATCAGAGGGAAAGCTTTTTTCCGGGGAAAAAGAGGACACAGAAGATTTTTTGATACCAGAAGAGCAGCAGATAGCCAGATGGGTCTGTGAAAACAGGCAGCATGCCGGTGCGTCCACACACCATTTTCCTCAGGCTAAATGTTTATATCTGGCAATCCGGAGCGGGGATAATGTTTACGGTGTGATCGGGATACCATTGCAAAAAGAAATACTGGACTCTTTTGAATACAGCATCCTGTTGTCTGTAATAAATGAATGTGCGCTTGCAATGGAAAATGCGAAAAATGCATTAGAAAAAGAAAAAAATGCAGTTATGGCCAAAAATGAACAGCTGCAGGCAGATCTTCTTCGGGCGATTTCGCATGATCTTCGTACGCCGCTTTGCTCCATTTCCGGTAATGCAGATATGCTGCTTGGCAATAGCGACCGTCTGGACGAAGCTACAAAACATCAGATTTATAGCGATATCTATGATGATTCTGAATGGCTGATCGGAGTTGTGGAGAATCTGCTTTCCATTACCAGACTGAATGACGGAAGACTGAAATTTAAATTTACAGACCAGCTTCTGGATGAGGTGATTGCAGAATCCCTGCGGCATATCAGCCGGAAACATGATGATTATAAAATTGTGACAGACTGCGAAGAACTTGTTCTTGCACGTATGGATGTACGTCTTATTATGCAGGTTCTGGTAAATTTAGTTGACAATGCAATAAAATATACACCACCGGGTTCTGTGATCTTTATTCGGGGAACGAAAACAGATGGAAAAGCGCAGATAAGTGTGGAAGATAATGGCCCGGGAATTCCGGAAGAAATGAAAACACATATTTTTGAGATGTTTTATACAGGGAAAACAACAGTTGCGGATAGTCACCGAAGTCTGGGACTTGGACTGGCACTTTGCCACTCTATTATAGAAGCACATGAAGGAACCCTGGTTTTGACAGATCATGATCCTCATGGATGCAATTTTACTTTTACTTTACCCTTAAGCGAGGTGACATTAAATGAATAAAACATTAATTCTGGTGGTTGAGGATGACAGACCTATACGCAATCTGATCGTTACTACATTAAAAACACATGACTATAAATATCTGGCTGCAGAAAACGGATCTTCAGCCATTCTGGAAGCTTCGTCCCACAATCCGGATATTGTTCTTCTGGATCTGGGGCTTCCTGATATGGAAGGGGTAGAAGTGATAAAAAAAATCCGTACCTGGTCGAATATGCCGATTATTGTGATCAGCGCCAGAAGTGAGGACACAGATAAAATAGAGGCGCTGGATGCAGGAGCAGATGATTATATTACGAAACCGTTCTCTGTTGAGGAATTACTTGCGCGTATCCGTGTCACCCAGAGGAGACTTGCGGTTATGCAGAGCGGAGAGCAGATAGAAAGCTCTGTTTTTGAGAATGGTGGATTAAAGATAGACTATACGGCAGGCTGTACATATCTGAAGGGAGAGGAATTGCATCTGACACCTATAGAATATAAGCTGCTCTGTCTTTTGTCCCGCAATGTGGGAAAGGTATTGACACATACCTATATTACCCAGCAGATTTGGGGACGATGTTCGGATAATGACGTTGCTTCTCTTAGAGTTTTTATGGCAACATTGCGAAAAAAACTGGAGCCTGAGAAAAATGGAGTGCAATACATCCAGACACATATTGGCATTGGATATCGCATGCTTAGAATTGAGAAGTAAAAAGCTAGTACATCGTTTCGTAAATAACTATACCAATCGCGTAGGATGCGGATTCGAGTGTGCAGGTCTAAAAACGCAAGCGTAGCGGGCTACGCTGAGGCTTTTAGACCTGTGCACTCGGATTTGCAGACAAGTGAGTGGTATAGTTATTTCGAAAACGATGTACTAGATACGGAGTATGTCACAGAGGATATCGCCCAACCATCTGATTTGATGATACAGCAATATCTTATTTTTATAGCAATCCTCGTAAATAATGCATTTAAGAGGATTGCTATAGATTTATTTCTCATAATATAATAAGAAGGAACCCTCCCAATATTAACAGCAATGAGGAAACAACTGAAAAGATCTGGGCTCCTACACCTGGGGTGCCGCCCTGTTTGATCGCTTCATCGCGGTCAAGTTTATTTTTCATTAGATTCTCTGTGATTCCGGGTGCGGATTTGAGAGTCTGTCCGTCCTGTATGCCGATAGCAGTTACGGTTTGCCCTGTTTCGAAATCAGCAGCAGAATAATAATAACGAACATCATATTCTTTATGTGAACGTGTCGTCTGGTTCGATGGTTCTATAAAATGCTTTTGTGTATAGGTGTTATCCGGTACATATGTATAACCGGCAGATGATAATGCTGCCTTGTCGTAATCTTCCCAGGTTTTGGTCAGCATAATATCATCAATAAAATCCTGCGAAAGTGCATAATTTCCAATTTTCCCCTGGCCTGATACCGGCATGCTGCTGAAAGATGAATTCCATTCCAGAACGCCATATTTCTTTTCGTCGTCAGTCATTGCCTCCTTCTTTTTGGAAGAAGATTTTGTTAATTTCATTGTCTGTTTTGAACTTGAAATGCGGATGCTGTCAAAGTCCAGTCCAAGCTCATCATCATGTGCCGGTTCAGTCAGCTCGAATGTGCCGCATACAATGACTGTCTTTCCATCGTTTTCCGGGTCGATCGTATCTGCTGCATCAACATAAACTGCGTCTTTCAGAGCCGCTTTTGTTTTGGGGTTATCCACAAAGATCATCTTTAAAGCAGATACAAAAAAGAATATTCCGATTATTACAAGGAGAACCCCTCCTGCTTTCTTCAATATCTTCATAAATTTCATCACCTTCCCTTTTTATAAAAAACAAAATCCCATGGGAGCATATCCGTTATTCACCGAAAACTGTTTTCAAACACACTCTAATCTTCAGGTGTCATAAAATCTCTTGCAGACTCATCTATCCAGTACATATTTTTTCCTTCATAATACCATGCCCAGTCCTCTCCAAATGGAAGGGACATAAAGAATTCGTCTAATTCCTTTCCACATTTATCAATGGTATCCTTTGTAAAATTAATTTGTGAAAGATATACAATTCCTCCGAAGGTAGTGTTATATATTTCTTCATCAACGTAAAACTCAGGAAGAGATTCCACAGAATCAAAGGATTCCATATAAATGCCATCCACTCTGCAATCTGCTAAAATGGAATGTCCAATTTTCTTTATCGTAGACGGCAGATAAATATTAATCCACCATGGTATCTCAGTATGAATGGCTGGATCGATGATGTGATCTGCATATCTTGCTGCCTTTTCTTTATCCATGAAAGCCCAATGTTCCGGCGCATCATAAGTATCTCTTAAACCGGCACTTTGAAATGCTCTTTCCCCAATTTCTTCTACGCCTTCTTCTATATGGATCTCATGTAAATTCATCATATCACCAAAAGCGTTCGTACCAATAACTTTCATGCTTCCCGGAACGGTGAGTTTTTCAATTGATGTTTTACTGAATGCTTCAACACCAACCTCCTCCAGACCGTCAGGTAACTCTATTTTCGTAAGAGAAGAACAATCTTCAAATGCATAATCCCCCAGATATTTTAATGTGGATGGCAGGGTGATTTCTTCAAGTGCTGCACAATTTGCAAATGCGCTTTTATCAATCCGTTCTACTGCTGATGAAATAACTACTTTCTTAACATCAGCACAATTGTAAAATGCATATTTGCCGATTTCTTTAACTTCTATTCCCTTGATCACATCTGATATAATCACTTCCGGATCAGTTCCTTTGTATTTCTTCAGAACACCATCGTTGCTAATATCAAACGACCTATCTATTTTTATTTCTTCTGCAGTTGGCATATTTACATCAATTTTCATAGAATTCAGTACGGTCTGGAAAATTTCACCTTGGGCATACTCCCACAGTTCTTCTTTTGATAGTTCTTTTGAAGTGAAAAGCTCTATACACAGACAATGCTCTCTGGTAAACGGGGTATTGAAAGACAGTCTATGTGATGTTGGTGAATATGCACCGTAGAAAACAGTTTCTCCTGCCTTGAATTCTTTTACCAGACCATCTGCTTCTGCAGCTTTAAAACGCGCCTGAATCTCTTCCTGGTCATCCCAGTCCACACCTGCACCACGTCCACAGAAAAGTAATGCATTATAAACGGGATCATATCCCTTCCTGACATCAGGACGGATTGCAAGAGATCCTTTTTCTTCAGTACCTCTGTTAAAGGATATCAGAAGGCTTTCCTCAGTAGACGTAGGAACTATTTCCCAAAATGCAGGAATTTCCAGTTCAACTCCGGTAATAGAAGCTGTAATGGTAGAACCGCCTTCTGCAAACGTCAGATTCTCTACAAAACGACGTGTCTCTTTGGTGTCAATGTCCGAAACATCCGGATATTTTTCGCGAGTTGCAATCTGGTCCTGAATATCCTTGGATAGTGAGTCTTTCAGCGAAGTATAGGCATAAAACTGTTCCCGATCTAAAGAGCCTGCCTCATCCAGTCCCTCCGGTGTTGTAACTTCCACCAGAATTGCATTATAACCCTCTATAGCAGTCTGGTCATAATCGATAATCTCAATAATATGGGGGTGTGCCGTAATAAAATATTCATATGGACGTGCTTTTTCTACATCCAAAGCCCATGTATAACGTTTGTACCTATAACCTGAACTTCCATAGTCCCCTTCTTCAATGGAAACGGAGCTTAAGGTTTTATCTTTTACTTTCGAGCCATCTTCTCCAAAAACTTTTGTCAGATTGTCGTATACCCGCATTTTTCTGTCATAGGAAAGCGGATAGAATCGAACAAGCCATTGTTCATCAGGGTCTGTAAAAATAAGACCTGCATCAGTTTCCTTTGGTTTCAGATTCCACAGTATACCTGGAATCTGAATGGTAACTCCGGCTTCCTCATAATCATAATCTACATATTCAGGAATCGGGGTCGGTGTTGGACTTGGTGTGGGAGTCGGAGCCGGCGTTGAAGTTGCAGTTGGTGCCGGTGTTTCTGTTGGTTTCGCAGTTTCTTCTTTCACCACAGGTGTTTCTTCCGGTTCAGTTTCACCGCAGGCAGTCATACCTGCAATTGCCATAGTAAGACCTATAAAAATCCCTATCTTTTTGCACTTTCTGTTCATAGAAACCCTCCTTTCTTGTTCGGGACCCATATGCATTTCATTATCCCGGGAAATTCGTTTACATACGTATTCTATCTATATCTATATTATACCATTTTACTTCGTTTGCCACTGTCACTTGCGATAGTAACAGGTTGCATTATTTTCTGGAATTACGATAGGATTCATGCATGATATTATAAACAGTAATAAGACGGATAAACAATAAGAAGGTATGTAAAGGACGATGGAAAAACAGTCAGCGATTTGTGTGATGCACTGCTGAACCAAAATCTGGAAAAAGTAGAGTTGATTTTTACAGAATATATGAAGAAAACGATTAGCATAAGAGATACCTTTGCGCAGAAACCAACGAAAGAAAATTTCTATCATGGATTGCTGCTGGGGATTCTGGGATTCAAAGAGAACTGGTCAGCAATGTCCAATCGGGAATCAGGAGATGGATTCGGGGATATTCTGATCCGTATAGAGGATGAAGATGTGGGGATTGTGATCGAAGTAAAATATGCAGATGACGGAAATCTTCAGGGAGAGTGCGAAAAAGCACTTCAGCAGATTATAGATATCAGATATACTGAGGCGTTGGAACAGGAAGGAATTCATACAATCATAAAATATGGAATCGCCTGTTACAGAAAGAAATGTAAAGTTTTGATGAGAATAGATAAACAGTAAACACAGAATATTCTGACCTCATTACCGGATGCAGAACGAACGGTAATGAGGTCTTGTCACGTTATCCTGTAGTTACTGTTCACTCCGTTCACAGTAACTTAGCCAAAATTCATTCCAGATTGCCTGCGGCAATGGAATTTTGGCTTGTATGTCTCGGGATAGTGGTATGTGAACAGTAACATCCTTTACTCTAATGCTGAGTTTTTTCCGTGTTTACAATTGACATCTTAACAGGAAATGATTATGATATCTCTGACAGCGCTTTTTAGCTGTCCGGATTTCTTATCAAATCAAATACCCTGTTGCCAGTGGGATATTTGATTTGATATGAAATGAATGAGGAATGGCGAAATACGAAGGAGAGTTAGAGTTATGAGTATTTCCATGATTGGAATTGACCATAATATGGCACCGGTGGATATTCGTGCGAAATTTGCATTTACAAAGAAAAATGCCGGTGAAGCAATGGAAAAAATAAAGAATCAAAATGGAATATATGGATGCGTGATCCTGTCTACCTGTAACCGCCTGGAGGTCTGGGCAAGTGTGGATGATGAGGTGGATGTCTGTCTTTATGACTGCCTCTGCAGGATAAAGGGAATTACTGAGGATTCTTACAGACAATATTTTGTAGAGCGTAAGGATCAGGAGGCAGTTGAGCATCTTTTTTATCTTACCAGTGGTCTGAAATCACAGATCATAGGGGAGGATCAGATCCTTACACAGGTGAAGGATGCCCTGAATCTGGCAAGAGAGAATTTTGCGGCAGATGGTGTTCTGGAGGTTTTGTTCAGAATGGCTGCCACAGCAGGAAAGAGGATTAAGACAGAGGTTCCTTTTTCTCATGGAAATCCGTCAGTGATCCATCAGGCCATCGGATTTCTGGCAGAGAAAGGGTATTCTCTCAGGGATAAGACCTGTATGGTCATCGGTAACGGTGAGATGGGTAAGGTGGCTGCTCAGGCTTTGCAGGAGGCAGGTGCAGATGTGACAGTGACCATCCGTCAGTACAGAAGCGGAGTTGTGAATATTCCGCTGGGCTGTAAGCGCATTAATTACGGTGACAGAATGGAGTATGTGCCGCAGTGTGACCTTGTAGTGAGTGCAACTGCAAGCCCGAATTTCACATTAAGAGAAGAATTATTCCAGGGAATCCGGACAAAGGATGACCTGATTCTGATCGATCTGGCAGTTCCCAGAGATATAGAGCCATCTGTTGGAAAGCTTCAGGGGGTCACACTTTATGACATGGACAGCTTCCGTATAGAGGAAGTTCCTGCAGAACTTCAGGAAAATCTGGAGGCAGCAGGCGCGATCGTAAGAGAGCAGATGGATGAATTTTTCCAATGGCTGGATGGAAGAGACCTGATCCCAAGAATTCAGGATATTAAAGATGAGGCAGTCAATGACCTGAATTTAAGGATTGCAAAGATATTAAAGAAAACACCTATGGAAGAGGATGACAGGCAGAATCTGGTCCATGCAGTGGATACGGCAGCAGGAAAAGTAGTAAATAAACTGATCTTTGGTCTGCGTGACAGTCTGAATCAGGAGATTTTCCTTGAGTGTGTGGCAGGACTGGAGAAAATATATGAAGAATAAGCCGTATTTTCCAATGTTTATAGACTTATCAGATAAGAATATCGTGGTTGTAGGCGGCGGAAACATTGCAACCCGTCGAGTGAAAACCCTTTTATCATTCACCAGAAATATCAGAGTCATTGCTCCGAAGGTCACCATGGAGATGATGGAGCTTGGCAAAGCCGGCTATGTAGAGCTGATCATACGTCCGGTGAAGCGTACAGACTTTGCGATGGCATATATGGTGATTGCAGCTACCAATGACAGAAAGTTAAATGATGAGATCCACAGGATCTGCAGGCAGGAAGGCGTTTATGTTAATGTAGCCAGTGACAGGGAGCAGTGCGATTTTTATTTCCCGGGAATTTATATGGAAGAGGGACTGGTGGTGGGAATTACAGCCAGTGGTCTGGACCATAAAAAAGCGCGCAGGATAAGAGAAGAGATTCAGAATGCCCTGGAGAGAGTTGCGCAGGAAGATGATAATGAGGAGGAAAATGATGACTGAGGTGATCATTGGAAGTAGAGAGAGTAAGCTGGCAGTTCTCCAGAGTGAGATGGTAAAAAGCTACATAGAACAGAAAAACCGTGAAGAAAATGCCGGCTCTGAAATAACAGTAAATATCCTGACTATGAAAACGACAGGAGATATTATTCTGGATCGTACCCTGGATAAGGTGGGCGGAAAAGGACTGTTTGTAAAAGAACTGGACAGGGCATTGCTGGATGGTAAAAGCAATCTGTCTGTACACAGTCTTAAGGATATGCCTATGGAGGTTCCAAAAGAGCTTCCGCTTCTGGCCTTTTCAAAGCGTGAGGATCCAAGAGATGTACTGGTGCTTCCTGAGGGAGTGGCGGAGCTGGATCCGGATAAACCTCTGGGATGTTCCAGCTTAAGGAGAACTCTTCAGTTAGAGAAGCTGTATCCTGAGATGGAGGTAAAGAGTATCCGTGGAAATCTGCAGACAAGGCTTCGCAAGCTGGATGAAGGAGAGTATTCCGGGCTGATCCTGGCAGCGGCAGGTCTGAAACGACTGGGGCTGGAAAGCAGGATCAGCAGATATTTTACACCGGATGAGATGATTCCTTCAGCAGGTCAGGGAATCCTGGCTGTGCAGGGACGCAAAGGTGAGGATTATGGGTATCTGGACGGATACTGTGACAGGGATGCCTGGATTGCAGGAACTGCAGAGCGCGCATATGTAAAATATCTGGACGGAGGATGTTCTTCGCCTGTAGCTGCATTTGCAGAGGTGGACGGAGATGAGATCTTTATCCGCGGTTTATATTACAGTGAAGCTACAGGAAAGTGGCTTACAGGTCAGATCAGAGGTGCAGCAGAGGATGGAGAGAAGCTTGGAACAGATCTTGCAAAGCAATTGAAATCTGACTGTGAGGGAAAGTAATAAAATATTTATCTGATTTGTTGAAACTGAATTGAAATTGCTATAGGATACAAAATTTCAGAATATAAAATTTATAAAAAGAAAATTCTTGTGACGCAAAAAGGAGAGGTAACATGGCAGCTGGCAAGGTTTGGCTGGTTGGTGCGGGACCGGGTGATATCGGGCTTTTTACATTAAAGGGCGCAGCGGTTCTGCAGCAGGCAGATGTGGTAGTATATGACAGTCTGGTGGGCGAAGGGGTTCTGGCAAAGATCCCGGAGCATGCCAGACTGATTAATGTAGGTAAAAGAGCAAATCACCATACAATGGTGCAGGAGGATATTAATAAGGTTCTTCTGGAAGAAGCTGAAAAAGGAAATAAAGTGGTAAGGCTTAAAGGTGGAGATCCCTTTCTCTTTGGAAGAGGCGGGGAGGAACTGGAACTTCTTTCTGAGAATGGAATCCCTTATGAGATCGTGCCCGGAGTGACATCTCCGATTTCTGTTCCTGCTTACAATGGGATTCCTGTGACACACAGGGATTTCTGTTCGTCCTTACATATTATTACAGGACATAAACGCGCAGGGCAGGAGTATGATATAGATTTTAAAGCACTGACCCGGACAAAGGGAACACTGGTGTTTCTCATGGGAATTGCAGCACTGGAGGATATCTGCAAAGGGCTTCTTGCAGGCGGAATGGATCCGAATGTGCCGGCAGCAGTTCTTCAGAAAGGAACAACAGCAGGACAGAAGAGGGTGGTTGCTACTGTAGGTACCCTCAAGGAAGAGGTGGACAGACAGGGGATAGAGACACCTGCTATTATTGTTGTGGGAAAGGTATGTTCTCTGGCTGACAAATTTGCCTGGTATGAGAAGCTTCCTCTGGCAGGCTGGAAGGTTCTGGTCACAAGACCAAGACAGCATATTTCAAAGACAGCAGATCTTCTCCGTCAGAAAGGTGCCGAGGTTCTGGAGCTGCCGTCTATCTGTACAGTACCTGTTGAGGATAATGGCAGACTGTATGAGGCATTTGAGAAACTGGATACTTATCAGTGGATCATTTTTACAAGCCCTGCAGGTGTGGAGATCTTTTTTGACGAGATGGACAGAAAAGAGATGGATGTGCGCAGCCTGGGACAGGCGAAGATCGCAGTGATCGGTGAAGGAACGAAGAAAAAGCTGAAAGAGCATCACCTGCTGGCTGATTTTGTGCCAGGTGTGTATGACGGAGATACTCTTGGAGCAGAGCTTGCAAAAGAACTTCAGGGAAATGAAAAAATTCTGATTCCAAGAGCCGAAGCCGGAAATAAAAAGCTGACAGAACTGCTGGAGCAGACAGGGGCACAGGTGGATGATATTGCAACCTACACTACTCGTTATGAGAAGAGCAGACTGATCGATGAGAAGAAAGAACTGGAGACAGGAAGTGTGGACTGTGTAGTATTTACCAGTGCATCCACTGTAAAGGGCTTTGTGGAAGGCACAAAGGGACTGGACTATACGAAGGTAAAAGCTGCCTGTATCGGAAAACAGACCAAAGCTGCAGCAGATGCTTATGGTATGCAGACCCGCATGGCAAAGAAGGCTACCATCGAAAGTCTCATAGAGCTTGTGGAAGAGATGAAACAGGAAAACTGATAACTATTCTGCAAAAAATGGAACAGTTATGAGAATTGTTGATAAAAGGAGCAAAAAGACATGGATTTAATTCAGAGACCAAGAAGATTAAGAGGCAGTGAAAATTTAAGAAAAATGGTAAGAGAGACAAGAATGGACAAGTCTTCCCTTATTTATCCCTTATTTGTAAAAGAGGGAACAGGAATTGAAGAAGAGATCCCTTCTATGGAAGGACAGTTCCGCTACAGTGTAGACCGTCTTCCTTTTGAACTGGAACGTCTGCAGAATGCAGGAGTAAACAGCATTATGCTGTTCGGCATCCCGGATCACAAGGATGAGGTGGGAAGCGGTGCGTACGACCCCAACGGAATCGTACAGAAAGCCCTGAGAGAAGCAAAGAAACAGTTCCCGGACATGTACTATATCACAGATGTATGTATGTGTGAGTACACTTCACACGGACATTGCGGAGTGCTCTGCGGTCATGATGTAAATAATGATGCAACACTGGAATTACTGGCTAAAACAGCTGTTTCCCATGTAGAGGCAGGCGCAGATATGGTAGCTCCCTCTGATATGATGGACGGACGTGTACGTGCTATCCGTGAGGCTCTTGATGCGAACGGACATTATGGAGCGCCGATCATGTCCTATGCAGTAAAATATGCATCTGCTTTCTATGGACCATTCCGTGATGCTGCAGGTTCTGCACCGTCCTTTGGTGACAGAAAGAGCTACCAGATGGATTTCCACAACAGAAGAGAGGGAATGAAGGAAGCGCTTACAGATGTGGAAGAGGGCGCAGATATCATTATGGTAAAACCTGCCATGTCTTATCTTGATATGGTCTCTGAGGTATCAAAGGCTGTAAATGTGCCGGTTGCAACGTACAGTGTAAGCGGTGAATATGCAATGGTGAAAGCAGCTGCAAAAATGGGCTGGATCGATGAAGAACGTATTATGTGTGAGATGGCAGTCAGTGCATACCGTGCAGGTGCCCAGATCTATCTTACTTATTATGCAAAAGAACTTGCAAAATGCATGGATGAAGGGAGAATCGGCTGATGGGTTTATCAGAAGAATTATTTGACAGAGCGGTAAAGGTAATTCCGGGAGGAGTAAACAGTCCTGTACGTGCATACGGTGCTATCGGTATTGCGCCGAGATTTATCGACCGTGCAGACGGATGCCATATTTATGATGTTGATGGAAAAGAATATGTGGATTATATCGATTCCTGGGGACCGATGATCCTGGGCCATAATTTTCCGGAAGTAAAAGAAAGTGTGCTGAAGGCGTGTGAAAAGGGCCTCAGCTTCGGATGCGCAACTGCAATCGAAGTGGAGATGGCTGAGTTTATCTGTGACCATATTCCACATGTGGATATGGTGCGTATGGTAAATTCCGGTACAGAGGCTGTTATGAGTGCAGTCCGTGTTGCCAGAGGATTTACAGGAAAGAATAAGATCATTAAATTTGCAGGATGTTATCATGGACACAGTGATGCCATGCTGGTAAGTGCAGGCTCCGGTGTGATGACAAGCGGTGTTCCGGACAGTGCCGGTGTTCCTAAGGGATGCACAGAGGATACCATGACTGCTGTTTATAATGATCTGGACAGTGTACGTGCACTGATGGAGCAGGCTGACGGACAGACTGCTGCTGTTATCGTGGAAGCTGTAGGCGCAAATATGGGTGTGGTTCCTCCGAAAAAGGGGTTCCTGGAAGGGCTGAGAAAGCTCTGCGATGAGTACGGTGCTCTTTTGATCTTTGACGAGGTTATTACTGGTTTCCGTCTGGCTTTTGGCGGTGCTGCAGAATATTTTGGTGTGACCCCTGATCTGGTTACCTATGGTAAGATCATCGGCGCAGGTATGCCGGTTGGTGCATATGGTGGACGCAGAGAAATCATGGAACTGGTTTCTCCTGTTGGAAAGGTTTATCAGGCCGGTACCTTAAGCGGAAATCCTATTGCAATGGCAGCAGGACTGACACAGTTAAAATACCTCTATGAGCACCAGGAAATCTATAAAGATCTGGAGGAAAAAGGAAAACGTCTCTATGGCGGTATGGAGAAAATCCTGGCAGAGAAAAATCTGCCTTACCATATCAATCACGTATCTTCCCTGGGAAGCCTGTTCTTTACAGAGCAGGAGGTTGTGGATTATACCTCAGCCAAATCTTCAGATACAAAAGCTTTCTCTGAATATTTCAAGGGAATGCTTGCGCAGGGAATCCATATGGCTCCGTCACAGTTTGAGGCAATGTTTTTATCTGTTGCCCATACAGATGAGATCATAGACCAGACACTGGAAGCTGTCAGAAATTATTTTACCAAATAAACAGCAGAGCGCTTATCCGGTATAGAACTTAGCCAAAATTCATTCCAGATTGCCTGAGGCAATAGAATTTTGGCTTGTATGTGAACAGTAACGACAGTAACCCATGAACTGGAAAAAATACATAAAACTGAGTTCCGTAATCTTGTTCTGATTAGGGAAATGTGCTATAATCACCTTATCGTATGACATCGTCCGGCAATATCGGGACGAAAATATTATTGCTCGCTGACAGCAGACGGGAACAGAGTGAGCGATGATAAATAAACTTCAGGACAGCAGGAGGAAAAAAGCATTATGAGTGAAAAGAAATATGTAGCTTATGTGGGCTCTTATACACATGGTTCTTCCAGACAGGGAATCCATGTTTATGATGTTGATGTTGAGAATGGCACTCTTACAGAACGCAGCAGTGTTGAAGTAAGTAATGCATCCCACATGGCTGTTTCAAAGAATGGTAAGTATCTTTATTCTATCGAGGATGAGGGTGTTGCAGTATTTAAACGTGATAAAAATGGTGATCTGTCACGTATCAACAGTGTAAATATTGATGGAATGAGAGGCTGTTTCCTTTCTACAGATGTTGACGGTAAGTATCTTTATGTTGCCGGATATCATGACGGTAAGGTGACTGTTGTACATACTCATAAGGACGGCAGACTTGGAAGCCTGATGGATGGCGTATTCCATACAGGACTCGGAAGTGTTGCAGAGCGTAACTTCCGTCCCCATGTGAACTGTGTTCGTCCGACTCCGGATAATAAATATCTCTGTGCAGTAGATAACGGAATTGATCAGGTGAAGATTTACCGTGTCAACAAATTGCGCAATAAGCTGGAACTGGTAGACATCCTGAGATGTCCGAGAGAGAGCGGCCCGCGTATCATTCGTTTTAGCGATGATGGTAAGTTTGCTTATATTCTCTTTGAACTCAGTAATGAGATCAGGGCTTACAAATATGATGGAAGCGGTAAGGTTCCGGCGTTTGAACTGATCCAGACGATTGAGACAAGTGCGAAGAAGGATGTTCATGATACACATAATGCAGCGTCCGGTCTTTCTCTTGCAAATGATGGCAAGCATCTTTTCTGTACAACAGCAGGTGAGGATACAGTTTCCATGTTTGAGCGTGATGAGGAGACTGGTATGCTGACAAGGAAGTTTACACTTCCGATCAGTGGTGAATATCCGAAAGATCTGGTGCTTTTACCGGATGATAAGCATCTGGTGCTGGCTAATCATGCAAGTAATACACTGACTACTTTTACAGTGGATTATGAGAAGAATATTATTGTGATGAACGGCAAGCCGATTAAGATTACAGAGCCAAACTGTATCAGAATCTGGCCGGTTCCGGAAGAATAACAGATTCGTTACATAGAATCAGCAATATAGGCAGATAATAAAATACCTTCATTTGAAACTGAGATCAGCTCAGAATTCAAGTGAAGGTATTTTTTGTGTGGATTAATTGGAATTATTTTCGATAAAAATCCCGAACCTTATCCATCTGGGAACTCATATTGACAAAGAGCGCATCCGCCAGTGTGATTGCTGCCATAGATTCTACCACAACCACTGCTCTTGGGACAATGACCGGATCATGTCGGCCATGGATTTCCAGAGAAAGAGGTTCTTTATCTTTGGTTACGGTCTGCTGCGGCTGGCTGATGGATGGGGTTGGCTTGATATGGGCACGAAGTATGATTTCACTGCCGTCACTGATTCCTCCCATGATTCCGCCTGCGTGGTTGGAGGTTTTGATGATTTCACCGTCTTTGACTGTGAATCCATCATTGTCAGTGGAACCGTTTGAGGAAGTCACTGCAATGCCGTCACCGATTTCAACAGCCTTGACTGCACCGATGGACATCAGGGCGTGGGCAAGAAGAGCACTGAGCTTGTCAAAGACAGGCTCGCCAAGTCCGGCAGGTGTTCCGGTAATACGACATTCGATCACGCCGCCTGCACTGTCCTGATTCTTCATACATTCTTCCAGATATTCACCGGCCTTCACTGCTGCCTGTGCGTCTGGCATATAAAATGCATTCTGATGGATTTCTTCTTTATTAAAAGAAGCGATTTCAACAGGTCCGATAGATCTGGTATAGGTGCAGATTGAAATGCCAAGTTCTTCTAATATTTTAGAAGCAATGGCGCCTGCTGCAACTCTTCCGATGGTTTCCCGCCCTGAAGAACGTCCACCGCCTCTGTAGTCGCGGAATCCGTATTTTTGGTCAAAAGTATAGTCTGCATGTCCGGGACGATAGGAGTATGCGATATTTCCGTAGTCTCTGGAGCGCTGATCTGTATTTCTTACCATCAGAGAAATTGGAGTTCCGGTGGTTTTGCCCTCAAAGACACCTGAGAGGATTTCTACCAGATCTCCCTCTTTACGGGCGGTGGTGTATCTGCTCTGTCCGGGTTTTCTTCTGTCGAGGAATTTCTGAATGTCCTCTTCACAGAGAGGAAGGCCTGCCGGGCATCCGTCTATCACAGCTCCGAGAGCTTTTCCGTGGGATTCCCCCCAGGTGGTTACCTTAAATTTATTTCCAAATGATGACTGGCTCATATGATTTGTATCCTTTCCTGTTATTGTATTAGAGCGTGTCTGGAAAATCATTCCCACAATCTGCACGCCCCACTTTGCGGGATATTTCACCTGAATTCAGTTGCCGTAGTTAGAGCGTGTTTGGAAAATCATTCCCACAATCTGTACGCCCCACCTTACGGGACTTTTATAAATAAATACTACTTTATTATAGCGAAGTGTAAAAGTTTTGTAAACCGAAAGCATTGGAATTGACAAAAATTCATGTTCAAATTATAATGATGTTTGAGTCTTTGTGAAAATAAAGAGTAAACGTAACTGTTCAGTAATCTCTTGCAGAAACTCTGAATAGTTGCAGATTTATTGTTACTGAGAACAGAGTAAACAGTAACAATCTATTGAGGGGAAATCGAGAAAAAGAAGGGAAGTGTGGATCGTGGTAAGGATTTTTAAGACAATCGATGGCGCTATCCATGAAATACAGGAACCACAGGAGGGCTGTTGGATTGCGCTGACGAATCCTACGGCAACAGAAATTTTTGAAATTTCCGAGCAGTTTGGGATAGAGGTGGACGATTTGCGCGCACCTTTGGATGAGGAAGAGCGTTCCCGTATAGAAGTGGAGGACAATTATACCCTTATCCTTGCAGATGTACCTGCGATTGAAGAACGTAACGAGAAGGACTGGTATGTGACCATTCCTCTTGGTATTATTGTGACTCAGAAGATGATCTTTACTGTATGTCTGGAAGATACACAGGTTCTGACAAGATTTATGGAAGGCAGGGTAAGAAACTTTTTTACCTATATGAAAACCAGATTTATTCTGCAGATTTTGTACCGTAATGCCAGCATGTATCTGAGATATCTGCGTATTATAGATAAGAAGAGCGAGCAGATTGAGGAGAAACTTCATCTGTCTACAAGAAATCAGGAACTGATGGAACTTCTGGAACTGGAGAAATCACTGGTATACTTTACCACATCTCTGCGTTCCAATGAGATGGTTCTGGAGAAACTTCTGAAGGTGGAGAGTATCAAGAAATATCCGGAGGATACAGAGCTTCTGGAGGATGTTATCATTGAGAACAAGCAGGCCATTGAGATGGCTAATATTTACAGCGGTATCCTCAGCAGTATGATGGGAACTTTTGCGTCAGTTATTTCCAATAACCTGAACATTGTCATGAAGGTTCTGGCTGTTATTACCATTGTTATGAGTATTCCGACTATTGTTTTCAGTGCGTATGGTATGAACCTGAGTGCTGCGGGAATGCCGTTTTCCAGGACACCATGGGGATTTCTTATCGTTATCATCCTTTCTGTAGTGGCAAGTATCATTGCAGCGATATTTCTTTCCAGGAAGAAGTTTTTCTGATTTTGCAGCTGAACTGAGAAGCAGTTATTCGGTGCAGAATTACGCAGAGAAAGCAGATTGTGGATATCCGCTGTAACGAAAGAACGAATAGCATTTTGTGAGAAAAGGAGATTTATGAAATTTATTGACAAACTGGAACGAAAATTTGGAAATCGCGGGATTGAGAATCTTACGATCTATATTATTGTAAGTTATGTACTGGGATATGCATTGATGTATATTAATCCGGGGGCTCTTTCCATGTTGAGTTTGAATGTCTCTGAAATCCTGCATGGTCAGATATGGAGACTTGTTACATGGATTATTTATCCGCCGAGTACGTCATCTGCTTTATGGTTTGTGATTGCGATATTGTTCTTTTATTATCCGATCAGTGCATCGCTGGAACGTACATGGGGATCATTCAGATTTACTGTATATATTTTATCTGGAATGATTTTTACAGTAATTTCTGCGTTTATTTTGTATTTTATCACAGGTGGAGTGTTAGATGCTTATCTGAATGGATCACAGTTTTCAACGTATTATATCAGTTTATCTATTTTTCTGGCATATGCGCTGACATATCCGGATATGAAGGTTTTACTGTACTTTGTAATCCCGATCAAGATGAAGTGGATGGCGATTGTATATGCTGCTCTTGTGGTATATGATATTGTCAGATATTTTATGGGAGGAGCATGGTTTATGGCACTGCCGATCATCGCATCCTTACTGAACTTTATTATTTTCTTCCTTGGTACAAGAAATCTTAACAGATACAATCCGAAGGAAATCCATCGCAGAAATCAGTTTAAGAGAGCAATGGGAGAAAGTAAGACCGTTCCCTTCCCGGGTGGCAGCAAGTCAGGGGAAGTGACGAAGCACAAATGTGCAGTCTGTGGCCGTACAGAGAAAGATGATCCGAATCTGGAATTCCGTTTCTGTTCTAAATGTAACGGAAACTACGAGTATTGTCAGGATCATTTATATACACATATACACAAGAAGTAAGAGGAGAAAAGATTATTATGAAAAAAGTACCATTTGTCACCCTGGATAAACTTCAGGAAATCACCGCGCAGTTTCCTACACCTTTCCATCTTTATGATGAAAAAGGTATCCGCGAGAATGCAAAGGCAGTGAAAGAAGCATTTGCATGGAATAAGGGCTTCAAAGAATTCTTTGCTGTGAAGGCAACTCCAAATCCATTTCTGATCCAGATCCTTCAGGAGTATGGCTGTGGCTGTGACTGTTCTTCCATGACAGAGCTGATGATGTCCAAAGCAATCGGATGCAAAGAGGGAGATATCATGTTTTCTTCCAATGATACACCGGAAGAAGAATTCAAATATGCAAATGAAATCGGCGGGATCATCAATCTTGATGATATCACACATATCGAGAGCGTAGAAAGAGCCGTAGGATATATTCCGAAGGTGATCAGCTGTCGTTATAATCCGGGCGGAGTGTTTAAGATCAGCAACGATATTATGGACAACCCCGGAGATGCCAAATATGGTATGACAACAGAGCAGATTTTTGAAGCATTCAAGATCCTGAAGGAAAAAGGTGCCGAGGAATTCGGTATCCATGCATTCCTTGCAAGCAATACTGTGACAAATGAGTATTATCCGATGCTGGCGAAAGAGATGTTTGAAATGGCAGTGAAACTTCAGAAAGAGACAGGCGCTCATGTGAAGTTTATCAACCTTTCCGGTGGTGTTGGAATCGCTTACAAACCAGATCAGACTCCGAATGATATCAGAGAGATCGGTGAGGGTGTCCGCAAAGTATACGAAGAAGTACTTGTTCCGGCCGGAATGGGTGATGTTGCAATCTATACAGAGATGGGACGTTTCATGATGGGACCGTATGGCTGCCTGGTAACTAAGGCAATCCATGAGAAGCATACTCATAAAGAATATATTGGTGTGGATGCGTGTGCTGTAAACCTGATGCGTCCGGCAATGTATGGCGCATACCATCATATCACTGTTATGGGAAAAGAAGACCAGCCATGTGATCATATGTATGATGTGACAGGTTCTCTCTGCGAAAACAATGATAAGTTTGCAATTGACCGCTATCTTCCGAAGGTTGATATGGGAGATCTTCTTGTGATCCATGATACAGGAGCTCATGGTTTTGCCATGGGATATAACTACAATGGTAAACTGAAATCTTCTGAGATCCTTCTCCATGAAGATGGAAGTTTCGAGATGATCCGCCGTGCCGAGACACCGAAGGATTATTTCGCAACATTTGACTGCTTTCCGATTTATGAGAAATTACTGGAAGATATGGAATAATGCTGTGATTATTCTGTAATTTACTGTCTTGTGGTATTGCCGGGGCAGATATGACATAAAAACACACAAAAAGAAAGGTACTGATCTGTGCATGATGCTGGAAGGTTAGTGCCTTTCGTTTTGCATGGAGAAACAGTGATTTCAGAAGAATGTACTGTAAAAATTTTGTCTGTTCGGAGGTAGACGTATGATTAAATATGAATATGAAACAGGAATGTGTAAACAACTGCATTACAATGGTCTGTGGAGTGTACAATATGAGGGTGTTCCCGGACATTTTAAAAAAGTAAAGATGGTCTGTCCCTGCATCAGAGACGAATGTGATCAGGATTGTGAAGTGTTTAGGAACATACCGGAAATAAAAGCAGCAGATCAGGAATGGCATATGAGAGATGAGAGATAGAATAATGGGAGATAAGAAAAAAGAATACAGAGACAAAAGAACAGGCATGCAGACTGTAAGGTCTGCCATATTTGCTATTGTGCTTATAATTACAGGTTTTATCAGTATAATATATGTGGCAGATAATACTTATGCAGCAGACGAATATCGAGTGCATAAATCTGAGGTGGTTGTAAAGACCGGTGCCACTTATACAGTAAAGATCCTGAATCATGATACAAAAGTGAGTCCAAAGAAGTTTAAATGGACCAGCAGTAACTCAAAATGTGTAAAGGTTATAAATGGCAGGATATATGGTTTAAAGCCCGGACAGGCAACGATCACAGCACAGATGAGTGGACTGAAAGTAAACTGCGAGGTTTTTGTCTGTAATAAAACGGAAACAGTTCTTTTTAAGAAATACAAAAAACAGGTGAAAGTAACGGCAGGAAAGACAATTATTCTGAAGCCGCAGAAGTATGGAAAAAGGCTGACTTATACTTCTTCTGATAAAACGGTGGCAACTGTATCAAAGAAAGGAAAAGTTACTGCAAAAAAGGCGGGAAATGTCAAAATCACCAGTGTTTCTTATGGTACTGACAGATATGTATCAGAGATAGAAGTGATCGTCCTGCCGGCAGCGTCAGAAACTCCGGAAATTACGCCTACACTGACGCCGGATGAACCAGCACCATCTGTGACCCCGGAGCCGACGGTAACGGTCACGCCAACTCCGAAAATCACACCTGCACCGGAAGATGAGGAAAAGTTCCGGAAACCCCTGGATGGAGTTACTCATTATATTTTGCACAGAGGTGAGCAGACAGAAGCACCTGAGAATTCCGTGCCTGCCTTTGAGATGGCAGGACGCAATGGGGCGGAGTTTGTGGAGACAGATGTGAGAGAGACCGCAGATGGAGTTCTGGTTGTCTCTCATGATGATTCTTTGCTGCGGATGTGCGGGGAGGACAGGCTTATTTCAGAGATGGCTTATGAGGAGATAAAGCAGTATCCGATTATAAATGGAAGAAATGCTTCACAGTATCCGGATAATCTTATTCCTACACTGGAACAGTATATTGCATGCTGCAATAAGTACTCTGTGACGCCGGTGATTGAAATAAAGTCAATCCGTACGGAAGAAGCCATGAATTTGTTTATGCAGCTTCTGACTGAATCACAGAAAGAGCCGGTAATCATCTGTTTCCGCATAGAAACACTTGGTAAACTGCGTGAGATGGGATTTACAGGAAAAATGCAGTGGATCCGTACAGTGCGCATGAATGCTTCTATGATACAGCAGTGTAAGAAATATGATCTGGACATAAGTGCAGAGTATAAAAATATCAGTATGAATGATATCAACAATGCCCATCAGAATGGAATCCGCATATCCGTATGGCTTTGCCGGAATGAGGATATGGTAGACATTTTCAGGAAAATGGGTGCGGATTATATCACGTATGAGAAGTGGAATACAGATGAAGTAAAAATACGACAGGATTAGCAGAAAATCAAGGTAGACATTTAGCAGAAAAATAAGTAAAATACAAGATGTAGATATAAATTGTAAGCAGAACAGTAACAGTTCACTATTGCTATAAGAAAGGACTGAACAGTTGTATATATTTTATATACTGCTGAAAAAGAGGAGGAGAGAGTAATGAAAAAAATAGCAGCTATGGTGCTGGCAGGTGTTCTGGCAGCAGTTCCGGTTAGTACGGCCGGTGCAGCGGAATTTCAGGATGGAGCAGATACACAGAATTTCATCTGGGCAGCCGGAGAGGAAACTTCAACAGACACAGATGAAAGCAAAGGGGTAAGTGCAAATGACAGTGTCGTTGAAGGACTTGACAAACCTTTGGTTTTCTATCCCAACACTTACTATAAATTTAATGTGACCGGTGCCGGAACGCAGAATACGAATCCTGTTGAGGGAGATGTCAGATGGACACCATTATACTGGAGTCTTTCTCTCAAACCGCAGGAAAGCGATATTCACAGGAAATGGGAAATCGGTTCTGCAAAGGGTATTTATACAAAGGTGGAACGTGCATACAATATATATATCTTTTTCCAGAGAGAAGAATATACAGGAGGTATATGGGAGAAAAACGATATTGTACAACCTGTGAGATATCAGTTCAATGCAGCTCCGTTAACTGAACAGGGTGGAAGCTATAAGTACCTGATAGGTGGAATTGGCTATAAGATTTTGAATGAAAGAGAAGTAAGCGTTACAGGTCTTGCTGCGGAATATAATGTGATACAGATTCCGGCTACAGTTGTGATCAATGATAAAGTTTATAAAGTAACTACAATTGACAAGAATGCCTTCAGCGGGAACAAAGAAATTACAGATGTTATTTTTGGAAATAATGTAACAACGATTGGAAAATATGCGTTCAGCCAGTGCCCGAATCTGCGGAACATAAGATTTGGCAGCAGAGTAAAAAGAATTGGCAGCAACGCATTTGCACAGTGTACGAAACTGCGAAATTTTATACTTCCTGCCAGTGTCAGACATATAGATGCCAGAGCTTTTTACCAGTGCCCGGCAGTCAAAGTGATCAGGATCAACAGTACAGCACTGAACTATGTTGGAAAAAAGGCTTTTGCGGTCAACAAAACCGTAACTATCAGACTTCCTGAGAAGCTGTTTGCCAGATATCAGAAACTGATCAAGGCAAGTAGTGTGTATTCTAAAACGAGGTTTGTGAAATATTAAAAAAAACTCAAAAATGCCCTTGCCATTTCGACAAAAACGTGATATGATAATACTCGTTTCAATGTCGGCATGTCGGAATGGCAGACGAGGCAGACTCAAAATCTGTTGTGGGCAACCACGTGTGGGTTCAAGTCCCACTGCCGGCACTTAAAAGCCTTGATTTTACTGGGTTTGCGAGACTCAGTCTTCAAAAAGTAATCAAAAAGGTAATCAAGTACCTTTCAGAAGGAATCCTGATAGAAAAACTTAATAAAATTAAAGGAGGGAATCTTGTACATATGATGCTAAAGAGGAACTCGATAAGATTTGAATTTAATTGGCATGATAATATAAAAAGGTAGGCTCATAAGCTGTTAGAAATAAAGACAGTTTGTGAGCCTTTTTTTTACTCTGAACTTTGCAGGGTTTTATCGAACATATATCTGTGACGTCGTATAGAACCATTACAGAGAACTTACACGCGAGTTGAAAGAAATAACGCTCCCGGATCTAGGATGAACGTATGGAACGGATAGACAGCGTAGAGGACATCCTGAGAGGACGAATGCCACACTAGAGAGTAGCTATGGAGTCTGAGCTTCAGAACGGTCAGTCACTGATCCGGTAAAGATTCCGGGAATATATAGCCATAATAATAGGGCGGTTGAGTAACAATAATTTACTCAGCTGCCCTTTTTTCACTTTGAAGATTAGTCGCATATGACTGCTGCCACTTCAGATCTTCAGATCACTTATTATTCTGTCTTATCCAGATTCTTGATATGCTCTCTCAGTACAAGATTAATGTACTGACTGAAAGAACGATCATCTTCCTCTGCGAGTTCCTTGATTTTATCTATAATATCTGCATCCAGAGTGATGCTTACTTTATTCTTCAATGGTTTCATGCAAGCTCTCCTTTTGCTGATTAGTATAACAAACAGGCGATATAATATTGAAAAATAGCATAAAGTAGGATAAAATAATACCAATGAGGTGGATATGAAGAAAGACGAAGAAAAGTTATGGGACGCGTTTTTTGCATGTGGACTTTATCTATATTTGGAAAAAACCGGAGAATTAGATAAAGAAAAGCTATGGCATGAGACACCGGAAGAAACGGAACGACACTGGCAGCAGTTCAAGCAACGTTTGAAAGACAAAGGCATGTGGAAAGACGAATAATATATAAATATGTATGAAGAATATTAGCAAATTTGCTAGATATTTGTTATTACATAAAATATTCTGAAAGATTAGTGGACATTTTACAAAAATGTAGTACAATGATGTGTGTGAACATTTTGTGAAAACTAAGTAAAGTGTGTCACATATAATCGAATTGAATAAGGCATAGCCGGAGAAATCTGGTGACGCAAAACTACAGGGTCTAAGCGAATGTATGACAGCCAGTTGCAACTATGATAATTAAGGCATTGCTTTTTTCTTATGGAGAAGTGATGTCTTTTTTAAATATTAAAATACCATGGAGGAAATGAACATGAAGAAGAAAACAGTAACAAAATTATTGACAATGTGTATGGTAGCTTCATTATCAGTAGGTACACCAGTAATAACATGGGCGAGTGACACGGAAACAACTAATCAAAAAAGTGCTGAATCAGATTCTATAGAAGTATCAGTAAAGTCTCCAACACCTGTAATATGGGATGAAGAGGACGTGATTGTAAAAGTACAAGATACACATTATGATGATAATTCTGGTAATCCATTTTATCAAATCGAATTTATGGTTGAAAATAATTCATCTGTAGATGTGCGTATAGGAGGTGGAAATGCTTGCGTAGATGATTTCCAAGTACCTGATTATACAAGTAGTTCTTCTGTTATTGCAGGGAAAAAAGGGATTTGTAATGAATCTATTTGGACAAAGGATTTTAGTAAAGCAGGTATTGATGATTTCGAAAAGTGGGAGTTAACATTAACGCTATATAAAGATGATACGGAGGTTTCAAGTAAAACTTTGAATATTGCTAAGGAAGTATTTGAAAATGAAGAAAATACTTCTGATATAGATAATATTGAAGAAAAATCTGATACAGAAGAATCAGAGAAAAGCGAAACAGTAGATGCTAATGTAGAGGAATTACAGACAGAGAATGCAGAATTAAAAGAAAAAAATTCAGAATTAGAATCACAATATAAAGATCTCAAAGAAGAAAACGAGAGTTTAAAAAAGAAAAATAAGAAATTGAAACAACAGGTGAAAAAATTAAAAGAATCTCGGAATGAATCTGACACAGAGACAACACAAGAAGAAACCACACCTGCTGCTGATGCAGAAGTAACAGAAGCACCAACAGAAAATACACAACCAGTCACAGAATATAAAGATGCTACGACTATCAGAATCGTACAGCAAGCGTTAAACGAAGCAGGATATAACTGTGGTACGCCAGATGGACTGATAGGTGGAAAAACTACAGAAGCAATTACAGCATATCAGACTCAAAAGGGAATCTCAGTAAATGGTCTTGTTACTGATGAGTTACTTCAATCTCTTGGAGTAGTCGAGAAAGTACAGGAAGCAGTTAAAGCGGAAGCTTCAAAGGCAGAATATAGTGCTGATTATACTTACGACCAACTCTCAAGAAATCCTGATACTTATAAAGGTAAAAAGATGAAGTTCACAGGAAAAGTTTTACAGACAGGTGATGCAGGCGATAATATGACGTATGCTAGAATAAAGATTAATAATGATATAAATACGGTTATGTTTATTACATATATGAATGATCTGTTGGGATATAGATTATTAGAAGATGATAATATCACTGTATATGGAACATCTTGTGGAATCTATAGTTACAAATCAGTTGGTGCAGGCACTATATCAATTCCGTGGATTCATGCAGATATAATTGAAATGTAGAAATATAAACACTGCTTTACAGTTAATGTAGGGCAGTGTTTTATAAAAAGAAACAGAGAAAAGAGGATGAAAGAATGAAGAAGAAAGTGTTAGCTTTCTTACTTGCCAGTACGATGGTTATAGAACCATTTAGTGTGGCAAGTGCAGCAGATTTTTCTGATGGTATAGAACAGGATGTGGTTCAGTTTAGTGATGATGGGGAAGATGTACCAGAGGTAGAGAATGATCTTGATGGTGCGGATCAGTTCAGTACGGATGTTGCTGGTGAGGGAGAAAATAGTTCTATGCCGTCTGAAAATGCAATTCAGATGGGGGATAAGGTTTGTATGACCTATGATGATTCTACAAGAACTGCAACAATTTTTGGAACTGGTGATATGTGGGATTATTTGCAGGATGGAGCTACAATAAACAACGATAAAAACCCTTTAAAAGATATAAACATAGATACATTGATTATAGGTGATAAAATTACACATATAAGTGATTATTTATTATATTCTAATAACCAAGGTGTAAAGAAAGTTCAAATAGGTAAAAAAGTAAAATCCATAGGTAAATATGCCTTTCAATATGAAGCATCATTGAACAGTGTAGTTTTTGTGGGAAAAGATATTAAAGAGTTAGGAACAGGATGTTTTTATAAATGTACAGGACTGAAAAATATAGAATTACCAGATAGTATCACTAGATTAGGTGTATACTGTTTTGAAGATTGTATTAAACTGGAAACTATAAAACTATCTAATCTGCTGAGTGAAATTCCAACTCGCTGTTTTGATAATTGCGAATCATTAAAAGGAATAGATATTCCAGAAAGTGTAACGAATGTTAATAGTGGTGCTTTAGAGGGGTGTAGCAGTTTAGAGTATGTACATTTTAGTGTGAATACCAAAATAAATAAAATCGATTCTTCTGTTTTTCGTGATTGTGTAAAGCTGGGAAGAATAGATCTGCCAGAATCAATAGAGAAAATAGGTGTGCAAGCTTTTCAAGGATGCTCCAGATTAAATAATATACCTGAATCCGTGAAGTTCATTGCACCATAACAGGTAAATTGCTTGATTTTACGATGGATTTATTAAAATTTTATCGTTTTATAAATTCACCTGCCTGGTGAAGATTTTTCTGGTATAATCTTCTTAGAAATTCACATTCAAAGGAGATCACGCCATGAAAAATATTAAAATCGAATTTACCAATGAACGAATCATTCCCGCGAGCGGCCTGGCTGTTGTAGGGGCTATCCTTGGAAAAAGCGATTTTGTTAAGCGCTGCAATCGAATGGATGTAACACCTAACCGATCACAGCATCAGATTAAAAATGGCGATATTCTCCTCACTTATATTAGTATGTTGTGCATGGGCAAGCCGGAATTCCAGGCTGTTCACGAAATGGACGATGACCGGGATTTTTATAAAACTGCGCTCGGGATTGCCTACAACATTCCGTCGGAAGAAACTCTCCGCCAAAGGATGGATGACATTGGTTCTTCCCTCCGGGAACACATCCTGGAGGAAAACGTAGAACTTTTACGTATGAATGGCATCGTTCCCTCCAAACTGCCTAACGGTTTTGTTCCGGTTGACATTGATGTCACTCCGTTTGATAATTCCAAGACCAGAAAAGAAGGGGTATCCCGTACATACAAAGGGTATGATGGATACGCTCCAATCATGGCATATATCGGAACAGAAGGTTATCTGATCAATGCCCAGCTTCGCGAAGGAAAACAGCATTGTCAATGTGACACACCCGATTTCCTGCGTGAGACAATCAGACTGTGCCGTCAGGTCACGAATGAACCGCTCCTTATCCGCCTGGATTCTGGAAATGATGCTGCTGAGAACATCGGAATCCTGCTTGAAAGCGGCTGTTACTTCATTATCAAACGTAATCTTCGCCGTGAAAGCAGGGAAGCATGGTACGAGATGGCAAAAGCCAACTCGCAGAATGTCACAGCTCCACGTGACGGAAAAACCGTTTATGTGGGTAGTGACTGGAAAGAGGTCACTTATCGTACGATGGAAGGAAACGATAAAACAGTTACCATCCGCACTGGCTATGAAATCATAGAACGTACCATTGATAAATACGGGCAATTTCTGCTTCCAGCCGACCTGGAAGTAAATACCTGGTGGACTAACACAGGGATGGAAGATTCTGAAGTCATCCAGAATTACCATGCACATGGTGAGTGTGAACAGTTCCACAGTGAAATCAAGACGGATATGGATGTAGAACGCCTCCCGTCAGGGAAGTTTGACACCAATGAATTGGTACTCGAACTTACCATTTTGGCGTACAACATACTCCGGATGATCGGGCAGGAAACCATCGGCAGGAGAAAAACCCGCCATAAAGTCCATCGCCGCAGACTGCGTACTGTAATCAGCAACATGATCCTGATGGCAAGTCAGGTCAAAGAACATGCCAGACAACTGATCATGGGATTAGGGCAAAGCAATGTCTGGAGGCACACTTTCGCTGAAATATATACAGCATTTGCCCAGTTCAGTCTGTAATTCATCCACATACAAGTCGCGGTAGCAACAAACAAGGGGGTACTGTGAAAGAAAGTAGAGGACAGCCAATAAATGGCGCACTTTAATAAGCTGTCTAATGGCAGCGCAAAAAAAGACTATTGTTTTAAAAAGCTAAGAAGCTAATTGCGATTCGGAAATTTTCCCTTCGCGTATAAGAAGTTTCATAGCCTGTTTGATTGCCTTTTCCTTTTGTTTTTCTTTCATAGGTTCGGGCATATCAATTTTAAATAAATCGGTCGGATTCCATGCTTCTCCAGTAGATAACATTTGATAGATAGCAGTGAGAATCATCCGAGCGATAGCAATAATGGCACGTTTTTTGCCACGACGTTTCATAATGCGTTCATATTTTTGTTTGTAGTAAGGAGATTTATCAGATTTCACGGCTGCATGGGCAACTTGTACCAATGCAGGTTTGAGGTAGACACCGGCACGTGTTATCCTGACAGATTTCTTCTTACCAGCAGATTCATTGTTGTCGGGAGTGAGTCCCGCCCAACAGCATAAACGTTTGGAATTCGAAAACGGAGTCATATCGGTACCGATTTCAGAGATAACAGTGATTGCACTGTTACGATCAACACCTGGAATGGTACACAGTAACTGGACAGCATTTTCATATGGAGCGATCAAAGAATTAAGCATAGTGTCTATATCATTTATCGTAGATGTGATATAATCCAGATGTGCGCGGATAAGGCGCATACGATATTTTTGGGAATCAGTCATCTGATAGCCTTCTATGGATTCAATGACACTGTCAGACTTCTTCTTTAGGGAACGGAGCAGTCTGGAAGCTATTTCTTCGTGGTTGATGGAATTGTCAGGTTGTTCAATTAGGTAATCAATAACAGATGTAGCTGATTTCCCGAAGATATCGAAAACTACTGAATCTAATGCGACATTACAGACGGTAAGCGCATTCTGATATCTGTTCTTTTCACTAGTACGGCAGGAAGTCAGTTTGTAACGGTTTCTTGTAAATTCACGCAGGATACGTATCGGCTTACAAGGAATATAACTTCCCGGAACCAGACCTAATCGAAATAAATCCCCAATCCATTTGGAATCTTTCGTATCATCTTTATTGCCTTTGACGGCTTTTACCCATTTAGGGTTAGCGATGGTGATGTTTATTTCGTCTTCTAAAAGGTTAAAGACAGGAACCCAGTATTTTCCCGTAGATTCCATACAGACATCGCGACATTGGTTTTTAACAAGCCATTCTTTGAATTGCAGAATAGAATTGTTAAAGGTGGAGAAACGCTTCTTTTGATACGAAGGTTCCACACCGGAAGTAGTTTTAATGATTGTGGCAACGAGAAAAGATTTGTGGACATCGACACCACAACAGGTTTGATAAACAACTTTCATAGTCAGGAACTCCTTTCAAAGTAAGATAAAGAAGCCATTGACTGTTCCATCACACATTTAACAGAGAAGTTAAAACAATTCTTACTGTACGGTCTTATAGAGCCACTTATTTGTGCTTGAAAGATGGGACTTACACTGATTAGTATGCTGTCTAAAACGAAGAAAGTCTTTACGACTCCCCTTCCCGTGTTTTGTAGTGTAGCTTCTTCAAGAACTATTTTATCAATAACGTGGAGAATTGAAAGACTTTCATTACTATTTGTGCCGCCGACTTGGCGGCGGAATGGAGATTAGTATAATGTATGATGCCGAGATATTACGAAGATAACTCGTAGAAAATGCAAAGTCCAGTCGCAAGTTTAGACACGATATTGCTCTTAACAGTCGTATAAAATCAACATTTGCAGGGATTTATCAAATTCCGACATACCGTCTTAGAAAATGAATAATCCCTCGCAATTCATTATGAACTACGAGGGACTGCTTACTGACTGTTAAAGCGGTAGCCGATCTCACGAACACTATCTATGGAAAAGTGAGAGTTTGTATCACAAAGTTTTTACGAAGATTCCGAATGTGAAAGCCTACGGTATCCTTTTCATTGCCTGCTGATATTTCGCCCCACACCTTATCATAAATCTGCTCGTATGTAAGAACACGACCTTTATTGGCTGCGAGCAAGCAGAGTATATCGTACTCTTTGACGGTCAGTTCAATTTCCTGACCGTTATTGATAACTCTGCGCCGGCTCAAATTGATTTCTAAGCCGGAAAGGGATAATGTCGGCTCATATGAAATCTCTAATTTTTCAAGATCAGGGTGCTGTTTTACAAAAGACAGCATATCGTCAAAGGCTGTTGAGTCTTGTGCTTTGAACTCCATTATTACGATTCGTCCGATATTATCACCCCCTTGGTTAGTTTTTTTGTCTTGGACAACATAAGATTTATTGCGTGAGATAATACGATTCATTAATCGTTTTCAGAATAAAATTCACATCGTCATAACGAGAGGAATCGGACTGAGAGCCTAAACTGCATATCAAAAACTCTTTTCCGTGCTGCTGGTAAAGCACAATCAAGTTATAGTCGTCAGACAGAGAGCCAGTCTTAATTCCGCATA
>OBUS01000086.1_pt1 | contig 110678 bp, 118 predicted proteins | sample 1475921 | NCBI WGS metagenome assembly OBUS01 (sample SAMEA2579948, study PRJEB22360) | human gut metagenome | reverse complement strand
TGCATCTCAGAGTCTTTCTAATTGTTGTTGTGGTGATTACAATTATATCTCTCTGAGATGTTTTTTGATACCCTTAGGTGGCTAACTTCATTTTAGAACTTTCCTTCCATTGTTAGGTTGTTTGGGCTAGCCCAAACAGAAATTTTGCAGTTTTGTAATGATGAAGTCGTCTAGGTCTCTCATTGATAGCTTTGATATAATGTGCTAGTTCCTTTTCGGTTAATGAGTTGAAAGATTGTCCTTTAGGGAGAAACTCTCTCAAAAGACCGTTAAAGTTCTCGTTTATTCCTCTTTCATGAGAGGAATAAGGATGGGCGAAGTAAATATCAACCTCTTCTAAATCCGATAGGCAACTGAATTCAGAGCCGTTATCTGATGTGATAGAAGTAATCGGGTGTTCAGCCAAGAGTTTTTTACAGCTTCATTGATGGTTTCTGCTTGCTTATTTGGTAGCTTACACGCCAAGGCAAATCGTGTTTGACGTTCGACCAAGGTCATGATAACAGCGTCTCCTTTGGTCTTTTTACCGAGAACTAGCTCAATCTCCCAGTGTCCAAACTCAGAATGGTTATTAATCGTTTCTGGACGCTCTTCAATAGATTTTCCAAAGGTCTTCTTATTGACTGTTGTTTTATATTTAGACATCTTTCTGATACTCACCATCTTTGGTAAATCTATTGGCTTGATAAAAATAAAACCAACTGCGATATAGCAATATAATGTCTTCGTTGAAGGAATGGTTTCTGTTGGATGCTTCTCTTTGTATTCGTGAACAAACGTATCTACGCTATGTCGACGAATATTGGATTTAACAGCCTTATCTAGTTTTTCAAAGAAAGTCGGAGAGCACTGATCCAATTTCAGGTAGGTATTCTTTTTTCGATTTTCTTCATAGATATGTTGACCACTGTCAGCGAAATAGGTTTGATAATAAATTTGTTTTCCATTTATATTTTGGACTTGTGTTACTGTGCCACGCTTAATCTCACGGGTAATTGTCGAATAATTTCATCCTAATAGACGGGCAATCTCAGCAGGCTTTTTTCCGATCTTCAAATAGGCACTAGTTTCACCTCGCTCAGAGGGTGATAAGTGAGAATAACGAGACTTTATGGTAAAGTGCTATGACATAAGCACACATTTTCATAAATGCTTATAAACGTTGATATTATAACGTTTTCAATTTTTTCTATTTTCATAAATCCTTATACAATTTCTTTGTGGGGGAGTAAATGGGGGAGTAAATTTTATGAGTTCAGCAGGCAAGAAACTAGCACTCAAAAGGTGGTTTTTTAGTTTGGCTGTGGTATAACATAATTGTTCTTGATAATCTTTTAATAACTTTTTTAGATACTGATAAACTAAATTCGTTAATGTATCACACTTTCTGATTTTGGAGCTTTGCAACTAGCAAGGTTCTTTTTTTGCTCCTAGACACGTTCTACAGGCGCTAACTCTAACCTAAAGACTGGTCTGGTATAAAATTACCCTCGGAAAGTCTTTGTGGTTGCTGTAAGCTATTCTACAAGCTATCTGTGAGACTTAGAATTGATTGTGGCGCGTGAGTTGTTCCAAAGAAAACACTAACAGTTCACCATTTTTATAATGTCTGGCAAATTCAAGAACCCCACGCTCTAATTTCAGATAAAAATTAGTCTCTGACATCATCAGTTCATCATAGATGATATAATCTTTCTTATTGTGCCATTTGCAATACTTCTCAATAAGAATTTGCCTTAAATATTGCTTATCAATGCTATTGATAGCTTCTGTAATTACCCGTAGCTCCTTAAAAGCTTGTAACTGCCTTTCCACTTTGATATTTAACTCTACCATTTTAAGCTCAAATAGGTAGTTATCTATTATTTTGGGTATAAGTTCTTCTCCAGCCATACGGGAATAACGTCGATACAATTTTAAAACCTCATAAGCATTTCTATTTGTCAGCTTCTTATCTATTTCCATTATCTGCCTCCTGTGCTATAATGTAAGCTGGTAGAGCCTTTCTAACGCCTATGAAACGGTTTTCTGTGGAGGCGGTAGGACGGTTCTACCTTTTTGTGTTATAATATATGTATTGGCACAAAGCCAAAATAAATATAGAAAATGTTATGATATTTAGTAGCGTTTCATATTTACGAGGGCTTGCGTGACAGGGCTTTTTCTACATTGAATTTACCAAATATTCGCTTTCGGACTGTGGGTTATCCATGGTCTTTTTTGATACCTAGAAACTGAGTTAATCATATTATTAGTTACCTAACAAATAGCATAATAACAAAACTCAATGCAAGTGATGACACCCCTTAAAAATCTGAAAAATTGGTCTGCGGTGTAAGAAAAACACCTTGTGGTGGCTCTCCTTGGTACGAGATAGGGGCTGGGGTCAGTTTAAACACTCGGACGATATAAATAATTTATACCCCAATCACTTAAAACATCATACAGGACATTTTAGGGGCTAATAATAACATGCTAGAAAACTCAAAAAGGGAAAATCACACATAGAAAAGGGTGGCGTTGTAGAACACAAACAATACCAAGTCCCATTAAGAATTAATGGGGTATTTCCGAATAATAACCAAGGTAAGCGCGTGTTTTCTCACGGTTCGTTTCACTATCCAAGAAAAGAAGCCTACTGATAATCAGTAAGCTTCTTTTCTTGCCTTTGCTGTCTCGTCTGTTGATACTATGATAACAGACTTTGCTTTAATCTTCTTTGTTTAGACTTGTATTGTAATACTCCAAACCTTGATACTCATTATCAACGTCTACAGACTTGAATCAGTCAATCGCTTCATCATCTAACATATCAAACGTTCCGATTGCTGTTTCACTATTTGCGTTCAATGGTTCATCACTTAACAAACGTTCTGCATAATCTAACAACTCACTCTCATATAACGCAACCTTGTGAGCTAATTCCTCAGACGCTGCTTGTTCCTTTAGTTGTTCTGTTCGTTTGTCAATATACTCATGAATAGTATCATCATGAGCATTCTCACGCGCTCCCTTGTCGCTATCCTCTACTTCTTTACTAACTCGTCATAGGCTAGTGTTTTATTAGCTTCATTATCCAAGTCGCTATCTTCCTCGATTGGCTTTGGTTGACAATGTAATTCATCATCTTCTAACATCATCAAAAAGCTTCCTAAGCAATTGAAAACAAGAAAGGCGATTCCATCAAACCCTTCTTGTTTGCCTGGTAGATTGTAAAGCTCGTTCATTGTTTTAGGTTGCTTATCGCTATTTTGTTGCTCTTCTTTAATTTCTTCTTCCAATTGTTCAATGTATAGCACTTATAATAATTCCTCCTTAAATTCTTGTTGAATATTCCTTTCTAGCGATACTTTCAAAAGTTCTATCCAACTTAGTATCAGCAATAGGAGGCGTGTAACGTTTAAGCCCTCTAGCCTCCCAACGTCTCAAAGTAGGATAAGATACCTCTAGGTGTTCGGTTGCCTCACGCTGTGAGATTATCCCTAATGGGTTCTCTAAGCTTTCATATCGTTCTAGATAAGTACCAAGCTTAGTTAAAATACCACCTATTAATGCTTGCTCTGTTTCATTGCTTAGGAGATTAATTTCCATACGGTCATACCTCCATTTTTCGAATTTGTCGGGTAACCCAATTCAAACGGTCACGCGCATTTAATCGCTTAAACTCTTCTAATTCCTCGGGCGTTGCTTGTTTCTCGATACAAATAGCAATCTCGTATAATTCTTTATCAGTCATTGTCTGCCCCCAATCCTACAATCAAACTCTCTAAACCTTTCTTGATAAAGTAAAGGCTAGTTAGCGCGTGGTGTTTATCACCTTGTAAAATTGCATTATCTGCTAGGTCAATCATGTTATAAATACAGTCTTTTTCTTGCTCGTACATTCCTTATACCTCCTTAATTGTAACGTTTGCCATACAGTTGAATGTAAGCCCCGTATCGCTCCTTAACGTGGTCTGTGTGTGGGTTTCTTTAGTCTCTTGTTTAACGTCCTCTCTGGGCTTGATATATAGCAATAAAACCAACGCTAACAACCAAAACCCCATAAGAACCAACTGCCCCCAAATTGGTAAATTGATTTCTTGGTATATCATGATTTAAGCCCCTCTAATTCTTTCTTGTTATCGCATTCTAACAATGCAAAGGAAACGTCATTTAATAGCTTATTGATTTGTCGGTTTTGCTCATAAGTAGTTGATAAAAACTTTCTGGCTAGCCAATCAAATTTTATTTCATCGCTGTTTTGAATAACTTCTAAAACCTTAATGTTGTTGTTAGTCATTTCTAGTCTATTCATGATGTCTGATAAGCTATCACCAAAGTTTTTTAATTGCTCTGCTGTTAAATAGATTTTTGTTTCTTGTTTCATGTTATTCGCTCCTCACTCTTTAAAAATATGGCTATTCATGCTATAATCTAAGCATAGAAGATAATCCTAAAACCCTCATAGCCTGCCCGCTGTAGTGTTTTATTTTATCTAATATTTTTCAAGTTTCATTTTGGTTTGAGCTGTCACTCAAGCCTTTTTTGTTGCTTTCATAACTGAACTTGTGACAATGTATCACGGATAACACTGTATTCCATGTTCAGCTCAATTAGTGGGATAACCGCTTTTTCATAAGCTTGATATTTTGCTAGTTCCACGCTTGTTAAGCAATCAAGCCCCGTTTTACCACCTCTATCCTCGGTTAGTTTTGCTTTATTCTTACCCGTTGATAGTTTTAGAAGTAAGTTGTTAACCGCTGGGAAAGCCATTTTAGGAGCGTTGTCCCATTTACTGATAGCCTCGTTCAATGTTTTGTGTGTTGGTTTCTCTAAGGCTCGTTGAAAGCGAAAATTAGCGTTTTCTTTCTCTAATTCTTCGATATAGTCATATATCCAAGCTCGGAAAACTTTACCTTTTTCAGTTCGGGACAATATGCCAATTTCAAAGATACCTCGTTTATTGAACAAACGTGTTTCTTGGGTACCGCCCGTACTGTAGGGTACCTTAGTAACGATTGAATACTGACTTTCCCTTAGGTATGGGTTACGCTCTAACATTTTTTCAACTGCTCTTTTACTTTGGTAACCAAACCCTTGTGCCAACTGTTCGATAGTAACTAAGATTGCTCTATCTTTGTTCAAATAGAAGTCAATTTTAATCTCTCCGAACTCCCCTTTTTCTCGTTTAATAATTTCCATATAAAATTTCCTCCTTTATCCCATTATTGTAATTTTGAATATTAGGGATTTTTTACGCTTTTTTATATTTAATAATCTTTAACCAACCAAGCCATGGCTTTCTCAAAAGTCTTTGTTCTAACTTCCCCGCCCGAGCGTAACTTCCTATAAGTGATATGGTTCACACCAATCTGTTCCCCTGCTTGTTTCGCTGTAAGTTGCATGTCTGCTTGGTTTCGGCGAATTGCTTTAGCATAGTTTTCTATATATTTCCAAGAGACAAAATATATTTTTTTATACTTTTTTTGTGTTATAATCTAACGTGAAAGGTACTTAGATATATGAATAGATTAAAAGAAATAAGGAATAACGCCGTACATAACGGCCATAAAATGAGACAAGCTGACCTTGCGGAACTATTAGGAGTTACAAAACTGACTGTTTCCAACTGGGAAAATGGCAAACATGAAATAAAAGCAGACAAAGCCAATGAAATAGCTAAACTGTTCAATGTTTCTGTTTCCTATTTACTGGGCTATTCTGATAAAAAAGAGCCATATTATAGTGATGAAATACTTTTAGATAATGGTAGCGGTGGCGTTTCTTCTCTTAGCTTTAAACGTCATAATGACTTACAAAAAGAGTACGATAAGCAAATTAGAAAAGATTTTATTAATTTCTTGCGTTCATATGATTTTGTTATTAGTGACAATGAAATAAAGGTACTCTTAGAACAGATTTCAAGTTTAAACATTAGTACAGTAGCTCATATTGACCGTGAAAGAGTACTCCAACAAGTCAACCCTAAAAAATATCTTATAGAAAATGGATATAAAGAATTAGGTGACTTGTTCCAATCTAATAAAGGGATTGATGACTTTTATAAAGAAAAAGGTTACGACCCAGAAAGCACTTTATAAAATCACCCCAACCGATAACGATTAGGGCGGATAATATTTATTTGCTACCATGCTATTTTGAATGGCTCTAAAACCTCAGACTCTAAAACCTTTATAGCCTGCCTGCTGTAGTTAAGAGAAGAGGTTACAAATGGTAAATATTAAGAAAATCACAAAGAAAAACGGTATTACTGTGTACCGTGAACAAATCTATCTAGGTATTGATTGCATGACTGGGAAACAAGTCTATACAACTATTTCAGCACCTACAAAAAAGAACTCAAACAAAAACGTGAGTTCAAAATAAACAAATTTAAAGAAAATGGATACACGCGCCATAAGAGTGTGAGTGTTAAGAACTACCGTGAACTAAGTGAACTGTGGTTAAAAAACCATAAGTTAGAAGTTAAACCACAAACATATAGCCAAACAGTTAGCGAACTAAAAACGTACCTTTTACCTGTGTTCGGTGATATTAGGGTAGAAAAAATCACACTCCCAATGGTTCAAGTTTTCGTTAATAAAATAGCTAACAACCCTAACCCTGGTTCGGTATCTCTAAAAATAATCTTGTCTATTAATAAGCGTATTTTAAAATATGCTGTTAAATTACAATTGATAACCGTAAATCCTGCCGATAACATTATCGTACCTAAAAACAAGAAAAATATTTCCCAAAAGAAAGAACTAAAGTATTTTGAGACCAACCAATTGAAACAATTTAAAGACTACTTGGATAAACTACCAAATACTTTTAGAAACTATTACCATAAGACTTTGTATGATACTTTACTTGCAACTGGTCTACGTATTGGGGAGGCTGTAGCACTTGAATGGTCTGATATTGACTTAGACAATGGTTATATTGACGTTAATAAAACTATTGTCTGGTCTCGTATGGAAACAAATAGCCCTAAATCCATGGCAGGATATAGAAAAATCCCAATTGATAGAAACACCGTTCTAATGTTACGCCTTTATAAAGCACGCCAACACCAATGTTTTATAGAACACGGTTATGGTGGTAAAATGGCGGAACATGTTTTTTCAAATGGTCTCCACGCTTACCCTAGCCGTGAGGGTTTACAAAAAACACTAACAAAACATTTAAAATTAGCAGGTTTGCCCTACCTTACATTACACGCTTTTCGCCATACACACGCAAGTTTACTTTTAAACGCTGGTATCAGCTATAAAGAATTACAACAACGTCTCGGTCATTCTACCCTAGCTATGACTATGGATACTTATAGTCACTTATTCGATGATACAGAAAAAGAGGTGGTTAATTTCTTTGAAAAAGCCATGGCGAATTTATAGAATATATTAAATTACATAACACTAAAATAATACCGCTTACTATAAAGCTTGATTTCATAAGGTTTATGAATGAATTTTAGGAATTCTCTTATTTTATCTTAAAGAAAGCTAAAACGCCTAATCTGTAGGCGTTTTCTTTATATTATAAGAATCTAATTGTAATATTTTTAATATAACTCTAAAGCCAGAGTAACATTAAGTCTGTATTATATAGCCTGTACTAATTTTTGAAACAAAAAAAGGAGCATATAATGCAAACAAATATTTTTAAAACTAAATCGAAATCTATTAAACTTGGTCTTGCCGGTGTAGCCGCAGCAGCAGCACTTATTGCCCCAGCAGTTGCTAACGCTGATTCATACACAGTAAAATCAGGTGATACACTTTCTGAAATTGCTGTAACTTACAACACTACAGTTGAAAAATTGACTTCAATTAACAAAATCGCTAACGTTGACTTCATCACTGTAGGTCAAATCTTGGAACTAGATTCAGAAGCTACTGCAGCAGCAACTACAACTGAAACTGCAGCCGTAGAAGCAGCTCCAGCTGCTACAGATAACTCAGTGGCAGCAGCACCAGTACAAGCTGAAACAACAACTACTTCTTACTCATCAAACTTAGGTACTTCAGACGCTCAAGCTAAAGAAATCATTGCTCAACGCGAATCAAGCGGTAGCTACACAGCTCAAAACGGTCAATATTATGGTCGTTACCAATTGACAATGTCATACCTAAATGGTGACTTGTCAGCTGAAAACCAAGAACGTGTTGCCGATTCATACGTAGCAGGACGTTACGGTTCATGGTCAGCAGCCCTTGCATTCTGGAATGCCAACGGTTGGTACTAAGATAAGAGACTTTTCTTAGAGTTAATATTATTTACTATTTAGCGAATTACCAGTATTAGATAGATAAGCTTGAAGAATTTATCTTCAAGCTTTTTTTATGCCTACAAAAGCTTGAATTTTAGCGTTTTCATAGTAAAAACGAGGTTAATCTCAATATCTCTGTAATATTTTTAACATATTTTCAATCTGCGAGTAATAAATAAATTATATGATAGGAAACAGGAGTTCTAGAGAGGTATATATTTATTTAACATGTATAGTAGAATTACTAAAGCAAAACATAGAAAAATTAGAAATATTATTGTCAGCATCCTTGGAGCTATTTTAGTTGTAGCGATGGTTGTTGTCCTTATTCCAAAAATAGAAGCGTTCGCAGAAACTATTACAACTCGCTCAGAAGCCGGAGCTGCGAAAGCTGTATCAACAAGTTCTGAAAGCTCTGATGTGTCATCAACAAGTATCAGTTCAACTACAGCAGACTCAGAAGAATCAAGCAGTAGCTCATCAGAAGAAACTGAAGAAGTTGAGGCCTCTTCTACCGAAGAGGTTCAAGAATCAGAAGCAAGTTATGCTGAGGTTGGTCCAGCTACTGATAATACAACGACTGTAGCTGCTGCGACTACACCATCTTCAACGACAGCCCAAGCGGCACCTTCAATAGCTTCAAATGGTAATACAGCAGGTGCTGTTGGTTTAGATGCCGCTGCCCAAATGGCTGCCGCAACAGGTGTTCCACAATCAACTTGGGAAGCTATCATTGCACGTGAATCTAATGGAGATCCAACGGTTGCCAATGCTTCAGGAGCATCTGGTTTATTCCAGACTATGCCAGGTTGGGGATCAACTGCAACAGTTCAAGATCAAATTGCAACAGCAATTAAAGTTTACAATACTCAAGGACTATCAGCTTGGGGATACTAATTTAATAGAAGAAAAAGCACTAATCACCCTATAAAGATGATAGTGCTTTTTTAATATCATATGGATGGTGACAGATGCTTTCTGCCCCATGTTCTTGTAAGCTTTCTAAGCTACCAAATCCCCAGGTTACCCCAAGTCTGCGAACTCCTGTTTTTTGCCCACCAATCATGTCGAACTTCGTATCACCAATGATAACAGCTTCATGCGCTTGAATGCCTTGTTCAGTTAGACAGGCCTTAATCACATCAGCTTTATGGAAGTACTCGGGAGTAGACCCATAGACTTTTTTAAAGTGTGAAATAATACCAAGCTCTGTTAACATCAAGTTAGCCATAGGTTGGTGCTTACTTGTGGTAACAAATAGTGAGTAATTTAAGTCATTTAATTCTTGTAGAGCTTCTGCAATACCAGTGTAAAGAGAGACTTGGTGGACTCCTTTTTCACCATAGTAATCTCTAAAAGTTTTGATAGCATGGTTAACCTCATCGGATTGCTCAAAATAATGACCAAAAGTGACTTCTAGAGGAGGTCCGATAAATGTTGACAACTGTTTGTCAGTTTGTAAAGGTAGTTGTAACTTTTCGAAAGCATAATTAAATGCTGCTTTAATACCAGGGCTTGAATTTACTAGTGTTCCATCAAGGTCAAATAAGATAGATTTCATGTTTACTCTCCTGTAAATTTTGTCAATAATGATTGACAAATCCGTCAATTAGCAAGGGACCAAATAAATAGTATTCGAATACTAGCGTCTATTCGCCAAAGATTTTAGCTTGTAAGCGACGACCAGTAGGTGTAGCAGCTAAGCCACCTTCAGCAGTTTCTCGAAAGGCTGTTGGTAAGCTAGAGCCTACTTGGTACATGGCATCAACAACTTCGTCAACGGGAATCTGTGATTCAATGCCAGCCAGGGCCATGTCAGCAGCAACTAAGGCAAAACTAGATCCAAGTGCATTACGCTTAACACAAGGAACCTCGACAAGGCCAGCGACAGGGTCACAGATTAAACCTAGCATATTTTTGATAACAAAGGCTACAGCTTGACTAGCTTGGTAAGCAGATCCTCCAGCAGCTTTGACAAGAGCAGCTGCGCTCATGGCTGAAGCAGAACCGACTTCGGCTTGACAGCCACCTTCAGCACCAGAAATAGAAGCGTTATTTCCGATAACCAGCCCAAAGGCACCAGCAGTGAATAAGAATTCTAATTGCTCTTCTTCAGAGAGGTTTAATTTATCAATAGCCGTTGTTAAGACAGCAGGTAGGCATCCAGCAGAGCCTGCTGTTGGAGTGGCACAGACAAGCCCCATTTTGGCGTTTAGTTCGTTGACAGCAATTGCGTTTCGGACAGCTGTTAAAACGGTTGTATCAGACAAGGTTTTACCTGATTTCAAGTAGGCATCCATCTTGACAGCGTCTCCGCCTGTCAGCCCACTAATGGATTTACTAGGAGTGAGTCCATCAGTGACAGAATTTTTCATAACTTGAAGATTTTTCTTCATGATATGAATAATTTCATCACGGCTACGTCCGCTTAATTCTGTTTCTGTGGAAATCATTAGCTCAGCAATATTGCCGTTAAAGTCTTTATCGGCTTGTTCAACTAATTCTTTAATAGAATAAAACATTCTTTTCCTTTCTAGTCAAAGAAATTGACATTGTGTAGGTGCGGAATGTGCTGGATTTGTTCCACAGCTTTATGACAATCACGTGAGTCAACTTCGATAATCATAATGGCTTTTTCACCAGCGCGTTCGCGGGTCACATTCATTTGAGCAATGTTGATATTGTGTTCAGAAAGAATATCTGTTACTTTTGCAATCATACCAGGAATATCTTGGTGAACGATAATGAGAGTAGGGGTATTCATTTTAAGAGAAACAGAGAATCCATTAAGTTCAGTAACTTCAATATTTCCTCCACCAATTGATACACCTGTGATACTCATGTTTTTATCACCTTTTTCAACGGTAATCTTAGCAGTATTTGGGTGAGGGGCATTACTGTCCTTTAAAATATCCCAATAAATGCGTACCCCTTTTTGGTGAGCAATTTCTAATGAATTTTTAATATCTGGATTGTCAGTATCCATTCCTAGGATACCAGCAACGAGTGCTTTATCAGTTCCGTGTCCACGGTAAGTTTTAGCAAATGAATTATATAAATGAAATGTTACGGAATCAGGAATTTCTCCGAAAATAGAGTTAACAATTTTTCCAATACGAACAGCACCAGCAGTGTGGCTGCTTGATGGGCCAATCATAACAGGTCCGATAATATCAAAGACGGATTGGAATTTTAGATTTTTCATATCTACTCCTTCTAGAATCTATGCTTACTTATTATAACAAAGGAAAGGAATTGGGTAAACGATAATAAATCGCTTACTTTTATAGAAAATGAGAAAAAGATTTAAAAATAAGTCTAAATGCCTCACATAAGTGGAAATTCATGTTATAATAGTCTTCGCGTGGATTTCTGCGCTCAAAATCGACCTTCAAATCGATTTTTGAAAAACTGGGCCCTTCAAGCCTATGTTCGAAAAAAATATCTTGATGGGAGGATTATCATGACAGATAATTCAAAAACACGTGTTGTTGTTGGTATGAGTGGAGGCGTTGATTCGTCTGTAACTGCTCTTCTTTTGAAAGAACAAGGTTACGACGTTATTGGTGTTTTCATGAAAAACTGGGATGACACAGATGAATTCGGTGTGTGTACAGCAGCCGAAGATTACAAAGACGTAGCAGCTGTTGCTGACCAAATCAGTATTCCGTATTACTCTGTTAACTTTGAAAAAGAGTACTGGGATCGTGTCTTCGAATACTTCCTTGCGGAATACCGTGCAGGACGTACGCCCAATCCAGATGTAATGTGTAATAAGGAAATCAAATTTAAAGCCTTCCTTGACTACGCTATGACACTTGGTGCCGATTATGTGGCAACTGGGCACTACGCACAAGTCTCTCGCGATGAAGATGGTACAGTTCACATGCTTCGTGGTGCAGATAATAACAAAGACCAAACTTATTTCTTAAGTCAATTGTCACAAGAACAATTGCAAAAAGTAATGTTCCCACTTGGTCACTTGGAAAAACCAGAAGTGCGTAAAATTGCTGAACGCGCGGGACTTGCAACAGCTAAGAAAAAAGATTCAACAGGAATTTGCTTTATTGGTGAAAAGAACTTTAAACAATTCCTTAGTCAATATTTACCAGCTCAAAAAGGTCGCATGATGACTGTTGATGGCCGTGATATGGGAGAACATGCTGGCTTGATGTATTACACAATCGGTCAACGTGGAGGTCTTGGTATTGGTGGTCAACAAGGTGGCGACAATGCTCCTTGGTTTGTTGTCGGAAAAGACCTTTCAAAAAATATTCTTTACGTTGGACAAGGCTTCTACCATGAATCATTAATGTCAACTAGCCTTGACGCTTCAAGTATTCACTTTACACGTGATATGCCTGAAGAATTTACAATGGAAGTTACTGCAAAATTCCGTTATCGCCAACCTGATTCAAAAGTTACTGTTCATGTTAAAGGTGACAAAGCAGAAGTTGTCTTTGATGAACCACAACGTGCTATCACACCAGGTCAAGCTGTTGTATTCTACGACGGTGAAGAATGCCTAGGTGGTGGAATCATCGATATGGCTTATAAAAATGGCGTTGCTTGCCAATACATCTAATTGACAATTCTGTAAAGAAAGGTTGACAATTGTTGTTTAATTTGGTCAATATTGCTTGAAAAATTATCAGCAATTAAATTGACTTTTTAACTCAATTTGATACAATAATCATAACAATGACGATGATGGTCAAAGCTCATGGGAATTGTAGGCCTTTTTGGTTTACATTTTCAAAGCTTTGATCATTTTTGTGTTTTAGAAATCATTTTATATTTGGAAAGGAATGCTTTAAGTAGGTTAGCTAATTTTTTGACCATTTTGTTTGATTAAAAGTTGGCTAAGGCTTACTTGATATTGTAATTAAAATCATGACACATGAATTTGCTGAAAATTATGATGTAATTGTTGTTGGTGCAGGGCATGCTGGTGTCGAAGCTAGTTTGGCTGCAGCTCGTATGGGTTGTAAAACAATGCTCGCTACAATCAACTTGGAAATGTTATCCTTTATGCCATGTAACCCTGCAATCGGAGGTTCTGCTAAAGGGATTGTTGTTCGTGAAATCGATGCCCTTGGTGGAGAAATGGGTAAAAACATTGACAAGACCTATATCCAAATGAAAATGCTTAATACTGGTAAAGGTCCAGCTGTGCGTGCTCTTCGTGCTCAAGCTGATAAGGCCCGTTATTCACGTACAATGAAGTATACTGTTGAACAACAAGAAAACTTGACTTTACGTCAATCAATGATTGAAGAAGTTTTAGTTGAAGATGGAAAAGTTGTTGGTGTTCGTACAGCTACTAACCAGAAATTTTCAGCCAAAGCAGTTGTTATCACTACAGGTACAGCTCTTCGTGGAGAAATCATTTTAGGAGAACTCAAATATTCATCTGGTCCTAATAACAGCTTGGCTTCTATCGGACTTGCTGATAACTTGAAAGAGCTTGGTCTTGAAATTGGTCGTTTCAAAACAGGAACACCACCACGGGTTAAAGCAAGTTCTATCAATTATGACGAAACAGAAATTCAACCAGGTGACGAAAAACCAAATCATTTCTCATTCATGTCAAATGATGAAGATTATCTCAAAGATCAAATTCCTTGCTGGTTGACATATACTAACCAAACAAGCCACGATATTATCAATAAAAACCTTTATCGTGCCCCAATGTTCTCAGGAATTGTTAAAGGGGTAGGTCCTCGTTACTGCCCATCTATCGAGGATAAAATTGTTCGATTTGCGGACAAAGAACGTCACCAACTTTTCCTAGAACCAGAAGGACGTGAAACTGAAGAAGTTTATATTCAAGGATTGTCAACAAGTCTTCCTGAGGATGTTCAAAAAGAATTGGTTCACTCAATTAAAGGACTTGAAAATGCTGAAATGATGCGTACAGGTTATGCGATTGAGTATGATATCGTTTTGCCACACCAATTGCGTGCAACACTTGAAACTAAGAAAATTTCTGGACTCTTTACCGCAGGTCAAACCAATGGTACTTCAGGTTATGAAGAAGCTGCAGGACAAGGGATTGTTGCTGGTATTAATGCCGCTCTTAAAGTTCAAGGTAAACCAGAAATGATTCTAAAACGTAGTGATGCTTATATTGGTGTTATGATTGATGACTTGGTAACAAAAGGAACTTTGGAACCTTATCGTTTGTTGACAAGTCGTGCAGAATATCGTTTGATTTTGCGTCATGATAATGCCGATATGCGTTTGACTGAAATTGGTCACCGTGTTGGTTTGGTCGATGAAGAACGCTATGAACGTTACTTGATCCGTAAACGTCAATTTGACAATGAGTTGACAAGACTGTCAAGTCTTAAAATCAAGCCTATCAAGGAAACTAATGCACGTATTGAAGCACTTGGTTTCAAACCGTTGACAGATGCCTTGACAGCTAAAGAATTCATGCGTCGTCCAGAAATCAATTATGAAATTGCAACAAGTTTTGTCGGTCCTGCGGAAGAAAAACTAGATAGCAAAGTAATTGAACTTTTGGAAACTGAAATCAAATACGAAGGATACATCAACAAAGCGCTTGATCAAGTGGCTAAGATGAAACGCATGGAAGAAAAACGTATCCCTGCTAATATTGATTGGGATGATATCGATTCTATCGCGACAGAAGCGCGTCAAAAATTCAAGAAAATTAATCCTGAAACTATCGGACAAGCAAGCCGTATTTCAGGGGTTAACCCAGCTGATATTTCTATCTTGATGGTTTACTTGGAAGGTAAACAAAAACACCATCGCAATCAAGAAGATTAAGCATCATTAAAACAAGAAAGCAGCCCTTATTGACTGGGGTTGCTTTTCTGCTTTCATACTATAAATTAAGCCTATTTTATGGTATAATTGTAAGCTAAGAGGTTAACCAATGAAAAGATTTCGATTTGCAACTATCCACTTAGTCATGATTGGCCTTATTTTATTTGGCATTTTGGCTATCTGTGTCAGACTTTTTCAGACGGAGTCAGCTATCTTAGCTGCAATCTTTTTAGCGCTTTCTTTACTTGTAGCTTTGCTTTACTACCAAAAAGAAAATTACGAGCTATCGGAACTTGAACAAATTGAATTATTAAACAACCAAACAGAAGTCGGTTTAAAACATCTTCTAGAGCAAATGCCAGTTGGTGTTGTTCAGTTTGATCAAGAAACAAATGAGGTAGAATGGTTTAATCCATATGCAGAGCTCATTTTTACTAGTGAAGAAGGAGAGTTTGAGGATGACGTCATTCGTAGAATTATTGGGGCTAGGCGAGAAGGGGATGCCACTCAGACATTTGAGTTAAATGGCAATAAGTACTCATCTTACATCGATTCTTCAACAGGGATTTTCTATTTCTTTGATACATCTATGGGAAATCGTCAGTTGGGGGATGCAGCCTTTTTGCGTCCAGTTATTGGGATTATTTCCATCGACAACTATGATGATGTAACAGATGATTTGTCAGATGCTGAGATTTCACAAATCAATAGCTTCATCGCCAACTTTATTTCGAATTTTACAAAGTCAAAAAATATTTTTTATCGTCGTGTCGACATGGACCGTTTCTACTTTTTCACAGATTATGCTGTGTTGAGTAGTTTGATTGACGATAAATTTGATGTTCTGGAAGCTTTTCGAAAACAAGCTAAAGAAGAACATAATTTGCCATTAACGCTTAGTATGGGCGTTTCTTATGGTGATAATAATTATCAACAAATTGGACAAGTTGCTTTGCAGAATTTGAATACGGCACTTGTTCGTGGTGGTGATCAGGTTGTTATTTGTGAAAACGACGAGCATAAGAAACCATTGTATTTTGGTGGTGGCTCAGTATCTACCGTCAAGCGTACACGTACGCGTACGCGTGCCATGATGACAGCTATCTCAGACCATATCAAAGGGGTTGACCGTGTCTTCGTTGTAGGTCATCGCAACATAGATATGGATGCTCTTGGTTCAGCTGTAGGTATGCAATTTTTCGCAAGTAATATCAACAAAGAATCTTATGTTGTATACAATCCAGATGAGATGAGTCCTGATATTACGCGTGCTGTTAAAAGATTGCAAGAAGATGCTAAGACACGACTTATTACTATTAAGCAGGCGATGTCAATGATGACAGAGCGCTCATTATTAATTATGGTCGATCATTCTAAGATTGATTTGACCTTATCGGAAAAACTTTACAATAAGTTTACAGATGTGATTGTTGTAGACCATCATCGTCGTGATGAAAACTTTCCAGAAAATGCTGTTCTCACTTTCATTGAAAGTGGAGCAAGCAGTGCTAGTGAGTTAGTTACAGAATTGATTCAATTCCAGAATGCTAAGAAGCGTTTGAGTAAAATTCAAGCGAGTGTCTTGATGGCAGGTATTATGCTTGATACGAAGAATTTCTCAGCTAGCGTTACAAGTCGAACATTTGATGTTGCAAGTTATCTTCGAGCTCACGGAAGTGATAGTATTGAAATTCAAAATATTTCTCAAACGGATTTTGAGGAATATCGATTGGTTAATGAATTAATCCTTAGAGGCCGAAAAATTTACGATAACATTATCATTGCTAGCGGGCGTGATGGTGTCAATTATAGTAAAGTGGTTGCTAGTAAGGCGGCTGATACCATGCTATCTTTAGCTGGTATTGAAGCAACATTTGTTTTAGTGCAAGTTGCTCCAAATAAAGTTGCTATTTCAGCACGTAGCCGTAGTAAGATTAATGTTCAGCGCATGATGGAAGAACTCGGTGGTGGTGGTCACTTTACCCTAGCTGCATGTCAGTTGGAAAATATGTCAGTGAGCCAAGCAGAGAGTGCTTTACTTGATGTGATTGAAAATGATTTAAGAGAAAATATGGAGGCAGAGAGATGAAAGTAATTTTTCTAGCAGATGTTAAAGGAAAAGGTAAAAAAGGCGAAATCAAAGAAGTTCCAACAGGATATGCTCAAAACTTTTTGATTAAGAAAAATCTTGCTAAAGAAGCTACTAACCAAGCAATTGGTGAACTAAAAGGTAAACAAAAATCAGAAGAAAAAGCTCAAGCTGAAGTCTTGGCTGAAGCTAAAGCTCTTAAAGCTGAGCTTGAAAAAGAAGAAACTATTGTTAAGTTTACTGAAAAAGTTGGACCTGATGGACGTACATTCGGTTCAATTACTGCTAAGAAAATTGTTGAAGAATTATCAAAACAATTTGGTCTAAAAATCAACAAACGCGCGATTAATTTGGATCATCCAATTCGTGCAATTGGTTCTGTTGAAGTACCTGTGAAATTACATAAAGAAGTTACTGCTGAAATCAAATTAAATATTAAAGAAGCATAATAATATTTGAGCTTATTAGGGGAGGTGAAAAGATTGGCAGAAGAGCCGGAATTGAGAGTTCAGCCACAGGATTTATTAGCAGAGCAATCTGTCTTAGGTTCTATTTTTATCTCGCCAGATAAACTCATTACTGTTCGTGAATTTGTTAGCCCAGATGACTTTTACAAATACTCGCATCGCGTTATTTTTAAAGCTATGATTACTTTGAGTGATCGTAATGAGGCTATTGATGCAACGACTGTAAGAACGATTCTTGATGACCAAGGAGATCTACAAAATATTGGTGGTTTGTCTTATATTGTTGAATTGGTCAACAGTGTACCGACAAGTGCCAATGCTGAATATTATGCTAAGATTGTTGCTGAAAAAGCAATGTTGCGTAACATCATCTCTAGATTGACAGAGACTGTAAACCTTGCTTATGAAGGGGCAACCGATTCAGAAGATGTCATTGCTGGGGCTGAAAAAGCACTTATTGAAATTAATGAGCACAGCAACCGTAGTGGTTTCCGTAAGATTTCGGATGTCTTGAAAGTTAACTATGAGAACTTGGAAATTCGTTCACGTCAAACGAGCGATGTTACTGGTTTACCAACAGGGTTCCGTGATTTGGATAAGATTACGACAGGTTTACACCCAGATCAGTTAGTTATTCTAGCTGCCCGCCCAGCCGTCGGGAAAACAGCCTTTGCTTTGAATATTGCTCAAAATGTTGGGACTAAGCAAAATAGACCTGTAGCTATCTTCTCTCTGGAAATGGGTGCTGAAAGTTTGGTTGACCGTATGTTGGCTGCTGAAGGGATGGTTGATTCTCACAACCTTAGAACTGGTCAGCTAACCGATCAAGAGTGGAATAACATTACCATTGCTCAGGGAGCTTTGGCTGATGCACCAATCTATATTGACGATACGCCTGGTATCAAGATTACTGAAATTCGAGCACGTGCCCGCAAGTTGTCACAAGAGGTTGAAGGTGGCCTTGGTTTGATTGTGATTGACTATCTTCAGTTGATTACAGGGACACGTCCTGAGAACCGTCAACAAGAGGTTTCTGATATTTCACGTCAATTGAAAATCTTAGCGAAAGAATTGAAAGTACCAGTTATCGCATTGAGTCAGTTATCTCGTGGTGTTGAACAGCGTCAAGATAAGCGTCCTGTATTGTCTGATATTCGTGAATCAGGATCTATCGAACAAGATGCCGATATTGTAGCCTTCTTGTATCGTGATGATTACTATCGCCGTGAGGGTGAAGAGAGCGATGAGGCTATTGAAGATAATACCATTGAAGTTATCTTGGAAAAAAACCGTTCTGGTGCGCGTGGGACAGTAAAACTCATTTTCCAGAAGGAATACAATAAATTTTCTAGTATTGCGCAGTTTGAAGAGCATTAATAAAATTAAGGAGTACAGTAAAATATGAGCGATGCATTTGCAGATGTTGCTAAAATGAAGAAAATTAAAGAGGATATTAAAGCACACGAAGGTCAATTGGTTGAATTGACACTAGAAAATGGCCGTAAACGTGAAAAAAATAAAATCGGTCGTTTAACTGAAGTGTACCCATCATTATTTATCGTTGAATACAATGAAAATTCTGATGTTCCAGGTGCTATCAATAATTCTTACGTTGAATCATACACATATTCAGATATTTTAACTGAAAAAACATTGATTCGTTATTTTGATTAAATTAATCTTAGAATTAGCATACAAAAGGCTTTACAGAGCCTTTTTTTTATGTTAAACTAAGTTCCGTGTGAAATAATAGCGGGAGAGTATGAAGCTCGTCAACAGTTGACTCTTCTACAGTTTTTCTTTTTATGGAAAAGCTTCTAGAAGTCGGAAAAGTAATCTTGGCTGTTTAGATGAAAGTCAACTGCACGAATCAGGATTCTCTAAATTGTTATTTCCTACAAAATTTTTATTTTATAGGAGGACATTTTAAATGTCACGTTATACTGGTCCATCATGGAAACAATCACGTCGCCTTGGCTTGTCTCTTACAGGTACAGGTAAAGAATTAGCACGTCGTAACTACGTGCCAGGTCAACACGGTCCTAACAACCGTAGCAAACTTTCTGAATACGGTTTGCAGTTGGCTGAAAAACAAAAACTTCGTTTCACTTACGGTGTAGGTGAAAAACAATTCCGTAACTTGTTCGTACAAGCTACTAAAGTAAAAGGTGGAACTCTTGGTTTCAACTTCATGGTTCTTCTTGAACGTCGTCTTGACAACGTTGTTTACCGTTTAGGTCTTGCAACTACTCGTCGTCAAGCTCGTCAATTCGTTAACCACGGTCACATCCTTGTTGACGGTAAACGTGTTGATATCCCTTCATACCGCGTAACTCCAGGTCAAGTGATCTCAGTTCGTGAAAAATCAGCTAAAGTACCAGCTATCCTTGAAGCTGTTGAAGCTACTCTTGGACGTCCAGCATTCGTATCATTCGACGCTGAAAAACTTGAAGGAACACTTACTCGTCTTCCAGAACGTGATGAAATCAACCCAGAAATCAACGAAGCACTTATCGTTGAATTCTACAACAAAATGCTTTAATTTTAAAAGAAGTATTGAAAAAGCCCTTTGTTGGGCTTTTTTGTTTGCAGAAAAAAGCCGTCAGATAGTTATCTAACGGTTAATGTTACATTGGGAGTAATTTGAGCACGAGGTTGGTCATTTGACGTGGTGATTCTTTTTTTCCGTTGGCTATCCAGGCTTGACATAATCCGAAAAAGGCAGAAGCCAGATAAATACTGCTGTATTCTGCTTCGACTGGGGTTAATTTCTCACGTTTGAAACGGCGTTGGAAATCGGTGTTGATAAATAATCTCACCTTGTTCACAATAAAGGTTTGAAATTCTCGTGTTCCATTTGCTGAGATGAGGGCAGACAGTAATTGCTCCCGTTTTAGAAATTCAAAAATCTCCAGAAAAGCAGCCTCTTTATCCCCAACGTGTTTTTCAAAAATGTACTCAATTTGATTAAATAAGGTTTGCTGGCAGGAATCAATCAACTCAAATTTATCCTTATAATGAGTGTAAAAGCTAGAACGACTAATGCCAGCTTCTTTGGCTAACTTTGTTGTTGTGATGTCATCAAAACTTTTGGTCTTTAGCAGGGTAACCATGGCGTTTTGAATAGCCTTTTTAGTGTTTGCTCTTCGATTGTCAGTTGTCATAGTCCTACTTTTTGAACATTTTTAGAATATGTGTCAAAAAACTCCTCCGTTAAACTTGAAATAATCTCGTAGATAAGTATAATGTATTATATCACAAATTTGGACAATGTGTATAAAATAGGAGACAATATGTTAGAAGAATTAAAAGCTCTTATAAAGACACCAAGGCTTTGGGTAACCATGATCGGTGTTGCCCTCATACCTTCTCTTTATAACCTCTCTTTTTTAGGTTCTATGTGGAATCCTTATGGTCGATTAGATGACTTGCCTGTTGCGGTGGTCAATCACGATAAGCCTGCAACATTGAACGATAAGAAAATTGCTATTGGCGACAACATGGTGGACAGTATGTCCAAAAATAAAGCGTTGGATTACCATTTTGTTAGTGAGGAAAAAGCTGAAAAAGGATTACAAGATGGTGACTATTATATGGTCATTGATTTGCCAGAAGACCTTTCAGAAAAAGCATCAACACTCTTGACAGATGATCCAGAGCAATTAACTATTCCTTATCAAACAACTGCTGGGCGTAGTTTTGTCGCTTCTAAAATGTCAGAAACAGCTATGAGTAAGCTAAAAGCAACAGTTTCTGAAAACATTACAGAAACTTACACAAAAGCTGTTTTCAAGAGTATGAAAAGCTTGCAAGGTGGTTTGAAAGAAGCTAGTTCTGGTGGCGATAAGCTTCTATCAGGTAGCCAGAAATTGCAGGAAGGTAGTCAAACGATTACGGATAATTTGAATGTGGCTGCTTCTGGTAGTCAGGCTTTGGCTGACGGAGCATCAACGCTTTCAAGTGGTTTGACGACTTACACGAATGGTGTTGGTCAATTATCAGGCGGAATTGGTACTCTTTCAAGCGGCTTGAATACTTACACCAATGGTGTTAGTCAACTTTCAGGTGGAATCGGTAGCCTTTCAAGTGGTTTGAATACCTACACCAATGGTGTTAGCCAACTCTCAGGCGGAATTGATAGCTTATCAAGCGGCTTGAATACTTACACCAACGGTGTATCGCAATTAGCTTCAGGCACAACAAGCTTATCATCAGGTATCAATGCTTATGTTGATGGTGTCAACCAATTGTCAAGTGGTTTGAATGAATTAAATGGCAAATCACAAGACTTAACAAATGGTATTGCACAACTGCAATCAAACAGCAGCTCATACTTGCAACAATTGTTGTCAGGTGCAACTGAATTAAACAATGGTTTACAGAGTTTACAATCTCAAGTTAACGGCATATCTATCCCTGATGTGTCACAATTGCAATCTAGTCTAAGCTCACTAAGCCAACTTAGTCAGCAATTGTCAACAATGAGCAGCGCTATTTCATCTATCAATCGTTCTGATTTGGCAGCTGTTCAAGCAACGTCAGCTTATCAAAGTTTGAGTGCTGAACGCCAAGCAGAAATCGAAGCAGCTATTTCTAATAGTTCTGGTGCAGCAACTGCTAATCAGTTAACGTCACAAATTTCAGCAATTCAATCTCAATTGAGTTCGCTTCAATCCCTATCAAGTCAATTAGCAAATCTATCAACACTGTTGAATAACGTTTCAGCCTTGCAATCAGGAGTTGCTTTAGCAAGTGGTGGCAGTCAACAACTTGTCAATGGCTTGACAGACTTCAAGTCAGGTTTAGAAGCAGAAACAGGTATTCCTCAGTTAGTTGATGGTATTTCTCAATACACAGCAGCTGTTTCTCAATTGACAGATGGTGCTAATGCGATTGTCGCGAAAAACGATCAATTAACTGGCGGTGCGTCACAATTGCAATCCGGTGCAGAACAATTAGCTTCTAACAATGATGCTTTAACAGGCGGTGCAGCGAAATTACAATCCGGTGCCGACCAATTAGTAGCAAATAACGGTCAAATCACTGGTGGTGCAGCGAAATTACAATCTGGAGCAGATCAACTAGTTGCTAACAATGGTCAAATCACTGGTGGTGTAGCAAAATTACAATCCGGCGCCGACCAATTAGTTGCTAACAACGGCAAATTGACAAGTGGTGTCGACCAATTGCAATCCGGCGCTGAACAATTAGCTTCTGGTGCTGGTCAATTGGCAGCAGGTAGTGAAACCTTGACAACTGGTTTAGGAACCTTGACAGACGGTATCTCAACCTTGTCTTCATCACTTTCTAAAGCAAGCAAACAATTGTCAGTTGTTTCTGTTAAGAATAAAAATGCTAAATTAGTTTCTGACCCTGTCACAACAAAACGCAAAGATATTGACACCGTTAAAAATAATGGTATTGGTATGGCACCATACATGATTGCCGTATCTCTAATGGTTGTGGCACTTTCAACCAACGTTATCTTCGCAAGCTCTCTATCAGGTCTTCCAGTTAAAAACCGTTGGGAATGGGCTAAACAAAAAATCTTTATCAATGGTTTGATTTCAACAGCTGGTTCATTGATTCTATATGGAGCTATTCAATTCCTTGGTTTTGAAGCCAATTACGAATGGCGTACCATCTTTGTTATTTTATTAGGTGGTTGGACGCTCATGGCTCTTGTAACGGCGCTTATCGGTTGGAACCGTCGTTATGGATCATTTATTTCTTTGATTATTTTGGTTCTTCAATTAGGTTCTGCCGGTGGTTCTTACCCAATTGAATTGAGTCCAAAATTCTTCCAAGTTATTCACCCTTACTTACCGATGTCTTACATTGTAACTGCCTTGCGTGAAACCATTTCAATGACAGGCTCTATCGGTCAAGAAGTTGGTGTCTTAGTCGGTTTCTTAATCGCCTTCATGATTATGGGACTGATCATTTACAAACAACCAAAAGCAGAGGCCTAAGAGGGTTTACCTCTGCTTTTTTTGTGGGCAGATTATTTGAAAAATGTCAGAAAATTTTATACACTTAATGAATTCATTATGATTAACGAATTGGGGAGATTATGTCACTTATCACACTTATTTTATCGGTTTTAGTTGCCTTAGAGCATTTTTACATCATGTATCTTGAAACCTTTGCGACACAATCACCTGCGACAGCGCGTATTTTTGGACTACCGCAAGAAGAGTTAGAACGTGAGTCTGTAAGTAATTTATTTAAAAATCAAGGTGTTTACAATGGCTTGATTGCGGTATTTTTACTTTACGGTATCTTTACAGAAAATATTAGTATTGTGGTTATTTTTCTTTTGAACGTTATTTTGGCAGCAATTTATGGTAGCTTGACGGCTGATAAAAAAATCATACTTAAGCAAGGTGGCCTAGCTATTTTAGCTTTGTTAACATTTTTATTTTAATAAAATAAAAGGTATCGCATTGTGACCTGCACCCCAAAAGTTAGACAGAAAAAAATCTAACAATTGGGGTGTTTTTGTATGAAATTAAGTTATGAAGATAAACTAGAAATATATCAGTTAAGACAAGCTGGTTTTTCTTGGCCTTATATTAGTCGAAAGTACGGTGTATGTCTATCCAATCTTAAGTACATGGTACGGCTTATGAATAAACATGGTATTGAGGTTGTTAAAAAAGGGAAAAATAAGTATTATCCCTCTAAATTAAAGCAGGAAATCATTAATAAAGTTCTTATTGAAGGTCAATCTCAGCTCACCGTATCACTGGATTATGCTCTTCCCCAACAATCCCTACTCACCAATTGGATAGCACAATACAAGAAAAACGGGTATACTATTGTTGAGAAACAACGAGGGAGACCGAGTAAGATGGGACGTAAACCAAAGAAAACTTGTAAAGAAATGACTGAGCTAGAGCATATTCTGGAAGAGAATGAGCGTCTGCGTACCGAGGTAGCTTATCTAAAAAAGTTGAGGGAATTGCGCTTGAGGGACGAAGCCTTACAGCGCAAAAGGCGGAAACAGTTAGAGAACTGGTCTCAGGAGGATTTCGATTAGACCTCTTACTAAAAACCGCTAAGCTAGCTCGTTCTACTTATTATTATCAGTTGAAACGGTTTAATAGAGCTAAGAAAGATAAGAAGGTCAAAGAGATGATTCAAACCATTTACGATGACCATAAAGGCAATTATGGATACCGTCGTATTCATTTAGAACTAAGAAACCGAGGATTTGTTATCAATCATAAGAAGGTTCAACGGTTAATGAAACTCATGGGACTCGCTGCTCGTACTCGTTGTAAGCGTAAATACTCGTCTTACAAGGGAGAGATTTGGGAAAGAGCTGATAAACTGATTCAACTTCAGTTTGAAGAGACTAAGCCTTATGAGAAATGTTATACAGATTTCACTGAATTCGCTCTACCAAACATTAAGGAGAAGCTCTACTTATCTCCTGTTCTTGATGGCTACAATAGTGAGATTATTGACTTTACCTTATCACGCTCACCTGATTTAAAACAGGTCCAAACCATGCTTAAAAAAGCCTTTCCAGCTGACTCTTACAGATGGATTATTCTTCATAGCGATCAAGGGTGGCAATATCAACATCAGTCTTATCATGATTTTTTGGCATCCAAGGGAATCCGTCCGTCCATGTCTAGGAAAGATAATAGCCCAGATAATGGGATAATAGAGTCTTTCTTTGGCATCTTAAAATCTGAGATGTTTTACGGTTATGAAAAGACTCTTAAGTCGCTTGACAAGCTGGAACAAGCCATTACAGATTATATTTTTTATTACAACAATAAACGTATCAAGGCAAAATTAAAAGGACTCAGTCCTGTGCAATACAGAACTAAATCCTTATCATAATTAAGTGTCCAACTTTTGGGGGTCAGTACATCTCAAATTAAACTAAAGAAAGCTGATTTTTCACCTGAATAATATTGTAATGTTAGGGATTTGTCATAGTTTTCGGTGTTGTTTTAAAAGTGAGTAGTTAGGAGTAAAACAACCTTAAATTTCTTGTAGAGTAATTTCCATGTTTTAAGTGAAAAATCAATCGATTTTAGAATTATTTATCGTCCTTTTTAACCATATTTTTAACGCCTTCAATACCCCCTTCAACAGCCTCTTTGGCATCTTCGGCAACTTCTTTAACTTTTGAAACTACTTTTTCAGCAGCTCCTTCTTTTTCAGTTTTTTTATCATCAGTTACTTTTCCGACACCTTCTTTAATAGTACCTTTAGCTTGATTAAATTTTTCTTCTACTGACATAGTGTTATCCTCCATTGGAAAATCAGATTATTGAAAATGAACGTTTTTAAACAATTCATTTAAATTTTTAGGCATAAAAGAATTTAGTGAACTCTTGGTTCTGCTTTAGCTGTCGCTTCAGAGACAGTTCCAACACCTTCACTAACTTTTTCCTTTGCAGCTGAGAAGCCATCACTCAATCCCTGTTTTGCGCTTTTAAACTTATCAGAAGTAAATTCACTTGTTGATTCAACAACGCCAGTTACTCGGTCTTGTAGGCTTACTGAGTCTGCTTCATGTTGCTCTTTAGTCTTGATATCAACAACATCTACATTAACTTCAACTACTTCCAAATCAGTCATCTTAGAAATTTCTGAAACAACAACCTCTTTGATTTTCTTGTATAGTTCAGGAACATTCTTTTGATATTCAACAATTACGTTCAAATCAACAGCAACTTGCTCTTTACCGACTTCCACATTGACTCCGCTTGCAACGTTATCAGTATTGACAAGTTTTTCACTTAGGTTTGAGAAAAAGCCTCCATCAATAGCCAGCAAACCTGGAACATTTTCTAAAGAAAGGCCAATAATTTTTTGAATGACTTTATCTTCGTAGGTCAATTCACCTTTTATTTCTTCTACTTTTTTTTCTACTTTTGACATATGAATCTCCTTTACTATTTAAATAATTGTTTTTGTTGAATATAATATCCAATTCCAACTCCTAGAGTGGCGCAAATCAAGACAAATAGAGTCTTAAAAAAACCATAGGATAGGATGAAGCAAGCTAAGATAACACCTGCCAATCCGGAAAGAAATGGATATCGGTATTTTTTTAACCATTCCATTTTTTACTTCCTTACTTTACACGACTAACAGTTTTTTTACGTGGTGGTTTTGGCTTGTATTCTTTTACAGAAATATACAGTTTTACACGATGATTCATTCCAAAAAACTGTGTCAATCCATTAGCAATCTCATCTTTAATTATTTGAGTTCGTTTAATAATGTTGTCCGATGGAAGCATTTGTCCTTCTACGTGAACTAAACATTTATTCTTACGACTGTTTACCTTAATGGTAGGATCCTTTATAAAATTGTGATTAGCAACCACACAACGCACAAATCCTTCAATAGCTGAATTTTTTAATTTGAGTTCACCATCAACATCAGGTAATTGAATCTCTAAATATTGTTTAGGATAAAAGAGTGTAACAAGCATTAGAAACAACACTACAGCTGAAAGTACTAAAGTACCCCAGAAAACATATCTTGAAAGATAAAAGTCTAAAAAGGAAATTTGTTTCCAATCAACTAAATGAAGTCCTAAGCCACTGACTTTATGATAATCTAGCAAAATAGGAATCAAAATTGTCAAGATTAAAATACATAAAATAAGGTAAAGTATTTTTTTGGTTTTTGACATATCGAATCCTTTCATCAACAGAATTTGAACTTTAATCTATTCCTGTCAAAATGATTCAAGTTCATTCTTTTTTCCCTAGGAAAAATGATACTACTGCAACAACAATGACTGCTCCTAAGATTGATGGAATTAATGCCATTCCAGCTAGACTAGGTCCCCATGCACCGAAAAGTGATTGTCCAACAAATGAACCGACTAAACCTGCAAAGATATTAGCGATTATTCCCATGGAGCCTCCCTTTTTAGTGATACCACCTGTAATAAGACCGATAAAGCCTCCTACGATAATAGACCAAAGCATAATGTCCCCCTTTCTAAGTTGAGGAAAGTTAGATTGTTTGAGAAACCAAACAATCTAAAGAGTTACATTTTAGCTAAAACATTTTTTATATTAATCTTAACAATCATAAGATTAATGTTAGTATATACCTGTTATTAACAGTATAAGTTAATCAAAATGATAAGTCAATTAAAATGTTTTCGTTTACAAAAAAATAGAATAAAAATCATCAATCGCTTTTGCAAATGATTGCATAGATTTACAAGTATTTTATGTTATGATTCTTATAGTTTTTTGAACAGTTTTGTAAATACTCTAAATATATAGTTATTATTATCAGACCATTCTGATAATTGAATGATTCATTAATAAAACATTTGATTATGTTGGTATATCCATAAGATTTTTAGTCAATTAAAACGTTAAAAAAACTCCCTAAGAAGTGAGAGTGACGAAAGTGGAAATAAGATGTATAATTGAAATATATAAACACTTACATACTTTTTCTTTATGAAGTATCATCCAATAAAAAGCCTAAATCATACACAGGATACTGTGTTATTTCCAGTAGTAGTTTAAAATTCAAAAAGGAGATTATTATGGATATTAGAGAAACATTGAATCGTCAGGATTACACTAAATTAGACGAATTTAGTAAACAGCTTGAGGGTTTTGAACGACTCTTTGCAGACAAGAATTTGCTTGAAATGCGTTAGGAATTGGCCAAAATTAATAAGGATGAGGTCGTTGGTTTATGCTCAGAAATTAATGGATATAAAATTGGTTTCATGGATGCATTAGCCCTATGGGATTCTGAACCAGATTTGCAAGCTTTCAAAGAATTGTTTGAGAAGTGGTGGATTGATTATGAATTTGATCAACGTATCAATGCACTACTTGGTCAATGTCCTTATACCAATTTTGAGGAGAGAATTGATTATGAATTGAAAGAAGAATATGGAACAAGCTCTCGTAAAGAAGTTGCAAAAATAATGATTGACGATTTCGAAACATCATCAGAGGATGAAGCTAAAAAGTTATTTCTTCAGGAAATCCTTTCCTTACAAAAGAGATCAAACGATACCGATTAACTTCTTAAAAAGTGACTATACTAACAAAGATGGAGTACTGTTATGGAAAAAATTTTGAAGGATGATAAACTTTATTCTTTAATTGAATTTAGGGAAAAAATCTATGAGGATTTAGAATTATCAAAAAGTGACTTAACCACTTTATTGTGTGCGATGTTGATTGCATCTATTGGTTTGAATATGAATTCTATTCCAACAATCATAGGGGCAATGTTGATTTCTCCATTGATGACACCTATCCTTGGAGTAGGTTTTGCGTTAGCAATATTAGATACAAAACTTCTCAAAAAATCGTTTAAAGTTCTTTTTATTCAAGTTGCAGTAAGCCTTTTAGCCTCTACACTTTATTTTTTACTTTCGCCCATTTCTTACGCAAGTACGGAAATTATTGCTAGAACTTCGCCCACAATTTGGGACGTTGTAATCGCATTCGTCGGTGGATTAGCCGGCATTATTGGAGCACGAAAGAAAGAAGCTAATAATATTGTTCCTGGTGTCGCCATTGCAACTGCTCTTATGCCACCCGTTTGTACCGTGGGGTATTCTATTGCCACAGGAAATCTTGAGTATATGATAGGGGCGTCATATTTGTTCTCCATTAACTGCAGTTTTATTATGATTGCTACATATATTGGCACTAATGTGATGATGATTAAAAATCCTTATTTTAAACATAATCGTGAAGCCTCTAAAATGCGAAAAATATTAATTTTAGTCTCGCTTGTTCTTATTATTCCAAGTTTAGCTTCTGCAACTACCTTAGTTAGAGATACGCTAATCAATGAGTCTATCAATAATTATCTATCTGATCAATTTGAAAACCATACTATTTTGAAAAAGAAATATAGTAAAGAAAACAATACACTAAAGCTAACCATTTCAGGTAAGTATCTTTCAGAATCTGAGTTACAAAGTATCATTAACAAACAAAATGAATATGGTTTGAAAAATATCTCGATTCAGGTTTCACAATTAACAAATGATAGATTAACTGAAAAAGAATTAGTCGACTACATTATTCAATATAAAAATGATGATGATCTTCAACAAATAGAAAAAGATAAGTATAAAGAATCCTCAAATAACAACAAGTAATGTGAGATATTAATTTGATAAGCATAAGAAACCGTTGAAAAGTATTGTCACTAGTAGTCCATAGGAGAAAATATCAATGAAAAAAGTAATGATAATTATTAATCCAACTTCTGGAGGAGAAACAGCATTAGATTATAAAGAGAGCCTGGAGAATAAGGCTAAAAAGTATTTTGATTATGTTGAAACTAAGATTACGCAAAAAGCTAAAGATGCAACTCAATTTGCTGAAAGGGCCTCTAAAGAAAAATATGATGCAGTAATTGTTTTTGGTGGAGACGGTACTGTAAATGAGGTTATTTCAGGGATTGCTGAAAAAAATCACATTCCAAAACTTGGTATTATTCCTGGTGGAACTGGTAATCTAATCACAAAGCTTTTAGAGATCAACCAAAGTATTGATCAAGCGATAGAAGAACTTGATTTCAATTTTACGAAAACCATTGATATTGGAAAAGCTAATCAAAATTATTTTGGCTATATTTTTAGTGTTGGATCTTTACCAGAAGCTATTCATAACGTTAATATTGAAGATAAAACAAAGTACGGTATCTTTGCATATGCAATCAATACGATGAAGTCCGTTGTGGAAGACGATGTATTTAATGTTCGTATTGAAAGCGAAAATGGCAATTATGAAGGTGAAGCTAGTCAGGTCTTAGTTCTTCTATCTAATTACTATGCAGACAAAAAACTATTTGATGAAAATACAGATGGATATGGAAATATCTTGATTTTAAAAGATGCAACTATTATTTCTAAACTATCGACTATCCCAGATTTGTTAAAAGGAGATCTAGTAGGTAACGATAATATCGAATATATCAAAGCGCGTAATATTAGGATTTCTTCAGAGGTTAAGTTAGAGTCAGATGTTGATGGAGATAAGTCGGATAATCTTCCAGTAGATATAAAAATACTAGGGAACCATATCGAAGTGTTTTCAGGCATGAAAGAATAGAGTATTAATATTGATAATTAGACATTAGTTCTATTTAATTAATCTAAGGAAGGGTATTTATAACAAAGGAAATACTAATTAAAGCTCCAGGTCTTTTTACAGATGACGAGCAGTTAGAAATTCAAGAACGATCAAAAAGTGATGATATTGAAGTTGCTTTCCTTAGGGGTAATCAGATTCATGCTTCGTTCTATTCTTTTATCGAGATATTGGTTAATAATGACTTTTTAAATGAACTTGAAATAGCTCTATGTGTAGATATTTTGAAAGATATTATTATTAAGATTATTTCTAAAATAAAAAAATAATGTAGTTATACTTGATGCTAAACTGACCATTAAATCTAATACTGGTAAAGGAACAATATATTTAGAAGTGTCATGCGATATTTCTGACTATGGACCCCAAGACTCTATAGAAAAAATTATCGAAGCAGAAAGTATTCTCGATAACAATAGCAATGAATATCTAAATGATTTGTATATTGTTGAAGATAAATCTGGAAATTTGTCAATTATGACATTAACCGAGTATATTAATTACAGGAAAAGTATTAGATAAGATATAATTACTATTATTTAATCATGCTTAAGTTGACTTGGCTCAGTATGAACAGAAATCAATTAAGAAAAAGATAGAGTTTGAATTGAAATACAGTGCAATATATCGCATTCTGAATAAAGAAAAAAACGCTTAAAATCAGCGTTTTTCTTTTGTATTGATTCGTATTGAATCCTTATTTAACTTCAGTAAAGGTTAAGTATTTTCTATTTTAGCTGTTAGAAACGTTTATATATCAACGTTTTTGTAATGTTCCTTAGTAAAAGGTAGAGTGAATGGTAGAGTAGTTATTGCGTTAGTTCAGCAATTTTATCAAGATAAATACCCACAGCTTCTAACTTTCGTTGTGGTGCTAATTCAGCGTAAGTATCCATTGTGGTTGAAATTGATTTATGTCCCATTCTGACTTGGAGTTCTTTCCAGTTTGTGCCAGCATTAAGCAATATTGAAGCATGAGTGTGTCGGAATAAATGGAAACCATAATCTGGTAATCCTAGACCTGCTAATCTATTCTTGAGAGTTGTTCGCTCGTTTCTATCACACATATAGTTTCCGTATATTGTTGGGAAAATCAATTTTGTTTCATGTCTATTGTGTAATTTAAGATATTCGTTCATTTCATTGTGAAAATCTCGAAGTTCTTCAAGTATAGACAAAGGAACTGGAATAGAGCGATTGTTATCCTAGTTGATTAAAAAAATCTCTGATTTCCTCATCTTTTATAAAATAATATATAATTTTCCCCTCTCTTCTAGTGTCCAAGATGTTTTGATTGGCTAGTTTACGAAGATGGTGGGAGGCAGATGCCATACTGAGATTTAGTAAACAGGCTATATCGCAGACACAGAGTTCTTCAACAGCAAGGAGATAAAAGATGATATTTATCTGTTTATTATCGGTAAATTTTGATAAAATACGAAGTGATTTTTGGACTTTTTCCTTTTCAAGGTAGTTCGTTGCGGTTGTAACATTTTGTTGATTTATAACATCCACTTGACAGATGCTATCTTTTTTCATAATTTTTTCTCCTAGCCTAACACAGCCCATAGCATGTCAAAGCTGTTGTTTTCAATCAGGATATACATCCCCAATCCTAAATAGACAACGGCAATAAACCATCTGCTATATTTTTCCAAAGTTTCTCCAACAGAAGGGACTTGTGCCAATTTTTGGGCAGAAAAAACCAAGAGATAAATCATGACTAGAAAGGTAAGTAAAGCCACTATCAAATTCGCTAAATTTAAGGTAGTAAAATATGGGACAAAGACACCAATATTGTCAGCACCACAACTTGCAAAAGTAATCATAGCGACTAGAAAAATCAGGTTTTTATTATCTTTGCGCAAACCTTCTTTGGCAATAGCTTCTCCATCAGAATCCCCTAAAAGCAAAACTTTGAGGCCTAGGAGAATTGGAATCAAACCGAGCAAACCTAAAATCTCTTTACTAGGAATATAATCTAAGACAAATGCAAAAAGCAAACTTAGCAATATTAGACTAACAGAGCCTAGAAATTGTCCTAAATATATGTTAATGATGTCTTTTCTGCTTTTTCTTTTGGCAAAAAATAACATTAGGATAATAAGTAAGTCTACGGCTGTCCCAGAATACAGGATTATTGAAGTAACAACATTTTGAATCATAAAACACCTCATTCAAATATATTTTTGAATGTATTTTAATATTAAACTTTGTAGATGTCAACTTCAGCTCCACCAAAATATAGATAAAAAGTTAGTGTACCAAATATTAAAAAGCCCTGCCATCGAAATGATAGCAGGGCTTAACTTCAATATCCAAATGATATATTCATCTAAAAAAAGGTAGAGTAAAAGGTAGAGTTCTTATTGATTTATATTGCAATGTAATGAACTTTAAAAATTCAAAAATCGCTTAAAATCAATGTTTTGACGTCTAATGACGTGTAGTGAACCCCTTATTTAACCTCAGTAAAGATTACGTGTTTACGCAATTTTGGTGAGTATTTTTTCAATTGAAGACGGTCTGGAGTGTTACGTTTGTTTTTTGAAGTAAGGTACAAGCGTTCACCAGATTCTTTGTGTTCAAGTGTAATATTTACGCGCATGGTATCTCCCTTCTATTATTTAGCTGCTTTAGCGATTTTACGTCCTTTGTAGTATCCTTTAAGTGATACACGGTGAGAACGTGAGTAATCTCCAGTAGTTTCGTCAAATTTAACTGATGGAGCAGTCAATTTGTAGTGTGTACGACGTTTGTTTTTCTTCGCTTTTGAAGTGTGACGTGCAGGTACTGCCATGTTTTATTTCCTCCGATAATATTTTTAATTTGTTCTTGATTTTGAATCAACTTTAACATAATAACATATCTTTTTTGTAAAGTAAAGTTACTTGACAAAAAAATTGAAAAAGTTGGCAATTTAACGTTTTCAGGTGAGTTTGGGTTTCATAAAATACGAAAAATAAATAGTCCATTCTTCTTTAGCTGCCTTTTTTATGATAAAATAAAGAGTGATTGAATAGCTACAATAGTAGAAAGGAATTAATGGGCTGAATTTGCAAAAATTTGGTGCCGGTATATCTTATTTATGAAATTACAAAAACCTAAAGGAACACAAGATATTTTACCTAGCGAAAGCGCTAAATGGCAATATGTCGAAGCTGTTGCACGTGAAACCTTCAAAAAATACAACTATAGTGAAATTCGTACACCAATGTTCGAACATTACGAAGTTATCAGTCGTTCAGTCGGTGATACAACTGATATCGTAACAAAAGAAATGTATGATTTCCATGATAAAGGTGACCGCCATATCACTTTGCGTCCAGAAGGAACAGCGCCAGTGGTTCGTTCTTTTGTGGAAAATAAATTATTTGCACCAGAAGTTCAAAAACCAGTTAAAATGTACTACATTGGCTCAATGTTTCGTTACGAACGTCCACAAGCTGGTCGTTTACGTGAATTCCACCAAGTCGGTGTTGAGTGCTTTGGTTCAGCAAATCCAGCTACAGACGTTGAAACAATCGCTATGGCTTACCAATTGTTCCAAACATTGGGCATTAAAGATGTCACACTTCACTTGAATACTCTAGGAAGTGCTGCTAGCCGTGCTGCTTACCGTCAAGCTTTGATTGATTATTTGACACCAAAGCGTGACAAATTGTCAGCAGATAGCCAACGTCGTTTGGATGAAAACCCACTTCGTGTTCTTGACTCAAAAGAAAAAGAAGATAAAGTAGCTGTTGAAAATGCACCATCAATCCTTGATTACCTTGATGAAGAAAGTCAAGCTCACTTTGATGCCGTGCGTGAAATGCTTGAAACACTTAACATCCCATATGTGATTGATACTAATATGGTTCGTGGACTTGACTACTACAACCACACTATCTTTGAATTCATCACAGCTGTTGATAAATCTGAGTTGACAATCTGTGCAGGTGGTCGCTACGATAGCCTTGTTGAATACTTTGACGGACCAGAAACACCAGGATTTGGTTTTGGACTTGGTCTTGAACGTTTGCTTCTTATCTTGGACAAACAAGGTATTGAATTACCAGTTGAAAAAGAAATGGATGCTTATATTGCTGTCTTGGGACAAGGTGCTAACATTAAAGCTTTGGAATTGGTACAAGCTATCCGTAACCAAGGCTTCTCAGCTGAACGTGATTACCTTGGACGCAAGATTAAAGCACAATTCAAATCAGCTGACGCTTTCAATGCTAAAACAGTCATCACATTAGGTGAAAGCGAAATTGAAGCAGGTCAAGCCACTGTTAAAAATAATAAAACACGTGAAGAAGTTTCAGTCAGCTTTGCAGATATCGAAACAAACTTTGCAGAAATCCTTGCTAAATTAAGCTAAAAAAGCAATCTTTGCAAAAAGTTATGAGCTCTTTGTTAATGAAAAGGCTTAATGAGAAAAGAATTTGAAAAACTCCCCCACATGGGTGGGGTTTTTCTTTGCTTTTTGCTATAATAGATGGGAATGAATAAATTTAAAACGGAGAATCATATCAAATGAAACGTACAATGTATGCTGGTCGTGTTCGCAGCGAACACATTGGCCAAGAAATTACTCTAAAAGGTTGGGTCGGACGTCGTCGTGACCTAGGGGGACTTATTTTCATCGATCTTCGTGACCGCGAAGGTATCATGCAATTAGTCATCAACCCGGAGAAAGTTTCAAGTGATGTTATGGCAACTGCAGAAAGTCTTCGTAACGAATTCGTTATCGAAGTAACTGGTGTCGTTGCACAACGTGAACAAGAAAACACTAACTTGCCAACTGGTGCTGTTGAATTGAAAGTATCAGCATTGACAGTTTTGAACACCGCTAAAACAACACCATTTGAAATCAAAGATGATGTGGAAGTTAGCGATGATAACCGTCTTCGTTACCGTTACTTGGATCTTCGTCGTCCAAAAATGCTTAACAACTTCAAATTGCGTGCCAAAGTAACTCACTCAATCCGTAACTACTTGGATGGTTTAGAGTTTATCGATGTTGAAACACCAATATTGACAAAATCTACTCCAGAAGGTGCGCGTGACTACTTGGTACCAAGCCGTGTGAACCAAGGTCATTTCTACGCTTTACCACAAAGTCCACAAATCACAAAACAATTGTTGATGAACGCTGGTCTCGACCGCTACTATCAAATCGTTAAATGTTTCCGTGACGAAGACTTGCGTGGTGACCGTCAACCTGAATTTACACAGGTCGATATGGAAACATCATTCTTGTCAGATAAAGATATCCAAGATATCACTGAAGGAATGATTGCTAAAGTCATGAAAGATACTAAAGGAATCAATGTTACATTGCCATTCCCACGTATGTCTTATGATGATGCAATGAACAACTACGGTTCAGATAAACCTGATACACGTTTTGAAATGCTTTTACAAGACTTGACAGACCTTGTCAAGAATGTTGACTTCAAAGTCTTCTCACAAGCTCCAGTCGTAAAAGCAATCGTTGTTAAAGGTAATGCAGATAAATACTCACGTAAAAGCATTGATAAATTAACAGAATTCGCAAAACAATTTGGTGCCAAAGGTCTTGCTTGGGTTAAATTTACTGATGGTTCTCTTAACGGACCTGTTGCCAAATTCTTGACAAGTATTGAAGATAAGTTGACAGCAAGTTTACAACTTGAAGACAATGATTTGGTACTTTTCGTTGCTGATACACTTGAAGTTGCTAACAACACACTTGGTGCACTTCGTACACGTATCGCTAAAGAACTTGATATGGTTGATAATTCTAAATTCAACTTCCTTTGGGTTGTTGATTGGCCAATGTTTGAATGGTCTGAAGAAGAAGGACGTTATATGTCTGCTCACCACCCATTCACATTGCCAACTGAAGAATCAGCTCACGAATTAGAAGGTGACCTTGCTAAAGTTCGTGCCATTGCATACGATATCGTTCTTAACGGTTATGAACTCGGTGGTGGTAGCCTACGTATCAACCAACGTGAATTGCAAGAACGTATGTTCAAAGCTCTTGGCTTTACAGCTGAAGAAGCAGCTGACCAATTTGGTTTCTTGCTAGAAGCTATGAATTACGGATTCCCACCACATGGTGGACTTGCTATCGGTCTTGACCGTTTCGTTATGCTTCTTGCTGGTGAAGACAACATTCGTGAAGTTATTGCCTTCCCTAAAAATAACAAAGCAACTGACCCAATGACACAAGCACCTAGCCTTGTTTCAGACAAACAATTAGAAGAATTGGCTTTAGCAACTAAAACTAATGATTAAAAAAGCATCCTTAAAAAAGAAAACAAAGTATATCGTTAGCCGTCGGGCTAAGAAATATGGCCTCTTAAAAACGATGCAAAGCATTTCAAGAGAGAAGTACGCGGAAAAAATTTCCGCTTCTCTTTTTTATGGTTTGCTTTCAGCTATCGCGGTAAACTTCTTCTTCCAACCAGGACACGTCTATTCAAGTGGTGCAACAGGTTTGGCACAGGTTTTGTCAGCGATTAGCGAGCGTTTGATTGGCTTTAGATTGCCGATTTCTATCGTTTTTTATGCCATTAACTTGCCGCTATTAATCTTGGCTTGGTATAAAATTGGCCATAAATTTACCGTTTTTACCCTGATTACAGTTTCCATGAGTTCATTCTTCATCCAAATTGTTCCAGAGATTACGCTAACAACTGATCCACTTGTCAATGCTATTTTTGGTGGTTTGGTTATGGGTACTGGGGTTGGATTTAGTTTGAAATCACGTATTTCCAGTGGTGGTACTGACATTGTCAGCTTGACCATTCGTAAAAAAACGGGACGTGATGTCGGAAGTATCGCCCTCATGGTAAATGGCGTTATCATGATTTTTGCGGGCATCCTATTTGGTTGGCAGTATGCTCTTTACTCAATGGTGACTATTTTCGTCTCAAGTCGTGTGACGAATGCGATTTTCACAAAACAAAAGAAAATGCAGGCAATGATTGTAACCAGCTGCCCAGAAAAAGTTATCGCTATGATTCACACTAAACTTCATCGCGGTGTGACACAGATAAATAATGCTGAGGGAACTTACAATCATGAAAAGAAAGCAATTCTGCTAGCTATTATTACTCGTGAAGAGTACAATGATTTCAGATATTTGATGAGGAAAACAGATCCTAAGGCCTTTGTTTCGGTTGCTGAAAATGTTCATATTATTGGACGTTTTGTCGATGACTAACCTTTTGATTAATTTCCAATAATCAGTTTTAGGAGGAGTGTAATATGGCTCAAAAGCTTAGACAAGTACGAAGCCTATTGTTGATTGCTCTTGGTGTAGCAATGTATACCTTTGGTTTTGTTAAATTTAATATGGCAAACGCTCTTGCTGAAGGTGGCGTTGCAGGGGTAACCTTGATTATCCATGCGCTTTATAAAATTGACCCAGCTTATACTTCTCTCATTTTAAATATTCCTTTGTTTATCATGGGAGCTCGAGTTTTGGGGCGAAAATCATTAGCCTTGACCATTTATGGGACAGTTTTACTTTCCTTCTTTATCTGGTTTTGGCAACAAGTACCAGTGAAAATTGTTCTGCAAAATGACATGATGTTGGTTGCTGTTGTTGCTGGTTTATTTGCTGGTGCAGGTAGTGGACTGGTTTTCCGATATAGTGCAACAACAGGTGGTACAGATATCATTGGACGCGTGATTGAGGAAAAATTTGGCTTTAAATTAGGTCAAACGCTTCTATTTGTGGATGCTCTTGTATTGACAGCGTCACTTGTTTACATTGATTTGCAACACATGCTTTACACTTTGGTAGCAAGTTTTGTGTACAGTCAAGTGCTAACAATTGTGCAAAATGGTGGTTATACAGTACGCGGAATGATTATCATTACCCAAAAATCGCAAGAAGCTGCGGATGCTATTTTAAATGGTATTAACCGTGGGGTCACTTATCTAAATGGACAGGGGGCTTACTCAGGGAATGAAAAAAATATCTTGTACGTTGTTTTGAATCCAGGTGAAGTTCGTGATGTCAAAGTTATCATGGCTGATCTGGACCCAGATGCTTTTATTTCCATTATAGATGTTGACGAAGTTGTTTCCTCTGACTTTAAAATCAGACGAAAGAACTACGATAAATAGTCAAAAAGGCGAGGTGGTTTCACCCGTCTTTTTTTGATTGACATAAATGCGGAAAATTCATAAACTAAAGGAAAACGATTACAGTGTATAGGAGTGATTTGAGATGGTTAAAAGAATTAATGTCACAATTGCTAAAGTTTCCATGATTATTAAAGGTTATGAATGTGGACCAGGTGTTCCAAAATTTTTGGTACAGTTAACGCATAAAGTGTCAGGAGTTATCGCTGATAAGCTCCTAGTCGGGACTGCAGGTAAGGATCGTCAGATTAGTCGAGTATACTTGTCAGATGACAAGGGACAAGAAGTTAGCAGTGCCAGTGAGTATCTAGTTATCCAAATGCCTGTTACTTTTGATAGTCAAAAAAATACTGCTGTAGCTTGTCCATTTTATTACAATCTAGAAACTTTGCACAACACTTGGGTAGAAGATTATCCAGTTACTATAAAGGGATTAGAAGTATTTTTTGGTGGTGAAGTGGCTGAACTATCTGGAACTTTTGATATTATCCATAACCGTCTATCGCCGGATACTGATAACTTTAATAAGCGTGGCTTTTATTCTGGCACTTATCTTAATCCATTGACGAAAGAAAATGAAAAACTCACCCTTCACTATGTGGCTTACGAACCTAAACCCTTAAAATCGGGAGATAGTTTTCCTTTACTTATCTGGCTTCATGGTCAAGGTGAAGGCGGGGTAGACACGGATATTACCCTTCTTGGAAATGAAGTAGTAGCTCTTGCAAGACCTGAGATTCAATCACATTTTTCAACAAATGATCAAAAAGGAGTTTATGTTTTAGCGGTTCAATCGCCAACATATTGGATGGATGAGGGCGATGGGACCAATGGTGCGGGCGCTGGTAATTCGCGTTACACAGAGATTTTGATGGATACCATCAAAAATTATGTTGCGAGCACGCCAGCTGTGGATACCAAGCGCATTTACCTAGCAGGTTGTTCAAATGGCGGCTACATGACGATTAATCTTGCTATTTCAAATCCTGGTTATTTTGCGGCTCTAGTCCCTCAAGCGGCAGCCTATTCTTATTATCAATATGAGAGAAATACTGACGGTTCATACGCTATCTCACCTTTTTCTAATAGCTTCATTCGTAACGATGCCCTTTATTTTGATGAGGAAAAAATACTAGCGCTAAAAGAGATACCGATGTGGTTTATCCACGCAGCCAACGACACGATTGTTAATCCAAAGGATTATTCATTGCCTATTTATAAGAATTTGCTAGATAGCGGAGCTGAGAACAAGTGGTTTTCATACTTTGAAAGTGTCGAGGTAAGAGACATGCAAGGTGTCTCTTACCTTGGGCATTTATCTTGGATTTATTTCTTTAAAGATCAAGTGTCAGGGGTGCAGGATATTTCTGCTATCAAAAGTGCGAAAGATTTATCAGGCTTTTCTCCAAGTAATAAGGGAAAAGGCGGCATAAGCATAGCTAAAGTCTCAGGGAAAACCTATCACAATATTTTTGATTGGTTAAATGACCAGAAGAAAGCATAATAAAAGACCGTTAAAACGGTCTTTTTGACTATGATTGTCAGAAATGATTACATTTCATTAGGAGCTTCAACGCCAAGGAGACGAAGGGCTTCTTTAAGAACTGTAGCAGTTGCGTAGCTTAGTGCTAGACGGCTATCACGTTCAGGGCTTTCGTCAAGGATACGTGTGTGTGCGTAGTATTTGTTGAAGCTTTGTGCAAGGCTGATAGCGAATTTCGCAATGATTGATGGTTCAAAGTTATCAGCTGAACGTTTGATAATGCGTGGGAAGTCTTGGATAAGTTTCACAATTTCCCAGCTTTCAGCATCATCAAGGCTGTAAACGTCGTTTACAGATGGTGTAAACTCAGCTTTACGAAGGATTGATTGGATACGAGCGTGAGCATATTGAACGTAAGGTCCAGTTTCACCTTCAAATGACACCATAGCGTCAAGGTCGAAGTCATAACCGTTCAAGCGGTCTGTTTTCAAATCGTAGAACTTGATAGCGCCGACACCGACAGCATGAGCAACAGCTTCTTTATCAGCAAGGTTAGGGTTTTTAGCGTTGATTTGATCTTCAGCACGTTTAACAGCTTCAGCGATTGTCGGTTCAAGAAGTATAACGTTACCTTTGCGAGTTGAAAGTTTTTTACCTTCTTTAGTAACAAGACCAAATGGTACGTGAGTGATATCTTCATTCCATTTGAAGTCCATTTCGTTAAGAACGGCTTTCAATTGTTTGAAGTGAGCTGATTGTTCGTTACCAACGACGTAGATGGCTTTGGCAAAGTCATAAGTACGTTTGCGGTAAAGAGCGGCAGCCAGGTCACGTGTGATGTAAAGTGTTGCACCGTCAGATTTTTTAATCAATGCTGGATGTTCGATACCGTATTTTTCAAGGTTAACAACTTGAGCACCTTGAGATTCTTCAAGAAGACCTTTTTCAGTCAAGATATCGACAACTTCATCCATTTTATCGTTGTAGAAAGCTTCACCGTTAAAGCTATCAAATGAAACACTAAGTTCATTGTAAAGGCGGTTAAATTCAACAAGACTTTCGTCACGGAACCATTGCCATAGTGAGATAGCTTCTTCGTCGCCTACTTCCAATTTACGGAACCATTCGCGAGCTTCTTCATCAAGTTCTGGTTGTGTCTCAGCTTCAGCGTTGATACGAACGTAAAGTTTCAAGAGTTCGTCGATTGGGTGAGCTTTAACAGCTTCTTCGTCACCCCATTTTTTGTAGGCAACAATCAACATACCGAATTGTTTACCCCAGTCACCGAGGTGGTTGATTTTAACAGCTTTATAACCAAGTTTTTCAAAAATATTAGCCAAGCTATCACCGATAACAGTTGAACGAAGGTGTCCAATTGAGAATGGTTTAGCGATGTTTGGACTAGACATATCGATAGCAACATTGCGACCGTGTCCTTCATCTTGGCTAGCGTAGTCGCTTCCGTTTGCGATAACTTGCCCTAGGACATCAGCAGAAATGCTTTTTTTGTCAAGGAAGAAGTTGATATATGGTCCAACAGCTTCGATTTTTTCAAAGCCAGCTGTGTCCATTTTTTCAGCAATATCTGCTGCAATCATTTGTGGTGCTTTACGAAGGATTCGAGCCAATGAGAATGCTGGAAAGGCAAGGTCCCCCATGTCAGAATTTTTTGGCACTTCAAGCAGATTAACAATTTGTTCTTGGTCTAATTCTGGAACAATAGTGTGAATGCGTTCTGCAATTGTACGTTTAGTATCCATGATTTTCTCCTAAATTAGTTAGTCATATTATTTTAACATAAAAATAAGAAATAAACGAGGTAAGTGATAAGAAAACGTTTGAAGGAGTAAACATTAAGACTTTATAAGGAAGATAGCCCAAGGAAAGGTGAAAAAATTCCATTTTTTTGGTATAATTTTAAGGATAAATATACACAAAGGGAAAGTTAAATGAATAAAATAGAACGTCAAAATCGAATTAAACGTTTGATTCAATCAGGCCATATCGGCACGCAAGAGGAAATCAAGCGACATTTGCAGGAAGAAGGCATTAACGTCACTCAAGCGACCTTGTCACGTGACCTTCGTGAAATTGGACTGTTGAAATTACGCGATGCTTCAGGAAAACTCTACTACAGCCTATCAGAAACTTCAGAGACAACTTTTGGAGCAAATATCCGTTCATATATTTTAAAGGTAGCTCGTGCAGGTTTCATGTTGGTGTTACATACTAATCTTGGTGAAGCAGATGTTTTAGCCAACTTGATTGACAGCAGCGATATTGCTGAAATTTTAGGAACTGTGGCTGGCGCTGATACTTTGTTGGTCATTTGTAAAGATGAAGAAACAGCAAAAGCCTTTGAAAGTATCTTGTCAATAGGCTTATGAGCAACTATGAAGAAGCCGTAGAACGATTGCTAGAAGTCATAAAAAAGCATGATAGCGTCATCGAATTTCAGAAGGCTGAAGAAAGGGTAAAGGACTTTCCAGAACTAGAAGAATTGGTCAAAGATATGAAGGCTTATCAGCAGGAGGCTGTGCTTTTTCACAAGATTGATAAAGCGCACGCTGAGAAAAAAGCTGGTGAGCAAGCTGACCAGTTGCAAGAAGAACTATCAGACCTTCCAATTGTCAAAGATTATCGTGCAAAAATGCAAGATGCCAGTGATCTAGTTCAATATATAACAAATAGCTTGGAAACGAAAATTAACGAGGAGTTAAGTAATGGCAAAAGATAAAATTTCTCCAGGCATGCAACAGTATTTGGATGTCAAAAAAGACTATCCAGAGGCTTTTTTACTTTTCCGCATGGGAGACTTTTACGAACTATTTTATGATGACGCCGTTAAGGCGGCACAGATTTTAGAGATTAGTTTAACTAGTCGTAATAAAAATGCTGACAATCCTATTCCGATGGCTGGTGTTCCTTATCATTCAGCCCAACAATACATTGATGTCTTGGTTGAGATGGGGTATAAGGTTGCCATTGCTGAGCAGATGGAAGATCCGAAGCAGGCAGTGGGTGTGGTTAAGCGTGAAGTCATTCAGGTGATTACACCAGGGACAGCGGTTGATTCTTCTAAGCCAGATAATGCTAATAATTTCTTGGTAGCCATCGATTCAGATGGTAAAACTTTTGGTTTGGCATACATGGATGTGTCAACGGGTGAGTTTTACGCGACAAGTTTGTCTGATTTTACAAGCCTAAAAAGTGAGATTTTAAATCTCAAGGCTCGTGAAATCGTGGTTGGTTATGACCTTTCTGAAGATGAGCAACACAGCTTGGTTAAACAACTCAATCTCTTATTATCGTTTGAGCAAGAGCGCTATGAAGATGTACATTTGATTGACCCTAATTTAACAGCGTTAGAGATTTCTGCTGCTGAAAAATTACTTCAATACGTTCACACAACACAAAAACGTGAACTTAGTCACTTGCAAAAGCTTGTTCACTATGAAATCAAAGACTATCTTCAAATGTCTTATACGACAAAATCAAGTCTTGATTTGCTAGAAAATGCCCGTACTAGCAAGAAACACGGTAGTCTTTATTGGTTGCTTGATGAGACTAAAACTGCCATGGGGATGCGTTTGTTGCGTAACTGGATTGATCGTCCCTTGGTTAACCAAGAACAAATTGAAGAACGTCAAAATATTATTCAAGTTTTCTTAGACAACTTCTTTGAACGTAGTGATTTGACGGACAGTCTAAAAGGTGTCTATGATATTGAACGTTTGGCTAGTCGCGTGTCATTTGGAAAAGCCAATCCAAAAGATTTGCTTCAACTTGGTCATACTTTGGGACAAGTGCCAACGATTAAAGCTATCTTGGAGTCTTTTGATAGTCCGTACCTTGACAAGCTTGTCAACAGCATTGACACTTTACCAGAGCTAAAGTCATTGATTAGCTCTGCTATTGATTCAGATGCTCAAGCGGTGATTACGGAAGGAAGTATTATCAGAACTGGTTTTGATGAGACTTTGGACAAATACCGTAAAGTCATGCGCGAAGGGACAAGCTGGATTGCTGAGATTGAAGCTAAAGAACGTGCGGCAAGTGGCATTACAAATCTAAAAATTGATTACAATAAAAAAGATGGCTATTATTTCCATGTCACAAATTCTAACCTTTCTTTGGTGCCAGATTACTTCTTCCGTAAAGCAACTTTGAAGAATTCAGAGCGTTTTGGTACAGCAGAATTGGCTAAAATTGAAGGTGAAATGCTAGAAGCGCATGAGCAATCAGCGAGTCTGGAATACGATATTTTCATGCGTGTTCGCGCACAGGTGGAACGTTATATTTCACGTCTGCAAGATTTGGCAAAAGCTATTTCTACAGTCGATGTTCTGCAAAGTTTGGCAGTGGTTGCGGAAAATAATCATTACGTGCGTCCAACTTTCAACAATAATCATGAAATTAAGATTGATCAAGGTCGCCATGCAGTTGTTGAAAAAGTCATGGGCACGCAAGAGTATATTCCAAATACCATTACATTTGGCAGAAATACCAATATTCAGCTGATTACTGGTCCAAATATGAGTGGTAAATCAACTTATATGCGTCAGTTAGCTTTGACGGTTATCATGGCACAGATGGGGTCATACGTTGCTGCTGAGAGTGTTAGTCTTCCAGTTTTTGATGCGATTTTCACACGTATCGGTGCGGCGGATGATTTGATTTCAGGTCAGTCAACCTTCATGGTGGAAATGATGGAAGCCAATCAAGCCATTAAACGTGCTAGTGAAAAATCTTTGATTCTCTTTGATGAATTGGGACGCGGGACAGCGACTTATGATGGAATGGCTTTAGCACAATCTATCATTGAGTATATCCACGATCACATTGGTGCTAAGACCATGTTTGCGACTCACTATCATGAATTGACATCTCTGTCAACTACCTTGACACATCTTGTAAACGTCCATGTTGCAACGCTTGAACGTAATGGTGATGTGACTTTTCTTCATAAAATCGCAGAAGGACCAGCTGACAAATCTTATGGTATTCACGTTGCGAAAATTGCAGGTTTGCCAGAAGATTTGTTGCAACGAGCAGGTAGTATTTTAACCAATCTCGAATCAGGTGCTGCGCAGCTTCATTTGACAGCAGAAACTGAAGAAAAAACTCAAGTGAAGACAGAAGCGGCAGAACCTGTTGCAGAGCAGCTTAGCTTATTTGCAGATGACTCAAGTAACCAAGAAGTGATTGAAGCTCTTAAAAAAGTGGACTTGATGAATCTAACACCAATGCAAGCCATGAATGTCATTTATGAATTGAAAAACATGTTATAAAAGTAAGAGGCAATCTAAAAGCAGATTGCCTTTTTACTTTGTGTTATAATTAAAGGTAAACAATCCTGAATGAAAGGAAAAGGAATGCCGCTTCAAAACTGCATTCTATCAGATAAATTATGAGTAAAATTATTGAGTTGCCAGAGGTTTTGGCCAACCAGATTGCTGCAGGTGAAGTTGTTGAACGACCAGCTAGTGTGGTTAAAGAATTGGTTGAAAATTCGATTGATGCTGGAAGTAGTCAGATTACCATCGAGATTGAAGAATCAGGTCTTAAGAAGATTCAAGTCACTGATAATGGTGAGGGAATTTCTCAAGAGGATGTAGCGTTGAGTTTGCATCGTCATGCTACAAGTAAGATTAAAAGCCAAGCAGACCTTTTTCGTATCAGAACTTTGGGATTTCGCGGTGAGGCCATCCCTTCCATTGCCTCAATTAGCCATTTCACAGTGAAAACAGCGACTGCTGATGAACACTACGGAACGCTTTTAGTGGCAAAAGGGGGCGAGATTGAGCGACAAGAACCAATTTCAACGCCTGTCGGGACAAAAATTACCGTTGAAAATCTTTTTTACAACACTCCTGCTCGTCTTAAGTACATGAAAAGCTTGCAATCAGAGTTGGCTCATATCGTTGATGTGGTTAATCGCTTGAGCCTAGCTCATCCAGAAATTGCCTTTACTTTGATTAATGATGGTCATCAAATGACAACGACTTCTGGGACAGGTGATTTGCGTCAAGCCATTGCTGGTATTTACGGTTTAAATACAGCTAAGAAAATGATTGAAATCTCAAATGCCGACCTTGATTTTGAAGTGTCAGGTTATATTAGCTTACCAGAATTGACGCGTGCCAATCGCAATTACATTACTATTTTAATCAATGGTCGCTACATCAAAAATTTCTTGCTCAACCGTGCGATTTTGGATGGTTACGGGTCAAAATTGATGGTTGGTCGCTTCCCAATTGCTGTCATCGATATTCAAATCGATCCTTACCTTGCTGATGTTAATGTCCACCCAACCAAGCAAGAAATTCGTATCTCAAAAGAAAAAGAACTCATGAGCTTAATCAGTTCAGCTATTGCAGAGAGTTTGCGTGAGCAAGATTTGATTCCAGATGCTCTTGAAAATCTAGCTAAGTCAAGTACACGAGGTCTTCCAAAACCCCAGCAAACGAGTCTGCCTTTAAAACAAACCAACTTTTACTATGATAAGGAACGTCACGATTTCTTTGTGAAATCAGATACGGTTGAAGAAGAGCCAGTGCAGTTGTTTAATGAGGTTGACAAAGGTGTCAATCCAGTTGACAAGCAATCTTCGGTTAGGTATGCACAGCGTTCAGCGGTAGATCAAGAGTATGATGAGCATGATAGTCTTGATTTTAAAAATAAAACGAAAATCAATCGTATGATTGAAAGTCTTGATAAGGAGGAAATCTCTACTTTCCCTGAGTTAGAGTACTTTGGGCAAATGCACGGTACTTATCTTTTTGCACAAGGTAATGGTGGGCTTTATATCATTGACCAGCATGCGGCGCAGGAACGTATCAAGTATGAGTATTATCGTGACAAAATTGGCGAAGTTGATGACTCATTACAACAGTTGCTGATGCCATATCTGTTTGAATTTTCTGGGGCAGATTTCATCAAACTTCAAGAAAAAATGGAGCTTCTAAAGCAAGTTGGTATTAATTTAGAACCATACGGCAATAACACTTTTATCCTTCGTGAGCATCCTATTTGGATGAAGGAAGGGGAGATTGAGACAGCTGTTTATGAAATGTGCGACATGTTACTGTTGACCAATGAAGTTTCTGTCAAGAAATACTGTGCTGAGTTAGCGATTATGATGTCATGTAAACGATCAATCAAGGCTAACCATACCCTTGATGACTATTCAGCCCGACAACTCATCGTTCAATTATCACAATGTAAGAATCCTTATAACTGCCCACACGGACGTCCAGTGCTTGTTAATTTCACCAAGTCAGACATGGAAAAGATGTTCCGTCGTATTCAAGAAAATCATACAAGTTTAAGAGAGTTAGGAAAATACTAAATGTACGATTATATCAAAGGAAAATTAACTAAAATTACTGCAAAATACATTATTATTGAAGCAGGGGGATTAGGCTATATTGTCAACGTTGCCAATCCGTACAGCTTTTCAGATGTGATGAATCAAGATATCCAAGTCTACCTTCATCAAGTAATTCGTGAAGATGCTCAACTTTTGTTTGGTTTTCATACTGAAGACGAAAAGGCTGTTTTTCTTAATCTGATTTCAGTTTCAGGGATTGGTCCTACAACAGCGCTAGCTATTATCGCGGTGGATGATAACGAAGGTTTGGTTAATGCCATCGACACAAGCAACATTAAATACTTGATGAAATTCCCAAAAATCGGGAAAAAAACTGCCCAACAAATGGTTTTGGATTTGGCAGGAAAATTTGTCGATGTTTCTGTGGAAAATGGCAAAGCTTCTCAGACCAAAACGGCAGCAAACGAGCAGCTTGAAGAAGCCATGGAAGCTCTTTTGGCACTTGGATACAAAGCAGCAGAGCTTAAGAAAATCCGTAAGTTCTTTGAAGGCACAAATGAAACAGCAGAACAATACATCAAATTAAGCCTTAAGATGTTGATGAAAGGCTAAGAATCAAGGAATTTTAGGAGATGTTTCACATGAAACGTTGTAGTTGGGTAAAAGAAAGTAATCCTTTATATGTTACTTACCACGATACGGAGTGGGGAAAGCCACTGCACGATGATCAAGCACTGTTTGAACTTTTATGTCTTGAAACGTATCAAGCTGGACTTTCGTGGGAGACCATTCTTAATAAACGCGCCTCATTTAACCAAGCCTTCTATGATTATGATGTAGCAAAGGTAGCGCAGATGTCTGATGATGAACTTGAGGCTTTGTTGCAAAATCCAGCAATCGTTCGAAATCGTCGTAAGATTTATGTGACCAGAAGTAACGCACAGGTGTTTATGAAGGTTCAAGAGGCATTCGGTTCTTTTGATGCTTATCTCTGGTCTTGGGTTGATAACACACCTATCGTAAATGATGTTGAGGATTATGCGACCTTTCCTGCCAGCACGTCTTTATCTGAAGAGCTTTCTAAGGATTTAAAAAAACGAGGTTTCAAATTTGTCGGACCTGTCTGTGTTTATTCCTTTCTTCAGGCGGCAGGTTTGGTTAATGACCATGAAGTCGACTGTGATTTTAAATAATGATAAAGCATCTGAAAACGTCATTCAGGTGCTTTTTATGGCTTTTAAAAAATTGACAACAGTGTCAAGTAGCGTCAACGCTTCTTTACACCTTGTCTTTAAAAACTGGTGCTATTGCTTGATAAAATAAGGATTTTTTGTTGATATTCCCTGTAAAAGGTTGTATCTTAATAGGAAAACCAAATCAAGGGTAGGTGGAGATGATGACAAGCATTAGGAGAAATACTTTTGTTTATTTACTAGTAAATTTTTTAGTGATAGTAGCTTATTCCATGCCACATTCGATTTTAACGGTTATTTTATTGGCAAAGGGATTAAGTGTATCGCAAATTTTACTCATTCAATCTGCTTATAGTATTGCGATTGTCTTATTTGAACTTCCAAGTGGTTTGTTGGCGGATAACCACTCACGGAAAAAATCTTTATAGCTTATCTAAGGTATTTTTGATTGTCATGTTTTTGATTGTGCTTTTCAGCTATAACTTTTACATGATTTTTGGTGCTTGGTTTTGTTATGGGATAGCTGCCGCTCTGGATAGTGGAACTCTTGATGCTTATATTATTAACCAATTAAAACTGGCTCATCGTGAAAGTGACCTTCAACGATTTTTGGTGCTTAGCAATCGTTTGGAAATCATTGGGCTTCTAATTGGGAGTAGTTTAGGTGGTATCCTTTATCAATTCATCGGTATCAATATTTATGTCCTTAGAACGACTTTTTTAGCGGCTTCAACCTTGGTTAGCTTTTTCTTTTTTAAGGAGAGAATGAAGTCTTTTGGTTTGCAAGAAAGTCATGTCACAGTTCTTAAAAAGCAGATTCAAGAGAGTTTTAAAGAGCTGCGCAGGCAACTGCGTCTAAGTGTCATTCTCATTTTTGATTTTTTAACGCAGATTTTCTTTCAGACGCATTTTCAGTTGTGGCAGTCCTTTTTCTTAAGCAAGGGAATCAGTAACCGCTATTTCCCAGCTTTTTACATTGTCTTTCAAGTGATTACCTTATTTTCCTATTCTATCAATATCGAAGGCATTAAGAAACATGCTGGACTTATTAAATTTAGTCCATTGATCATTTTTCTGCCTTTAACTTTCTTTTTAGGGCACTTAGGCATTTTCTTGCCAGCTTATTTTATCTTCATTTTTGTTTTTTATGTCATTGAATTTATCTTAAATTATCACTTTAACAAAATGGTGTCGATTGAAAATATTTCATCCTTGGTCTCTTTTAAATCGACAGTAGGGCGTTTGGGAAGCATCCTTTTACTTTGTCTGTTGAGTTTTATGGTGAAAATCGTTGCCGTTGAGACGGTTATGGCCATTAATTTCATGGCTTCTATCGGATTTCTTGCTCTTTTGGGTGTGTTTTTTAAGATAAAAAGAAATTGACAAGCTTGTAAAGATTATTGACAGCCTTTTTCTGTAGTTAGGCTGTCATTTTTTGCAAAAAGTCATTAATTTTCAGTATTTTTTGATAGAATAAAACTAAATTACGAATAGATAAGTAGGTGGCAATTATGAAAGCTGAGATTATCGCTGTAGGAACAGAGATTTTAACAGGACAAATCACAAATACCAATGCGCAATTTTTATCTGAAGAATTTGCCAAGTTAGGGATTGATGTTTTTTTCCAAACAGCTGTTGGGGACAATGAAGAGCGTCTTTTGTCTATCATTGATTTGGCAAGTAAGCGTAGCGATTTAGTTGTTCTCTGTGGTGGTTTAGGACCAACTGAGGATGATTTGACAAAGCAAACCTTAGCAAAATATTTAAGGCGTAACCTGGTCTTTGACGAACAGGCAAGTAAACGTCTAAATGAGTTCTTTGCGACACGTCCTCAATTTACAAGAACAGCTAACAATGAACGCCAAGCTCAACTGATTGAAGGTTCAACTCCTTTGCAAAATAGCACTGGTTTGGCTGTAGGTGGAGTGATTGAAGTTGACGGCGTCACTTATGTTGTTCTTCCTGGCCCACCAAGTGAGCTTAAGCCCATGGTCTGGGATTATTTAGTGCCTTTGTTATCTAGCGATCATAAGCAACTTTATTCACGTGTTTTGCGTTTCTTTGGCATTGGAGAAAGCCAACTGGTAACTGTTTTATCAGATTTGATTGACAACCAAACCGATCCCACCATTGCGCCATATGCTAAGACAGGTGAAGTAACGCTGCGTTTGTCAACGAAAGCAGACGACATTGAATCAGCTAAGGAAAAACTAGACCAGCTAGAGCAAAAAATTCTTTCTAAGAAGACTTTAAATAGCATTCCGCTTGAGAATTTACTTTATGGTTACGGTGATGACAATAGTATGGCGCGTGTTGTTTTTGATTTGCTTAAGAAAAAACACAAGACCATTACAGCTGCAGAAAGTTTAACAGCAGGGCTATTTCAATCAAGTATTGCAGACTTCTCAGGCTCTTCGTCAGTCTTTAATGGTGGTTTTGTGACTTATAGCATTGAAGAAAAATCAAAAATGCTTCAAATTCCATTAGAAAAGTTGCAAGAACACGGGGTTGTTAGTTACTTTACAGCTGAGAAAATGGCTGAGCAATCTCGCAAGTTAATAGATGCTGATTTTGGGATTGGATTGACAGGAGTTGCAGGACCAGATAGCTTAGAAGGTCACCCAGCAGGAACAGTTTTCATTGGTATTGCTACTAGAGAAAAAGTTCATTCTATTCGTGTTCTCATAGGTGGACGAAGACGTTCAGACGTGCGTCATATTGCATGTTTGTATGCTTTTAACTTGGTACGTCAAGCTTTATTACAGGATTAAATTCTGCTATAATAGAGCTAGTTTGAACAAACAGAAAGGGAAAAATTTGGCTAAAAAGACAAAGAAAACAGAAGCTATCACGAAGAAATTCGGTGATGAGCGTAAAAAAGCACTTGATGATGCTTTGAAACTAATTGAAAAAGATTTTGGTAAGGGAGCTGTTATGCGCCTTGGTGAACGCGCTGAACAAAAAGTTCAAGTGATGAGCTCAGGTAGTTTGGCTCTTGATATCGCTCTTGGTGCAGGTGGTTACCCTAAAGGGCGTATCATTGAAATCTACGGTCCTGAAAGTTCAGGTAAAACAACGGTTGCCCTTCATGCTGTAGCACAAGCCCAAAAAGAAGGTGGTATTGCAGCCTTTATTGATGCTGAACATGCCCTTGACCCAGCTTATGCAGCGGCTCTTGGTGTTAATATTGATGAACTTCTTTTGTCACAACCTGACTCAGGAGAACAAGGTCTTGAAATCGCTGGAAAATTGATTGATTCAGGTGCTGTTGATCTTGTTGTTGTTGACTCTGTTGCCGCTCTTGTTCCACGTGCCGAAATCGATGGTGATATTGGTGATAACCACGTTGGTTTGCAAGCTCGTATGATGAGTCAAGCTATGCGCAAGTTATCAGCATCTATCAATAAAACAAAAACAATTGCTATCTTTATCAACCAATTGCGTGAAAAAGTTGGTGTTATGTTTGGTAACCCAGAAACTACACCTGGTGGTCGTGCCCTTAAGTTCTACTCTTCAGTTCGTTTAGATGTGCGTGGAAACACACAAATTAAAGGTACTGGTGACCAAAAAGATAGCAACATTGGTAAAGAAACTAAGATCAAAGTTGTTAAAAATAAAGTCGCTCCACCATTTAAAACTGCAGAAGTGGAAATCATGTATGGTGAAGGAATTTCGCGTACTGGTGAATTGATTAAAATCGCTAGTGACTTGGATATCATTAAAAAAGCTGGTGCTTGGTTCTCTTACAATGGTGAGAAGATTGGTCAAGGTTCTGAAAATGCTAAGAAATATTTGGCAGATCACCCAGAAATCTTTGACGAAATCGACCACAAAGTTCGTGTTCATTATGGACTTGTTGAAGAAACTGAAGATGAAAAAGCAGCAAAACTTTCTGAAGAATCAGCAGCAACTACTGAAAATGTAGATGAAGTTATTCTTGATTTGGATGATACGATTGAAATTGAAGAATAATTTTGAAAGCACTTTAAAGCTTGAAACGATACGTTTCAGGTTTTTTTGGTTATTTGTGGCTCAAAAGTCGTTAATTTTTGCAAAAAAATAAATCTTTTTAATTGACTTTTCGAAAAAAATAGGTCTTAGGTCCCATGTGCTCCATTATGTATGTGTGCTATAATACAACTATCATGGGATAGAAAGTGAGAGTGCACATGATTAAAATTTACACAATTTCAAGTTGTACAAGCTGTAAGAAAGCCAAAACATGGCTCAACGCTCATCAGCTCCCTTATAAAGAACAGAATTTAGGAAAAGAACCACTATCACGAGAAGAAATCTTAGCGATATTAACAAAAACAGAAAACGGTATTGAAAGTATTGTTTCATCTAAAAACCGTTATGCAAAAGCACTTGACTGCGATATTGAGGAATTAAGTTTAAGTGAGGTTATCGACCTTATCCAAGCTAATCCACGTATCCTAAAAAGCCCAATTTTGATTGACGATAAACGTCTTCAAGTTGGTTATAAAGAGGATGATATCCGTGCTTTCTTGCCACGCTCAATTCGTAATGTGGAAAATGCTGAAGCTCGTCTTCGCGCAGCTTTGTAATATATTATATAGTAGAAAAGATGCCTTTTGGTGTCTTTTTTTAACTCTTAATTAGTATGAAATAAAGCTTAAAAAGTGTAAAAATGAAAAAGTTTACATTCTCTTTATGTCAGCTTTTCTGACCACTTTTGCTAAAAATAATTAAGAATCTGAATAAACTTTGGTTAAATAAAGTCAGATTCTTGTTAAATCTTAGTGAATAAGCTATAATAATTGGTGACAGCTATTTAGAAAGAAGGTGTAAGTATGGGATTTACAGATGAAACTGTACGCTTTAATTTAGACGATAGCAACAAGAAAGAAATTAGTGAAACTTTAACAACGGTTTATCGCTCTCTTGATGAAAAAGGTTATAACCCAATTAATCAGATTGTAGGTTATGTTCTAAGTGGTGACCCTGCTTATGTGCCTCGTTACAATGATGCTAGAAATCAGATTCGTAAATACGAACGTGACGAAATTGTTGAAGAGCTTGTCCGCTATTATCTCAAAGGAAATGGAATCGATTTGAAATGAGAATCATGGGACTAGATGTCGGCTCGAAGACTGTTGGTGTGGCAATTAGTGACCCACTTGGCTTTACAGCACAAGGCGTAGAAATTATTAAAATTGATGAAGAAGCTGGCAAGTTTGGCTTTGAAAGACTTGGAGAGTTAGTTAAACAGTATAAAGTTGATAAGTTTGTGGTTGGTTTACCTAAGAATATGAACAATACTGAAGGACCTCGTGTAGAAGCAAGTAAGGCTTACGGTGATCAAATTAAAGAACTTTTCAATATTCCTGTGGATTATCAAGATGAACGTTTAACAACTGTTCAAGCAGAACGTATGTTAGTAGAACAGGCTGACGTTAGTCGTGGTAAACGTAAAAAAGTTATCGACAAATTAGCTGCACAGCTTATTTTGCAAAATTATTTAGATAGAATGTTTTAATCTAATCATTAACTCATTTAAAGGAGAATATTATGGCACATAACCATAACCATGATCATAACCATGATCACGAACATGAAGTTATTACACTTGTGGACGAACAAGGTAATGAAACTCTTTTTGAAATTCTTTTGACAATCGACGGTCGCGAAGAATTCGGTAAAAACTATGTTCTTTTGATACCAGCAGGTGCTGAAGAAGATGAACAAGGTCAAATTGAAATTCAAGCTTACTCATTCACTGAAAATGAAGATGGTACTGAAGGTGACCTTCAACCAATCCCTGAAGATTCAGATGCTGAATGGGATATGATTGAAGAAGTCTTCAACAGCTTCTTGGATGAAGACTAAGTTTGTACGATGAGAGGTTAGAAGTATTCCTAGCCTCTTTTTTGTTAGTATTGAACTCTCTACTGAGGAAGCCCAAAAGTGGCTTTTTTTATTTTACGAATAAGTAAAATAAAGGAGGTTATTTTATGGACAAAAATAGTCGTTTAAGTAAAGAAGAAAAGGATTTCCTAAAACGCTACCAATCCAATTGCCATCACCGTTTTAGGGAACTTTTAGCTTACTGTACTATCCTTAGTAAATTGACTAATGATTAGTTTTTGTTATACTTAGAGTATGACAATTCAAGGAGAGAATAAGTGAATACATCAGAACAAGCAAATGTAGATCAGACCGCTGTGTCATCATACAGTCGTTCATCTCGTAAAATCGGTGAAGTTAGCAGTCATCTAGAACCTTCTAGACGAACAAAAGTACCTCAACCTCATAAACTTTATATTTTGTTATTGAGTGTTTTGGTGAGCTGCTTATCAGTAGCCGTGCCAATGTTTACAGACATGGCAAATAGCCTACAATCACAAAATCTTTATATTGGATTAATGTTTACACAAGGACATCTTCCATTTACAGATATGTTTGCGACAGGTGGTTTCTTGTACTATGCAGTGATTGCCTTGGCTTATTACCTTGGTTCAACGTTGTGGTTGGTTCCAATTCAAATCGTTACTTTCTATTTATCAGGAACCTATTTCTATAAATTGGTTAACTATTTCACCAACAGCCAACGTGTGGCAGTGGCATTTAGTGGGGCTTTTTATCTACTTAATGTTGCCCTTGGTTTTGGTGGTTTGTATCCTATCCAATTTGCAATGCCTTTTGTTATGGTCTCATTGTGGTTCTTAACAAAATATTTTGCTGATATTATCAAGGATGAAGCTTTTATTTTATATGGATTTGCGGGCGCTGCAGCTATGCTGCTAGAACCACGTACTTTGGTGTTCTGGGCGCTTTCTTTCCTAACAATTATTGTCTTTAATTTGAAACAAAGACATTTTGCGCGTGGTTTTTACCAATTGTTGTGTATCATTTTCGGTACTATTTTAGTCTTTTACACAGCTGGATACTTTATCTTGAATGCGCAGGTATTGTCACCTTATATTACACAAGCTATTGTTTACCAATTTACTAATTTTGCAGTAAGTGATGGTAATTTGATTTTGACATTGTTGTTCCAACTTGTATTGGCTTTGGCATCAGGGCTTTTACTTGGTGCGGTGTCATTTGGAAAAGTTGTCAAAGGTGAAGACAAGGTAGCTAAATGGCTTATTTTACTAGTCTTTATCGTCTTCTTTGCGATTGATTTATTTACACAAAGTTATCAATTCTATAACTTATTGGCAGCACTGCCTTTTGGTTTGGTGTTGACTGCTATCGTTTTGGGTGAACAATATCAACGTAGTTTGACTAAAATATCACACCGTCGCAGAAAAGCATCAGACAATGCTGGAATTTTTGGTTTATATCTTAAACGTCACTTCTATTTGCCAATTTTAGTGCTTGTCTTTGGTGTTGGGCAGCCTTTGGTGCACACTGTTTTATCTGCTAATGCCAATAGTGAACGTGGTATCATTGCAACTTATCTTGCCAAAAATACGACAAAAGATGATACTGTTTACGTTTGGGACGACTCATCTAAAATTGGAATCAATAGTAAACTAGCAAGTAGTTCACAATTTACATCTCCAGTTGTGAATACCGCTAAATCTGCTAATGAAAAAGTTTTAGAAGATGAATTGCTACAAAATATGGGGTTATATATTGTGGTCAATAAGGACCAAAAAATTTCTGATTCACTTAAAAATAATTTTTCTTCTAACTATGAAGAGGTCCAAATCGGCGGTATTACAGGATTTACCATCTATCATAAAAAATAAAGAAAAACGCAATATCTTGTGGTCAACAAAAAAAGCTGCCACAAGATATTGATTTTTTTTTGTCCCGTGTTATAATAGACGAGTAAGAAGGAGTGTTCATATGATTACATTAGAAAAAGAAAAAATTGCTGCACAACCTACTGTAAAAGTTATCAAACGCGATGGACGTTCTGTAAACTTTGATTCAGATAAAATTTATAATGCTTTGGTTAAAGCAAGCAATAATGTGACAAAAATGTCACCGGTTGTTGAAGCAAAATTGGAAACTATTTCAGATAATATCATCGCTGAAATTTTTGATCGCTTCAAAGACAACGTCAAAATTTATGAAATTCAAAATATCGTTGAGCATGAACTTTTAGAAGCTAATGAATATGCAATTGCTCAAGAATATATTAATTATCGTACAAAACGCGATTTTGCACGCTCTCAAGCGACAGATATCAACTTTTCGATTGATAAACTTTTGAACAAAGATCAAACTGTCGTTAATGAAAACGCTAACAAGGACAGTGAAGTCTTCAATACACAACGTGACTTGACTGCAGGTATCGTTGGTAAATCAATCGGTCTTAAAATGTTGCCAGCTCACGTTGCTAATGCTCACCAAAAAGGTGATATTCATTTCCACGATCTTGATTACAGCCCATATACTCCAATGACAAACTGTTGTTTGATTGACTTCAAGGGAATGTTGGGTAACGGCTTTAAGATTGGTAATGCTGAAGTTGAAAGTCCAAAATCAATCCAAACAGCAACAGCACAAATTTCACAAATCATCGCTAACGTTGCGTCAAGTCAATACGGTGGTTGTACAGCAGACCGTATCGATGAATTCTTGGCACCATATGCTGAACTCAACTACAAAAAGCACTTAAAAGATGCTGAAGAATGGGTTGCTGAAGACCGCCGCGAAGACTACGCACGCACAAAAACGAAAAAAGATATCTACGATGCAATGCAAAGTCTTGAATATGAAATTAATACTTTGTTCACATCAAATGGACAAACACCATTTACATCACTTGGTTTTGGTCTTGGTACAAACTGGTTTGAACGTGAAATTCAAAAAGCTATTCTTAAAATTCGTATCCAAGGTCTTGGTAGCGAACACCGTACAGCTATCTTCCCTAAACTTATCTTCACATTGAAGAGTAGTCTTAACCTTGAAGAAGGCACACCAAACTACGATATCAAACAATTAGCTTTGGAATGCGCAACAAAACGTATGTATCCAGATGTGCTTTCATACGATAAAATTGTTGAATTGACTGGTTCATTCAAAGCACCAATGGGATGTCGTTCATTCCTTCAAGGATGGAAAGATGAAAATGGTGTTGAAGTGAACTCAGGCCGTATGAACCTTGGAGTTGTTACAGTTAACCTTCCACGTATTGCTATGGAATCGCATGGTGATATGGATAAATTCTGGGAACTTTTCAACGAACGTATGGGAATTTGTAAAGATGCGCTTGTTTACCGTGTTGAACGCGTTAAAGAAGCTACTCCAGCAAATGCTCCAATCCTTTACCAATATGGTGCTTTTGGTAAACGTCTTGGTAAATACGATAACGTTGATGAACTTTTCCGTCACCGTCGTGCCACAGTATCACTTGGTTACATCGGTCTTTACGAAGTCGGTACAGTCTTCTTCGGACCAGAATGGGAAACTAACCCAGAAGCTAAAGAATTCACAGTTGACATTATCCGTAAGATGAAAGATTACTGTGTTAAATGGTCAGACGAATACGATTATCACTTCTCAATCTATTCAACACCATCTGAAAGTTTGACAGACCGCTTCTGTCGTCTTGATACTAAGAAATTTGGTATTATTAAAGATATTACAGATAAAGAATATTACACAAACTCATTCCACTATGATGTACGTAAGAACCCAACACCATTTGAAAAATTGGACTTTGAAAAAGTTTACCCAGAAGCTGGTGCAACTGGTGGATTCATTCATTATTGTGAATATCCAGTTCTTCAACAAAATCCAAAAGCTCTAGAAGCTGTTTGGGATTATGCTTATACACGTGTCGGATACCTTGGTACAAATACACCAATCGACCGTTGTTATAAATGTGGTTTTGAAGGAGACTTCACACCAACAGAACGTGGATTTGTTTGTCCAAACTGTGGTAACAGCGATCCAAAATCAGTAGATGTTGTTAAACGTACTTGTGGATACCTTGGTAACCCTCAAGCTCGTCCAATGGTTAATGGTCGTCACAAAGAAATTTCTGCTCGTGTTAAACACATGAATGGATCAACAATTAAAAACCCTGGCGACTACCATATGCACAAAGATAAGAGTTGTTAATAAGACTCGTTAACCAATAATTATGGTTTAGACAGTTTCATGACATATTGAAGCTGGAGACGCTTGTCCCAGCTTCTTTATTATATTGATAAAAAACTTGAAGAAAGGAAAAAATCGTGGGAAAATACCAATTAGATTATAAAGGCATGCAACAAGTCGAGCGTTTTCATGAAAAACATTCAACTGCTAAAGGTAATAAAAAAGCGCGTGTCAATGAATTGAAAGCACAATTTTTGGAAAAAGCGAAGAAAAAAAGTAAATAAGAGGTAAGCTTATGCAATTACGAAGACCTGAATTATCAGATAAAGCAGCCGTTATTGAGATGATGAAAGAGTTTGAAATGAGCCAGTCTGCCCACGATGGTGGTTTCTGGGATGTGGATAACTTTGATTACGAGGATTGGCTTGAAAGCAATCGCCTGAGTGAGATGGGGATTAATGTGCCTGAAAACTTTGTTCCAGCTGTTCAGTTTGTATCTTTTTCTGATGATGGTAGGGCTTTAGGATTTTTGCATTTGCGCTTACGTTTAAATGAGAATCTTTTGAAGCAAGGTGGACATATTGGGTATTCTATCCGTCCATCTGAACGTCGTAAAGGATATGCTAAAGAACAGCTACGTTTAGGTTTGTTAGAAGCGAAGAAGAAAAACATCACTAAAGCTTTGGTCACATGTCATGATGACAATGAAGGTAGCCATAAGGTAATATTAGCCAATGGTGGCCAGCTTGAAGATGTTTTAGATGCTGTTGAGCGTTACTGGATAAGCTTGGAGACTGATTAATCAGTATAAATAGAAATAAAAAGATAGAAGGAAGGCTAGGATGGAAGAAAAAAATTGGAATACTCCCAAGCCTGGTGAATGGAGGTCAGAAGAATTAAGTCAAGGTCGCGTTATCGATTATAAAGCCTATAACTTTGTTGATGGTGAAGGGGTACGTAACTCCCTTTATGTGTCAGGTTGTATGTTCCACTGTAAAGGGTGTTATAATGCTGCGACTTGGTCATTTAAGGCAGGGCAACCTTACACGAAAGAGTTAGAAGAGCAAATTATGGCTGACTTGGCGCAGCCCTATGTTCAAGGCTTGACGCTTCTTGGTGGTGAACCTTTCTTAAACACAGGATTTCTCTTACCATTAATTAAGCGCGTGCGCCGAGAACTTCCTGAAAAAGATATTTGGTCTTGGACTGGATATACTTGGGAAGAAATGATGCAAGAAACACCAGATAAACTAGAAATGCTAAGCCTAATTGATATTTTGGTAGATGGTCGCTTTGATATCACTAAGAAAAACTTGATGCTACAATTCCGTGGGTCATCTAACCAACGTATTATTGATGTTCAAAAGTCTTTGAAAGCCGGAAAAGTTGTGATTTGGGATAAATTAAATGATGGTGATCAAAAATTTGAACAAGTTAGTCGTGAAGACTTACTATAAATGTGGAAAAAGAAGCTGATTTTCAAGAATCGGCTCCTTTTTTTGTCCAAAATAAGCTAAAAATTGAAGTTATTAACAGTAAGTTTTCCAAAAATTTGGATAGCTCTCAAAGATTGATATAAAGGCATTTCTTATTAGTTTATACACAAGTTATCCCCAGTATATAACCACACTTATACACAACTTGTGAATAACTCTGTGTAAATTGTGTAAAAATAAGCGAATTTTCAAGCTATTTTTCTATTTCTAATAAAAAAAGCTTAAATAAGGTGAAATTTTCATGCAAAAAAGCTGGTAACGGTCAATTTACCGACTTTTATCTATTTTAGATTTCCAAAGGAAAGCTATTATCAGCGGGAACACAAAATAAAGACTGGGTTTATCAAGCAAGTTTTACTGAACGATTTCCTTTTAATCTGTGGATAAGTTAAGACTATTATTGATTGTTTAGCTAACTAAGCATTGAATTCTTGTCAACTTTATAGTAAAAAGGTGTCAAGAAAGGTGGTTATAGGCATGATTACGAAAATTTCAGAAAATAAATATCCCTATCTTTTATTTCTTATCTTCGTATGTTCTTCTGAAGGGGCATTGAAGTAACTAGGGATAGAATTAAAAAGAAGGGATAAGTTTTTTGCAATGAGTTCAGGTTCTTCAGGCTCATCTTTACTTAGCCAAAATTGTAGGATGTTAAGATAAGCACCGAATAAACCTTTGGAAATGTAATCGATGTTGCTATCTACGGTATCATCAACACACCATGGCAGGTTAATGTTTTTGTAAATTTGAGCAGATTTTTGATTGAATTTTTCTGTAAGTAGTGCAAAGTGACCACTTTCAACAAGTGATGAAATAAAGGCTTTGTTTTTATACATAAAATTCAAAGTAACTAAGAATACATCTTCAGGTTTTTTTGCCACGATAAAGTTATCGCGTTGAAGGTAGTATCCTTTGACAAAGTTTTCTAGACAGAAATCCATTAAGTCTGCTTTATCATTAAAGTAGCGATAAAATGTTCGACGTGAGATAGTGGCCCTGTCTAAGATTTGATAGATAGTGATTTTGTCATAATGTCGTTCAGTAATCAGTAGATAAAGTGCTTTTGATAAACGTTGTTTAGTTTCTAAAACTTGTTGGTGTTTTTTTGATAAATTTGTCATAAACAATCCTCTACTTGAATGATGTAATATTTCTGAAAAGACCAAAAATTATACCTAATCATCTTAGCATTGTAACATAAAGAAAAAAATTAAGCTACATCAATCCTACGAAAATAACGATATTTGACTTTAGATATTTATCATCGTTAGCTTTCCTAACAATGATCAGGGACTAAATATTAAGAAAATTAGAACTAGGAAACAAAATCTAAAAAAGTATCACTTTATTCTAACGGATGATTTCAAATCAAGTAAAAATATTGTTCTGCAATATTAGTCAACGGCTAAGCTAAATGGCAATGCTAATATTGATTTCTGGAATACGATTAGTTCTGCTGACCATTCCAGCCAAGCTAAGTATCACCATACTGATAATTCAAATGTTATCAAAATGGACGGTGATGAAAATCATGCAACTACTAAGAAAACTAGCACGGATGGTGTTGTTACTTGGAAAGTTAAGGTTAATTTGAGTGATGATGCTAAGACTATGACGGTAACAGATAATTTACCAAATGGTATTCACCTAACCGGTCTGGTTTTTGGTCGTCACTACAGTCAAACACCTACAACGATTTCTGGTAATAGCATTTCAGCTATAACTGGTCAGTATGAGTGGGGGCTACGAACATGAAGGTCGATGGGAGCATTTCAGGTGATAATGTTGTCACATTGAATTTCTCAACAACTGATGTTAGAACCCTTAAACAAAGCATTGGTCATAACAATGATTTTTGGTTAACTTACACGACAGCTTACGATAAGTTACCTGAAGCAGGTAAGAAAGTAACAGATACTTTAACTAATACGGTTTCTGTTCTTGTTGACGGTAATAAAGATTACGGTTCAGACAGTCAAACTCCAATCATTACCTTTGGTAAAGACAAGCAAGTTGTCAAACCAATTACTAAGACAGGTAGCTGGGATAACATCAACCGTATCTTGCACTACAGTTTATCAATTAACTCAGAAGCTGAGGATTTAGTAGATGGTACTGATAAGTTAACCTTGACAGATGTCATGAGTATTTACGGGACGGACATATCTCTTGCTTTAAACCGAGCTTCCGTTAAGCTTTATTATGCTGACAGCAATCAAGAAGTTCCTTCTAGTGATTGGTCTTGGAAAGTGTCATCAACAGATAATGGTTGGGGTAATTTAACAAGTACTTTAACCATTAATCTAAAAGATGAGATAGCTTATAAGCTGAAATATGCTTACACTTTGATTAAGAAAAATCTAGATTTAACAGCTACTTATTGGCCTAAGAATACGACAACTTTATCAGGAGTTAGTGATGGTTCTACTGATACGACAATCGCCGTAGCTTGGCAAAGAATTGGTACTGATGCTGATATTGATACTGAGCATGCCTATGTTATCAACAAAGTTGATTCAAGTAACTATGCTAAAGGGCTTGAAGGTGCGGTTTTTACAGTTTGTAAGGCTGATGGTGATTGTGATGATAGCAATGATGAAGTGGTCGGAGAATATGTCAGTGATGAAAATGGACATATTTCGATTTCAAAAACACTGATGGAAGCAGGTAAATGTTATCAAGTTTATGTTCCGTTTCTTGGAGGGATTACAGTAGGTTGGATCTATCTAAAAGAAAATTTTGAAGATAATCAAGCCTATTATTTCAAAGAAACCTCTGCGCCACTTGGTTATGAATTACCTAAGAATCCAGAAAAGCATTATTTTTACTATTCTCCAAATGAATGTGATGCTTATGATGATTATTATAAAAAGGTATATGGAGCTGTAAACTTAGCCAAGACGAGTGCTTCGATTTATGTTGAAAATAAAAAGATCAAGCAAATGAACCTAACCGTTAAAAAAGAATGGTTAAAATCTAACGGCACTAAAACTGAGCGTACGGATGGTTCAATCACTTATGACGTGATTCAGGTAGCGACAAATCAATGTGGTTACTCTTTCGAATCTGTTTATAAAGCTGGTGAAGTATTGACCCATGCTGATAACTGGACGTGAACATATAAGAATTTACCAGTTTCTGGTAAGGACGACTGTGGTAATAAAGTGGGTTACACTTACTATGTTAAAGAAACATCGTCTGTTCCTGGCTATAATACTGTTTATTCAAATGGTTATAAGACCTCTGATAATCCGGCTGATACGAAAATAGGTGCTGAGGATGGTCAGATTACCATTAAAAATAAAGCTCAGAAGCAATATGAATTGCCTGAGACTGGTGGTAGTGGTGTGAAGATGCACTATGTGATTGGTGCAAGCTTGGCACTGCTCTCCCTAGGATTAATCACCCTAAAAATTTACAGAGATTATCAAAAAGGAGGTGACTCCTGATGATAGAGTTCCTGGTAAAGGTGGTGATGTCTGATTCACTACTGTAAGGATTTAGGTTATGACTTCAATTTTGGAGTTTACACAATTTAGTTTTTGTTTTAAAAAAGAAAGAAGGAAAAGGATTTTACAATGAAAAAATTTAAGCTATTCTTAGCAGCTTTTGTTGCTACGCTTTTCGCATTCGTTGGTGTGAAAGTATCCGCTTATACTATTACAATTAATAATGTATCAAAAGATCACACTTATGAAGCTTACCAAATTTTTGGTGGTGATCTCTATAAAGAAAATGGTGCAAAGACACCGATACTTTCAAATATTCACTGGGGTTCTGGTGTAAATGAAAATGGCTTCACATACGACGGTGAATCAGATGCTGCTAAAATTGCTGAAAAACTTTCAGGTCAAGCATTTGACTCAGAAACTGCAAAAGATTTCGCAAAGAAAGCTAGCAAACATCTTGCAACTGCAGCTACATCTAAAGAAAGTACTAGTGATACAGTTGAGCTTACAGTAGATGCCCCTGGTTATTACTTGGTAAAAGATAAAGATGGCTCACAAGATAGTAAAAATGGAGCTTATACTCGTTTTATGTTGCAAGTAACTGGTGCAGAATCTGTCGAAGTTAAAAATGACGTTCCAACTGTTCAAAAGAAAATAAAAGAAAATTCAAACTCTAAGTGGCAAGATGCTGCTGATTATGATATGGGTGATACTGTTCCATTCCAATTGACAGCAGAATTACCTAAAAAAACGTGTTGATGATTATAATCACTACTATGTAGAATTTACAGATACTGGTAAAACTCCAAAAGATACTGTAAAAGTTTTCACTTACCAAACAATTATTAACAAAGTTGACCAAGATGGTAATAAATTGAAAGGTGCCGACTTCACACTTTACAAAGACGGTAAAGAATTTAAACCAGTGATGTGACTGGTACAGGAATTATAGCTTATGTCAAAATTCCAAAGATTAACACGACTTTGCCAATCGACCATGGTACGGATGATGCGATTTTGCAGGTAGCCGTTGGGCATATTCCTGGAACATCTTTACCAGTTGGTAGCAAGGGAATACACGCTGTGATTTCAGGTCACCGTGGTTTGCTATCGGCTAAGCTCTTTACAGACATCGACCGTTTGGTTGATGGTGATACCTTCATGATTTAGGTCTTAGATGAAACCTTGACTTATGAGGTTGACCAAATTCTGACGGTCTTGCCAGATGATGTTTCAGCGCTAGCCATTGACCCAAATCAAGATTATGTAACCTTGGTGAAGTGTACGCCTTATGGTGTTAATAGTCACCGTCTCTTGGTGCGTGGTCACCGTATTCCAATTAAAATTAAGAATGCGCGTGTGATTTCTGAGGCTAGTCGTGTTGAACCGTTATTGGTTGCACCGATTTTAGCAATCTTTATCTTCATTTTGCTTTTGTTGGTGATTACCGTTTATCGTAAACCGCGATACTAAGTTGTGAGTTATCCAAAAGTTGGCTTAGAGATAGGCTGGCTTTTGGATTTTTTGTTTAGGCGATAAAAGCAGAGCTTGGATATTTTATCTTTGAAAATCCTTGTAACTGTTATTCTTCTGAATTTTTGATAGAATATTCTTAACAGATTAGAAGGAGATTCCTATGACTCGATACCAAGATGATTTTTATGAAGCCGTCAACGGCGAATGGGAAAAGACAGCTGTCATTCCTGATGATAAACCGCGTACTGGTGGTTTTTCAGATTTAGCTGATGAGATTGAAGACTTAATGTTAGCAACTACAGATGAGTGGTTGGCTGGTAAAAATCTTCCAGACGATAGCATTTTGCAAAATTTTGTTAAATTCCACCGCATGACATCAGATTATGAAAAACGTGAAGCTGTTGGTGTAGCACCAGTTCTTCCTTTGATTGAAGAATATAAGAAATTGGCTTCTTTTGCAGATTTTGCCGGACAAATTGCGGATTTTGAAATGGCTGGAAAACCAAATGAATTTCCATTTGGTGTAGCGCCGGATTTCATGAATGCGCAGCTTAATGTTTTGTGGGCAGATGCACCTGGAACAATTTTGCCTGATACAACTTATTACGCTGAAGACAACGATAAAGGTAAAGAATTGTTAGCGACATGGCGTCAGATGCAAGAAGAATTGCTAGCAAAATTTGATTTTTCAGCAGAAGAAATCAAAGATTTGCTGAATAAAACCATCGAACTTGATGCCAAATTAGCTAAATATATCTTGTCACGTGAAGAATCTTCTGAGTATGTTAAGCTTTATCATCCTTATGACTGGGCTGATTTTACCAAACTAGCACCAGATCTTCCTTTGGATAGGATTTTCACACAAATTCTTGGGGAAATTCCTGACAAAGTCATTGTTCCAGAAGAACGTTTTTGGAAAGAATTTGCGGCAGAATATTATTCTGAAAAGAACTGGGAATTGCTTAAAGCAGATTTGATTGTTTCAGCAGCGACAAGCTACAACAGCTATTTGACAGATGAGATTCGAGTGCTTTCAGGGACTTACAGTCGTGCTCTTTCAGGAACACCACAAGCCATGGATAAGAAGAAAGCAGCTTATTATCTAGCATCTGGTGCGTATAGCCAAGCTCTTGGTCTTTGGTATGCAGGTCAAAAATTCTCACCTAAAGCAAAAGCTGACGTAGAACATAAGGTTGCAACGATGATTGATGTTTACAAGAAACGTCTAGCATCCGCAGATTGGTTAGCCAAAGAAACTCGTGATAAGGCTATTGTGAAATTAAATGTCATCACTCCTCATATTGGTTATCCGGAAAAATTACCAGAAACTTATGCGAAGAAAATCATTGATGAGTCTTTGTCGCTCGTTGAAAATGCACGTAACCTTGCTAAAATTTCTATCGCACACAGCTGGAGCAAGTGGAACAAGCCTGTTGATCGTAGTGAATGGCACATGCCAGCTCACATGGTAAATGCTTATTATGACCCACAACAAAACCAAATCGTCTTCCCAGCGGCTATCTTACAAGCTCCATTTTATAGCTTGGAACAAAGTTCATCTGCTAACTATGGTGGGATTGGAGCGGTTATCGCCCATGAAATCTCACATGCTTTTGATACCAACGGTGCTTCATTTGATGAAAATGGTAGCCTAAACAATTGGTGGACAGAAGCAGATTACACAGCCTTCACGGAACGTACTGATAAAATCGTTGAACAATTTGAGGGGCTAGATTCTTATGGCGCTAAGGTCAATGGTAAATTGACAGTCTCTGAAAATGTGGCTGACCTTGGTGGTGTGGCTTGTGCGCTTGAAGCAGCAAAACAGGATGACGATTTCTCAGCACGAGATTTCTTTATCAACTTTGCAACCATTTGGCGCATGAAGGCACGTGATGAATACATGCAAATGCTAGCAAGCATTGATGTGCACGCGCCAGCCAAACTTCGTACCAATGTCACATTGCCAAACTTTGATGACTTCCATGAAGAATTTGACATCAAAGCAGGTGACCCAATGTGGCGTGCACCAGAAAATCGAGTGATTATTTGGTAAGTCGTTACCGATAAAATCGTTAGAAACAAGAACTTGGTTTAACCAAGTTCTTGTTTTTTGCTATTCCTTTTTTAAAAATGTGATACAATAAACATTAGTATGCCTAGAATATACCTAGATTTTTAATATAGAAATATAGACTATGATTTTTCTAAGTTGTTTGGGATAATAGCTAAAGACCTTTCTTGCTGGGAGAATTTGAAAATCATAGATTCAAAAAAGGAGACTGTATGAAACTCGAAAAATCAATGCAATTGGGTGAACTTTATCGTGAACTGCGAATCGCGCGTGGTTTGAAACTAAAAGACGTTGCACGAGAAAATCTCTCTGTATCTCAACTCTCACGTTTTGAAAATGGCCAATCTATGCTTGCCGCAGATAAACTCTTAATCGCCATTTCAGGCATCCACATGACCTTCGCAGAATTTGGACACGCGATTAACAACTATCAAGAACCAAAATTATATCATTTGGTAAATAAAGCCGCAGAGCTATACAATAAGCAAGATATTGAAGGGTTACGTGGCTTATTGGAGTCAGATATGGAGACTGAGGTTTTTGATGTTTATAATCGCTTAACAACGTTAATCATTAAAACATACATATATACACTTGATTCGACATATACGATAACAGAAGAAGAGAAGAATTTCCTGACATCTTACCTTTATGAAATTGAAGAATGGACAGAATATGAACTTTTTATTTTTGGAAATACTATGTCAATTTTATCTGAGTCAGACTTAATTTTTTTGGGAAAAGCATTTGTTGATAGGGATAAAGTATTCTTATCTATTCCAAGTCATAAGAAGAATGCAGAAATTGTTTTTTTAAACTTAATTTTATTATTAATTAGTTACCGAAAAATTTATCAGGCTAACTATTTCATTGAATGTCTAGAAAAAATTTTGACTTATCAAGACATGTTTGCAATAACTAGTTTAAAATTTCTGAAAAAAATTATATCTCACATAGAAAATGATTCAAGTAATTTTTCTGATTTAGAATACTTTTTAAAATGTGTTGAAGAAATTGGGAATCCGACTTTAATTGCATTTTTAAAGATGCAATTAAAAAGTATTTTTGAATCCCCAAAAGATGAAACTTCTAATTTAAATTAGGAAAAATACCCCTACGGCAAAAATAGGCACAACTAAAATTAGCTTCGTCAATTGTTTAGCAGTTTTTTTCAATGTGAACATAATAAGTATCCTCCAAATTTTATATATTACGTATTATTCATAAGTTTTGTGAGTAACAACATTTCTTAGGGCAGGGGAAGGGATGAATGTTATTACTTGGGGCTGATTGATTATTTTGAATGGGTTTTACGGGTAATATACAAAGAATGGAAGTACCAGAACGACTCTTTTAAGTAATGGTTTAAGGGTTAGTTTAAGCATTAGTAGTATCCTCCTTAATGTTATGTCTTCATTGTATCAGCGAAAATATTAAAATCGGTTTATTTGCAAATACGCAAATAAACTTTTTTTGTTAAGCAAATATACAATTTTCAGAAATCTTAACTTTCGGATGATATGATGTTGGTGTAATCTGTTTAAATAGTTTACGTTATCGGTAATTATTTTTCGAAAAAGAACACCTGATAGATAAGAGTGATTTGCCATTTGTATGGGCATTTTTTGTCCTCTTATTTTTAAAAAGTTGAAAGGAAAACATAAGATTATGTTAGGACTTATGGATAACTACTTGGTTGCTTTGCAAGCTAAATATGCTTCAAAAGTGACTGTTAAGTGGGTTTGGGCAGTTTGCGCTCTTATTTCTGTCATTGCAGTCATTGGTTATGCGGCTTATTGTACGTCACGATCAGGGAATTTTACTGGCGGAATCAAGTTAGGTGTTCCTGATGTTATTCATGTAACATTTAACTGTACTAAATAATATCGCTCTTCTCTTTATTTTTAAGAGAAGGTGTTAGAATAAGGAATTTATGATTAAGATTGAACACTTATCTAAAACATATAAGCGCTTGGTTTTAAATGATATTTCAGTGACTTTTCCTGAAAGACAAGTGAGTGTTATTGTTGGTATTAATGGCAGTGGAAAGACGATATTTCTAGATTGTGTCGTTGGTTTCAAAAGCCCGAGTGAAGGTGAGATTTGGATCGACGGTCACCATAATCAATCTGATGCCTTCAAGTAGCAAGTCTTTTACATTCCATCTGATTTTTATCTTCCGGATTACATGACAGGAAATGAATACATTCAATTTGTTTTGGCGCGTTATCCAAATGCAGACCTTGATAAGGTTGATTCTTTCTTTGAATTATATGATTTGAAGGAAGCTAAGCATCAGCTGTTAGAGTCGTATTCTTTTGGGATGAAAAAGAAAGTTCAAATTATCGCTGCTGTCTTATCAAATGCTCCTTATGTTTTAGGAGATGAACTTTTTAATGGCTTGGATTTTGAAGCCACTTTGATGACAGTAAAACTCTTTCAGGCTTTACTTGGTCATCGCAGTTTTGTCTTAATTTCACATAATACGACCATAATCAATCACTTTTGTGACCATATCTTTTTGATGTCTAATGGGAAATTAGTCCCTTTTACTGGTGATGCTAGTCAATTGAAAGCAGAGGTGTTACGCACGGAGTCTGTTCATGATAAAATCACGTTCATTCAAAGATACGCAACTTTTGATGACAATGTTTCTAAATAATGCTTTGAAAGGTTTCTTAAATCGCCCGATTTTCAAATCAAAATGGGTAAGACGTTCCTTTGTCACTTTCCTATACCTGCTTTATATTTTGTATTATCTCTACAACATGAAAGAGCTGGCAAAAATATCATCCATCAGAACAAATGTTCCTCTTGCTATTTTGGAAACTGGGCAGAAACAAATCTTTTTTAGCTATTTCAGCAATACTCTTGTCTTGGGTTGCTTGTCCTTTCTTTTTATTGAGGCAACCTTGGCTTTGGATAAGATATCTTTGTATTTCGTTAAAGCTTTACCATTTCGAAAGCGTGATATTCAAAGGGCTTACTCTTTGTTTCGTTTGTTGCTAATGGTTGGGATTTATGAATTAGTCATGATCATTGCAACGCCTGCTATCAAGTTGGTTACAACTTCTGTGGGAGATTTTGGCTTGTTTTTCCTTAGTCAACATTTTTCATTCTTTCTTGTTATCATCAGCTTAGAAGGCTTATTTTTAGGGCTAGATAGGCTTTTGCAAAGTCAGATAAAACACTTGCTTGTGATTAAACTACTCCTAGCAAATTTAATTTTAATAACTAGTTTGGCTTATTTCTTTCAATGGCGTTATGCACTAGAATCACGATTAGCTTCTTCTCCATTTTCCATTCATGAGTTGATTCTAGGGGCATTCCTTGGTAGTTTTGGCTGTCTAGTTGTCGTTGTTTATTTGCTTTTACATTTGCCTTTGGCTGACACTTTAGTTACTAGTCGCAGTCGCTTTATTAAAGTACCTGTTCTTGATAAAGTCACCTTTCGTTATAAAACAAATTGGTATTACTTGATTTTTCCTGTGATTGTTATTGACATTATGGCTTATCAGAGTGGTGTAAAAGCAGTTCTGGCAGTCTTACCAACATTACTTGCGTTTAATGGCTTATTATTACTTTCACATGGCGATAGCACAGAGGATTTCCGAAATCAGTATAATCTCCTGAGGATTACAGTATGGGAAGAATACTTTGGTCAGTATTTACTTCTTGTATTGTTGGAAATACCTTTATTGATTTGCTTTGCCTTTCATTGAGCTACCATTAACCAAGTGATGGTGTCAGTTGCTTTTGCTCAATCAGCTTTTATGCTGGGCTATCTTTTCCCAAAATCACGCGGAAATCTCAATGAGATCACGTCAATGTTTTTATTAGGGATTATTTTTATCTTAGTCACACTTGTTGTGAGAAACGCGAGCTTGGGTTTGATAGTTATTATCCTATTAGCAGGTATTCACTATAGTCTTCTTAGGAGGTTAAGATATGAAAGATTTTAGTCGTTGTCTTGGGGTTAGTGTAGTGACCTACGCTGCCTTAGTTGTGTTTACAAGCCTTTGGAAATTATTTCAGCTTGGCGGATCGTCAGCTTCAGTAAAAACTTTGTTAGGCATCACCATTGATAACAAAATTACTGAGCATAAAATTTCTACAACATTTGACTTGTCTTGGCAAACATTAATTGCATTTATCATTTCTTTTTGCCTTGTCTGTGCTTTAACTTATCTCACTGATAAATTCAGCGAAAAGAAACATGACTGAGTTATTCATTCTAGTCGTTGTTACGATTCTGTCAGTTTATGCTGCGGTCAGATTACATGAGATATTGCATTACTTGGTGGCACGAGCACTGCATTACCAAGCGTGTTTTAAACACGTTGGTGTTCTGGCTTTTCAAGTAGAGTATAGAAATCAAAACCGTCCCTTAGACAATTTCTTAATTGCTTTTATATCACCATTTCTGTTAACTCTAATTGGCATTTTAATCCCTCTAAATTACTACACCCTCGTATTGAAGGTAACTTGTCTAATGAATCTGTTTAACCTCTTACCATTCACAGCAGATGGCGAGGTGATTTTACTGTCAATTGTTCAACTGATTCAAAAGGAGAAAAATAGTGAAAAATAAAAAACTGTGAAACTTGGTCTCTTTATCATTTTGTTTGTGATTATTTTTGGTGGTAGTTATATCGTTACCAATAAATTAAACGGAATAAGTGCTTATGTTGATGAAACGGCTCAGCTGGTTAAAGATAATCAAGATGATGTGGTTAGTCGCTTAGAAGCTAAAGAACAAGGCATGTATTATTCTGGCTTTCCAACCTATCCGTGGTGTGTTGAGTTATTGCCTGTCTTAGACAAGGAATTACAAGCAGACCATGGTGAAGCCTATACAGTCTATGTTCGAGGTAAACATTATAGCGACGCTGACAATGCTATCGTGAAAAAATTCTCTCAAACTTATACCAAAGAAGACAAATTATACGTTCCTTTTGTCGTTGCAATTAATAGTTCAGGAGATGTTAAAGTTCACGTTGGTATGGTCGATGACCATGATGCCACTAAAGATAAAATGACTAAAGATCAAGAACAACGTCTGGTTAAAATCCTGGACAAAATGATTACTTTTAGTCAAAGCTGAAAGATAAAATACGCCAATTCGTTTTTACGAAAAGGCGTTTTTGTTTTTTAGTTCATACTCATATATAAAATTCTTCATAGAGGAGTTTTATTCCTCGATATGAATACTCAAAGCATCAGTGTCAATGCTTGCTTGTGCGCCGATAGTGATTGTAAAGAGTGGCTGAGTGTGGGCAAAATCAAGGTCATACATGACAGGAATGGTTTTAAGAAGTGGGTGCTTGTCTAGGATATAGGTTAATATTTCGGGTGTCATTTGGCATTCCTTTGGGAAGCGTCCGATAAGCACCGCTTTTGGATTGGGGTAAGCTTGTAAAATGGCTGCTAAATTGCGATCAAAATCATGATAGTCATCTTCTTCTGCCTCTTCTAAGAAAAGGACATAATCGTTGACTTGAGGGGTGTAAGGTGTTCCGCGAAGAAGTCCAAAAGTAGATAAATTTCCACCAATAATGGTGCCAGAAGCTTTCCCTGCGTTGTAAATTTTCCATTCTGTTGGCATAAAATGACGTGGTTGTGTTGGGTCATACCAAGGGTCGTTTGACCACTCCTGACTTGGAACAAGGTCATAAGCTGATTTTGTCATGGCATTTAACCAAGCCTTGCTCTGGTAATCTTGACCTTCTTTCATTTTAAAACTAGAATATGAAGGTCCCATGTATGTCAGCATTCCAGTTTTAGCATAGATAGCATTTAAAAAAGCTATTGAATCAGAATAACCGCAGATAATTTTGGGGTGTTTGGCAATTAAGTCATAGTCAAGATAGGGTAATAACTCATTAGAATTAAAGCCACCAATGGTAGCCAAAATGGCGTCGACAGAGTCATCCAAAAAGGCAGCGTGTAAATCAGCGACGCGACTTTCGATTGAAGAAGAATCGAGCATATCAGATTCTAAATAATGTTCTGAAAATGACACACGAAATCCTAGATTTTCTAACGTTTCTTTGGCAGAAAGATTGGCTTCAAATCCACCCAAGCGAGCAATTGAATCTGACGGACTGAGTACGCGAATGTGACTGTCAGGACTTAGTTTTTTCATAAAACATCTCCAAAGATTTTTAGTATTATAGCATAGATTGTTGAAATTTCAAGGGTAAAGCCGTGAATTCTTTTATTTTCATAATCCTCTTTCAGAATTTCATGAATTAGACTTGACATGTTTTTGATTTTAGGGTAGAATAATATCTGTTATGGCGGTATAGCCAAGTGGTAAGGCACGGCTCTGCAAAAGCTTGATCGTCGGTTCAAATCCGTCTACCGCCTTCATAATGCCAAGTAAGCTCGATTAATCGAGCTTTTTTTGTTTTTATCTTGGAAAAAAATTGTGAAAATTTAGTGGTCATTTTCAGTTATCAAAAGGCTTCAAAAAGCCTAAAATAAAAACTCTTTCAAGCCGCATATGGCTTGCCAAGAGCTTGCTTTTATGGTAGAATATGATAGTTGTATTATGCAACAAATACTCATTCTGGATGTATTGTGAGTCTGTTGCTCATTATGAGTGGATTTGCAAGATGAAGTCTGGAAGAGGGAAAAAACATTTTATAAAGGAGAAACTACTCATGGCAGTAATTTCAATGAAACAACTTCTTGAAGCTGGTGTTCACTTCGGTCACCAAACTCGTCGCTGGAACCCTAAGATGGCTAAATACATCTTCACAGAACGTAACGGTATCCACGTTATCGACCTTCAACAAACTGTAAAAATGGCTGATGCAGCTTACGAATTCGTTCGTGATGCAGCTGCTAACGACGCTGTAATCTTGTTTGTTGGTACTAAAAAACAAGCTGCTGACGCTGTTAAAGAAGAAGCAGAACGCGCAGGTCAATACTACATCAACCACCGTTGGTTGGGTGGAACTCTTACAAACTGGGATACTATCCAAAAACGTATCGCTCGTTTGAAAGAAATCAAACGTATGGAAGAAGATGGAATTTTTGAAGTTCTTCCTAAGAAAGAAGTTGCTCTTCTTAACAAACAACGTGCTCGTCTTGAAAAATTCTTGGGCGGTATCGAAGATATGCCACGTATTCCAGACGTAATGTACATTGTTGACCCACACAAAGAACAAATCGCTGTTAAAGAAGCTAAAAAACTTGGTATCCCTGTAGTAGCTATGGTTGATACTAATGCTGATCCAGATGATATCGATGTTATCATCCCAGCTAACGATGACGCTATCCGCGCCGTTAAATTGATCACTTCTAAATTGGCTGACGCTGTTATCGAAGGACGCCAAGGTGAAGATGCTGACGCTGATTTCCATGCAGAAGCAAAAGCTGATTCAATCGAAGAAATCGTTGAAGTTGTAGAAGGCGACAACGAATAAGATTAGAGGCTTAACAGTCTTTGATATGCTTTAAAACGGGGCAGAAAGCAAACCGCTCTGTCTCGTTTTTATTATTTGGTAAACAAAAAAATCCTGGAGGACATAAAAATGGCAATTACTGCAGCTCAAGTAAAAGAATTGCGTGAAAAATCAGGTGCTGGTGTCATGGACGCTAAAAAAGCACTTGTTGAAACTGACGGTGACATGGAAAAAGCAATTGAATTGCTTCGTGAAAAAGGTATGGCTAAAGCAGCTAAAAAAGCTGACCGCGTTGCTGCTGAGGGTTTGACTGGTATTTACGTTGACGGTAACGTTGCAGCAGTTGTTGAAGTTAACGCTGAAACTGACTTCGTTGCTCAAAACGCACAATTCGTTGAATTGGTTAAAGAAACAGCTAAAGCTATCGCTGAACAAAAACCTGCTAACAACGAAGAAGCACTTAAAGTAACTTTGGCTTCAGGTGAAACTTTGGAAGCAGCTTACGTTAATGCAACTGCAACTATCGGTGAAAAAATCTCATTCCGTCGCTTTGCACTTATCGAAAAAACTGATGAACAACACTTCGGTGCTTACCAACACAACGGTGGACGTATCGGTGTTATCACAGTTCTTGAAGGTGGCGACGAAGCTCTTGCAAAACAAGTTTCAATGCACGTTGCAGCTATGAAACCAACAGTTCTTTCATACAAAGAACTTGACGAACAATTCATCTACGATGAATTGGCTCAAATGAACCACGCTATCGATCTTGATAACGAATCACGTGCAATGGTTAACAAACCAGCTCTTCCACACTTGAAATATGGTTCTAAATCACAATTGACTGATGAAATCATCGCTCAAGCTGAAGAAGATATCAAAGCAGAACTTAAAGCTGAAGGTAAACCAGAAAAAATCTGGGATAAAATCATCCCTGGTAAAATGGATCGCTTCATGCTTGACAACACTAAGGTTGACCAACAATACACACTTCTTGCACAAGTTTACATCATGGACGATAGCAAAACTGTTGAACAATACCTTGATTCAGTAAACGCAAAAGTTGTTACTTTCACTCGTTTCGAAGTTGGTGAAGGTATCGAAAAAGCAGCTAACGACTTTGAATCAGAAGTTGCAGCTACAATGGCAGCAGCTCTTAACAAATAAGACTAGCTTGCTAATATAAAAAGAAGATCACTTAGTGGTCTTCTTTTTTTGTGTGTAACATTAAAGAGCTTGGAATTTCCAAGCTCTTGTTTTTTCAAATTAAGATAAAGCGCCCAAGCCAAGAACAGTTAGTGCTCCCATGATTAAGCCTGCAAGGATAACCCCTAGCATAACCGCTGTAATACTGCGTTTGAAGTCCCAGTCAAGAATTGAAGCAGCAAGTGTTCCTGTCCAAGCTCCTGTTCCAGGAATTGGAATTCCTACAAAGAGAAGAAGAGCAATGAAAATTCCTTTGTCACCAGCAGTATCTGCAAGTTTTTTACCACCTTTGTGACCTTTTTTCAAACACCAAGTAAAGAAACCGCCGATAACAGGTTTATCAGCTCCCCATTCTAAAACACGGCGAGCAAAGAAGAAGATAATTGGAACTGGAAGCATGTTGGCAACAACCCCGATAATCAGTGCTTGCCACATTGGAATACCAGTTGCGATAGCATAAGGAACAGCACCACGAAGCTCAATAAGTGGCACCATGCCGATTAAAAATGTAATAATATAGTTCATTACTTGAAACCTTTCATTTGTTACAAGGTTAATTGTATCTTATCTAGGAAACAAACTCAACTAAAATCTGTTCTAATAGTAAAATACTATTGCTTAATAAGCGCTATTTATTTTAAATGGTGAGAAAAGCTTACGATAGCAGGTCATTTGGTGTATTTTCGTTTATAAAAAGTGATATTTTTGTTATAATATTAGTCAGTTATAGTCAAAGAGAGTCCATCTTGAAATGGTCTTTAATCTTGAAAAGGAGGAAGCTAATGGCAAAAAATACATCTGATAGTATTGAAGAATACATCAAGCAATTACTTGCCCAATCAGGTATTGCTGAGATTAAGCGGTCAAACTTGGCAGATACCTTTCAAGTTGTTCCTAGCCAAATTAACTACGTGATTAAAACACGTTTTACAGAAAGTCGTGGCTATACAGTCGAAAGTAAGCGTGGTGGTGGTGGTTATATTCGCATTGCTAGAGTGCGTTTTTCAGACCAACACCAAATGTTTGATAATCTTATGGCAAATATCGGTGAACGTATCAGCGAGCAAGTCTTTACAGATTTGATTCAATTACTTTTTGACGAAAAAATTATTAGTGAACGTGAAGGAAATCTGATTTTAGCAACAGCTACTGATGAGGTTTTAGGAAAAGATGCTCCTGAAATTCGTGCACGTATGTTGCGAAAAATCTTACAAAGATTAGATAGAAAAGGATTCCATTTATGAGTGAATATTCAATGAAAATGCAGGAGGTTTTCAGTATCGCCCAGTATCAGGCGGCGCGATTTGAAAGCCCATATTTAGAAAGTTGGCATGTGCTTTTAGCCATGGTAGCTGTTCATGATTCAGTGGCAGGGTTAACATTTGCTGAATACCAAAATAAGATTGCTTACGAAGAGTACGAAGCGGCGGCTGTTTTGGCGCTCGGAAAATCACCTTTGGCAGATGTGAAAAATGTGCAGTTCTTAGAACAATCTAAAGCCCTAAAAGACGTCTTAGCTTTTGCTGAATCAATTTGCAAAGTGACTGGCAGCACTGAAGTCGGAACAGAGCATGTCCTTTATGCTATGTTGTTGAATCTCGATTTGTTTGCGACACGTCTTTTGGAAGTTGCTGGATTTAAAAATAAAGAAGATGGTGATTCAGCACGCTTGCTTGATTTACGTAAATCATTGTCACGTAATGCTGGATTTACCAAAGAAAAAATCAAAGCTATCCATGATCTTCGTAAGCCTAAAAAAGCTACAATGGGCGGAGCTTTCTCAGAAATGATGAAACCTCAGTCAACTGCGGGAGAATTATCAGACTTCACTCGTGATTTGACTGAATTAGCTCGTCAAGGAAAACTTGAGCCAGTTATCGGACGTGAAAAAGAAGTCTCTCGCATAGTTCAAGTACTTAGCCGTAAGACTAAAAATAATCCTGTCTTAGTTGGTGAAGCCGGTGTCGGAAAAACGGCTCTTGCTTATGGTTTGGCACAACGTATTGTCGATGGTGAAATTCCTTATGAACTCCAAGATATGCGTGTCTTAGAGCTTGATATGATGAGTGTTGTTGCGGGGACTCGTTTCCGTGGTGACTTTGAGGAGCGCATGAACCAAATCATCTCAGATATCGAAGAAGATGGTCATATTATTTTGTTTATCGATGAAGTCCACACTATCATGGGTTCTGGTTCAGGTATTGATAGTACTTTGGATGCTGCTAACATCTTAAAACCAGCTCTTGCGCGCGGTACACTTCACATGGTTGGTGCGACAACTCAAGAAGAATATCAAAAACATATCGAAAAAGATGCAGCTCTTTCACGTCGTTTTGCGAAAATTACGATTGAAGAACCAAGTGTTGAAGATGCTTATCAGATTTTACTTGGACTTAAAAGATCTTACGAAACTTTCCACAATGTAATGATTTCTGATGACGCTGTGTTGACAGCAGTTAAAGCTGCCCACCGTTATTTGACAAGTAAGAATCTACCAGACTCAGCTATTGATTTGCTTGATGAAGCTAGTGCAACCGTTCAAGGTTTGGTGAAAAAAGAAACACCTTCTGACTTAACTCCAGCTGACCAAGCTATCTTAGAAGGTGATTTCAAAAAAGCTACAAAATTGCTAAAAGCATCACGTAAAGCTGTGACACGTAAGCCAACAGCTGTGACAGAAGATGACATCATGGCAACTCTTAGCCGTTTGTCAGGTATTCCTGTTGAAAAAATGACGCAAGCTGACAGTAAGAAATATTTGACGCTTGAAAAAGAATTGCACAAACGTGTTATTGGTCAAGATGCTGCAATTTCTGCTATCAGCCGTGCGATTCGCCGTAATCAGGCAGGTATCCGTACAGGAAAACGTCCAATTGGTTCATTTATGTTCTTAGGACCAACTGGGGTTGGTAAGACAGAGCTTGCTAAAGCTTTGGCAGAACTTCTTTTTGATGATGAATCTGCGCTTATTCGTTTCGATATGTCTGAGTACATGGAAAAATTTGCGGCGAGTCGTCTTAACGGAGCGCCTCCAGGATATGTTGGCTATGAAGAAGGTGGAGAACTTACAGAAAAAGTTCGTAACAAACCTTATTCAGTCCTTCTATTTGATGAGGTTGAAAAAGCTCACCCAGATATTTTCAATGTGCTTCTTCAAGTCTTGGATGATGGCGTGTTGACAGATAGTCGTGGTCGTAAAGTTGACTTCTCAAATACTATTATTATCATGACGTCAAACCTTGGTGCAACTGCCCTTCGTGATGATAAGACAGTTGGATTTGGGGCGCGTGACATGGCTCATGATTACGATGCTATGCAAAAACGCATCATGGAAGAGCTTAAGAAAACTTATCGTCCAGAATTCATCAACCGTATTGATGAAAAAGTTGTCTTCCACCACTTAACACAAGAAAATATGCGTGATGTTGTTAAAATTATGGTTAAACCATTGATTGCAACATTGGCTGAAAAAGATATCACACTTAAATTCCAACCATCAGCGCTTAAATACCTTGCTGAAGCTGGATACGACCCAGAAATGGGTGCTCGTCCACTTCGCCGTACTATTCAAGATAAAGTCGAAGATAAACTATCTGAACTTATCCTATCAGGTAATTTGGCAAGTGGAAATACTCTTAAAATTGGTGTTTCAAAAGGACAACTCAAATTTGATATTGCATAACAAATAACCCTGCTTGGATAAAACAAGCAGGGTTATAGTTATAATAACTCCCCGAGTAACTTTTGTTATCGGGGAGTTTTATATCATCGTAAGCTGTTGAAAATTTCTTTGACTTCGTCGATTGTTTCTGCGCGTGAGACGGCCCCGCGTATTTTAGCAGCGCCAGCAGTACCACGAAGGTAATGTGGAGCTAAGCCACGAAATTCACGGACAGCGATTTTTTCACCTTTGAGGTCGATGAGACGTTTAAGATGATCTTCGGCGATGTCCAATTTTTTGACAAATGGAAGGTCTGGCAATTCTTCACCTGTTTCAAAATAATGATTAATTTGGGTGAAGATGTAAGGGTTGTTCATGGCTGCGCGTCCAACCATAACGGCATCTACACCGATTTCTTCAATCATGTATTTCGCATCGTGAACGCTGCGCACGTCACCGTTTCCGATAAATGGAATTTTAGTGATGGCTTCTGAAACGCGAGCAAGTGTTTCAAGGTCACATTTACCTGTGTACATTTGTTCACGTGTGCGTCCATGCATAGCAAGGGCAGAGACACCAGCTGATTCAGCGGCAAGCGCGTTTTCAACAGCTAGTTTGTTATCTGACCACCCAGTACGCATTTTGACAGTAAGCGGAATGTCAAGAACAGAAGTGACTTCATCGATGATGTGATAAATTTTATCAGGGTCTTTGAGCCATTTTGCTCCTGCTTCGTTTTTGACAACTTTATTGACAGGACAGCCCATATTGATGTCAACGATGTCAGCTTTTGTATTTTCTTGGATGTATTCAGCTGCGCGTTTTAGACCATCTGCATCGCCACCGAAAAGTTGAATAGACATCGGATGTTCAGTTTCATCAATGTGTAGCATGTGCAGGGTTTTTTCGTTGTTATAGAGAAGTCCTTTTTCAGAAATCATCTCCATAACGACTAAGCCAGCTCCAAATTCTTTGGCAATAGTACGAAAAGCAGAGTTTGTCACCCCTGCCATGGGTGCTAGAACCGTGCGGTGAGGAATTTCAACATCACCAATCATGAAAGATGAGCTGAGATTAGTCATTAATCAAGCCCTCCAAATCATCTTCAGTAAAGTTGTATGTTTTACCGCAGAACTGGCAAGTGATTTCAGCACCGTGGTCTTCGTCTTTCATGGCTTTTAATTCATCTTTGCCAAGAGTGACAAGAGCAGCTTCGAAACGTTCACGTGAGCAGTCACAGTTAAAGCCGATTTCATCTTCAGCAAGGACTTTGTATTCGTCTTCGCCATAGATAGCTTTTAGAAGGGCTTCAATGTGGTCGTCAGATTCCAAGAGTTTTGAAATGGCTGGCATTTCTTGGATACGTTTTTCGTAGCGGTTGATTTCTTCTTCAGATGCACCTGGAAGAACTTGCAACATAAAGCCACCAGCAACTTCGACTTTGTCTTCGTCATCAAGAAGGACGTTAAGTCCAACGGCAGAAGGTGTTTGTTCAGATTCAGTCAAATAAAAGGCCAAATCTTCACCGATTTCACCTGAGACAAGTGGTGTTGATGATGTGTATGGGTTACCAGTACCGTAATCGGTAATAACAACGAATTGACCGTTACCCATGAATGGGCCGACCATGACTTCACCAGTAGCAGTTCTCTTAACATCAACGCCAGTGTTTTGGATGTAGCCTTTAACGTGTCCTTTAGTATCAGCCACAGAAATAATGTGACCAAGTGAGCTATCACCAATGACTTTGACGGTTACTTTGCTGTCTCCTTTCTGATTGGCGGCTAGGATTTGATTGGCGATAAGCGTTCTACCTAGAGCAACTGTAGAGCTAGGAAGTGTTTGATGTTTTTCTTGAGCAGTTCTAACAGTCTCAGTGCTATCAAGCACATAAGCACGGAAAGAACCAGATTTTGAAATTGATTTTATAAGTTTATCCATAAGAATATTATAACACAAAGCAAAATTGATGGGCTAGTATTGTGAGCTGTAAAGCGTAATCATGCAGTGAAAAATGAGAAGCGAAAAAAGCGAGGAGAACCTCGCTTTTTAGTTTATTTTTCTTCTGTGACGTTTGTTTTTTCGACTTCTTCTTGGCTTTCTTTGCCTTCGTTAAGAAGGGCTTCGATAATTTTTTGGTCACGAATTTTAACAGAGTCGTTAATGGTTTCTGCGGATTTTACAACGGCCGCTTCGAGTTGAGCACGTTGTTTTCGACCGTTGTCGATAGCTGCGATAATACCGTTGTTTTGTTCGACGAGGCTCTCAGCAAGAGCTGTGACAGATTGGATAGAAACGGTTGGGCTTTGAGCAGTGCGTTCGAGCATAGGGATGGCTTCTTTGCTCGTTTCAGCAAGCATTTGAAGCGCAGCGTTATTAGCATTGACAATAGCATCAGCAGTCACGCCAGATTTGACGGATTGTTGCAAAATACCGAGCTGTGCAATTGATAATTTCATTGTCGGAATGGTGTTGCGACGGAGCATGCCAAGTTTTTGGCGCATATCTGATGAGACTTTGACCATGTTGCGCATTTGCGGTGTGGTTGTCCAAGCAACGTAAAGGCGACTGAGGTATTCAGTGTGCTGTTGTTCAAGCGTATTGATGACTTCGGTCATGCGAGCTAGCTCGTCAGATTTTACTTGGTAATCAGGCGTTGCGCTATCAAGTGTTGCAAGTTCATTTTGAAGAGCTTGCGCACGGTTGGCACTTTCTGTCTGAGAAGCTTCGATAAAGGCGATAACGCCAACCAAGTTTTCAATAGATTTGTTGTTGTCTTCAATTAGCATTTCTGCTGAGACGATGTTGCGAGCCAAGATTTCTTCTTGTTTGACAACAGCGGCAGCCATACCATCCATTTTTTGCTCGATATTTTGTGAATCAAAATAGAATTCTTGCAGGCTATTTTTGCTTTGCTTAAAGAGCTTTTGTAGGAAATTTGGCTTCTTTTCGAGCTCAGCAGGCTTAGCGTCTTTGTATTTGGCGATAAAGCCGTTTAACTCGCGGTTAGCGTTTTTGAGCAGGTCATCAACTTGTGGAATTTCAAGTTTTTTTTGCTCAGCCAAAATGCGGTTGACGGTTGTGTTAACTTCTTCAACAGCAGATGTTCCAAAATCAAGCAGAGCATTTTGGTCAGCAACAAAATTATCAACTAAAGCAGGAGCTTTGGCTGTGATTGCTGATTGTTGTTCAGGGGTCAGTTTGTCGTAAAAAGAGACTTGACCAGTTGCTGAAGTATCAGTTGCTACGATGATTTTGGTTGTTTTGTCTGTTTTTGTGATTGCATTATCTGCGATTTTATCAATGTCAAAGTTAAAAGTATCAGCCATAATACCCTCCCATTAAACTTATAAGTTTGTATCGTCGTCAGCCATCATGCGAAGACTGATATCGAAGTCTTTTAAGTCACTTTCATTCAGTTTTCGAAGCGTTTCATCGAGAGCCAAATCAAATTTTTCCATTGCGGTTTTCGCTTTTGCTAAACGCTCATCAGCATTGTAATAATTTTTCGGGGCTTTTTTGATTTTTAGATAGCCATCCAAAATATCGCGGAAGCGGTCCATATCAGCCTCGTGAAGTGCAGTGAGTTCTTCTTTGTTATCAGCATTTTCAATCTTCTTCAAGATAGTCAAATGGTCTTGCTGAATGTTATTGTAAAGATGAGCTAACTCTGGAGCGAGTTCTAGTAAATCAGCTTCTTCCTCAGAAATATCAGGATTTACTGGTGAGACATCCAGTCGGTCTAGTTGGAATTTGATATCTTTTTCAACAGTTTCAGCTTTTTTGAGAACACGCTTGTAGATGTTTAAATCCATTTTGGCTTTGAGCTCACTAAGTTCAGACTTGATGTGACGTATTTGTGGCAATAGCTGGCGCGCATTGATAACGTATTGGGTGTAATTTTTTTCATCGAGATAACTGTCCAAAAGTTTGACTTGGCGGTCAGTAATACGAATGTTATCTTTTAAATCTTGCAAGCGTTGCTTAGTATTAACCTTTTCAAGACGTGATTGCTTGGTCGCAAAATAATAAATACCATATCCAATACCACCAACGATTGCAAGTGGGATAATGATTTCTAACAAGCTTTCAAGCAAAGCAATGAGAAGGATAACCCCGATAATAGCGATAATGAGGCCTCCTCCGTTTTTTCTAGGTCGAGACATATATTCAATCCATTTCTATCTAAGATTGATTTTATTTTATCGTAAAACGGTTAAGAATGACAAGTGATGACTGTAATTGTGGCAAAGATTTTATGGGTTAAAGTTCAGGGAATAGTTTGGCTAGGATTTTTGGTGTAAGTGCTTGTCCTGGACCCTCGTGACAGTAAGTGTGAAGGTAAATAGCAGGGTTGAAATTGAGTTCAATACAAGCACAGTTTGGCTCTTCTTTGCTTGCAGGAAGACTCTTATCAGGAATAATCAAATCAACTCCACACACCCAAGCACCAACAGCTCTAGCCATTTGCGCAGCTAATGTTTTATAATCGTCTGGCATAATGTCTGTCACATCAATGGAATCTCCACCTGTTGAAATGTTAGAGTTACGTCGCAAATCAACTCGGACTCTGTCAGCTGGAATATCATCAGGCGTGTAACCTTGTTGTTGGAGCATGAGCTTTTCAACATCGCCAAGGTCAATGATTTCAAGTGGAGAACGGTGGTCACGTCCACGTAGTGGGTCTTGATTTTTCATCTCTACTAATTGAGCGATGGTGTGCTTGCCGTCTCCGACGACGTTAGCAGGAACACGCAGTAGCACAGCTTCACATTTGCCATCTAGGACGAAAAAGCGGTATTCCGTACCTGAAATGAATTCTTCAATAAGAACAGTATCATCTTCAGCAAAGGCGATATCCAAGGCTTTTTGATAAGCTGTTAGGTCGGCAGATTCCTTGAAAATAGAAATACCAAGTCCAAAGTTAGTTGATTTTGGTTTGACGACGATAGCTTTGTCTTTGATTTGTGAGAAATAGCGGAGCGCAGCAGCTTTATCAGCGAATTCTTCACCTTTTGGAACTGGGAAACCAGCTTTTGACAATAGTTTTTTAGTGACAACTTTATTTTCCATGATAAGTGGTGTGATGTAGCTGTCTTTGCCGGTCATGTTGGCATTTTTAACGTATTCGACGTGTTCACCGTGCCAAAGTTTGATGAATTGGTCGTTTTCGTCGAGAACCTCTAAGTGAACACCTTTTTGGATGGCATCAAACATCAATAATTGTGTTGATAATTCCATGTTTTCATAGCCTTTGAGTGCGTAAGGGGCTTGCCAAGCATAATCGTGAAAGGCTTGACCTTGTTTTTGCCCAAAAGATTCTAATGATAAGGTGTCAATCTCTTCTAGCAAGCGTCCAGCGATAGTTTGTTCAGGATGCTCAATCTGATTTTTGATAGCGTCGATAAGCCCTTGATAATAGTCAGATAATTCAAAGTAATCGACAATTCCTTGCATAGCTAAAAGGATGATTTCGACGGGAGCATCTTCAGGTAATTTATCTAGAGGGTGGCTAAGTGCAATTTTGTCATTTAGCTTGCTAGCCTCTGTGATGTCTTGGTCAATAGCAGAGCTACTATCTAGCCAAAGAAGCGCAAGAACAAAAAGGTGCACAGTATCAAGTGTCTCTTGAGTAATTCCACGGTTATCAAAAGGATTGAGGTCAAAAGTGCGCAGTTCAAGATAAGTGACACCATTTGTCAGATAGTCACGAACATGCTTGCTGCCACGCAGGCGAACCGCAGAGTAAAATTCTTTTTCAGCAATCAACTTGCCAGAAGCTATGTGAGCCTCAATATCGGAAATGTATTTTTCCAAGCTTTCGTAAGAAACCTGAATGTCTTTATGATTAACATAACCTAAGTGACTGTTTCGGATAGAGCGAACGGGCTTGGCTAAAGTTTTACTAAAAAACCCTTCTTCAGCTATTGGCGAAGCCCCATACAGATAAGTTAAAAGCCAACGAAAACGTAGGAAATTCTGAGCTAATTTAAGGTGAATATCATTCTTAAAATCAATAATAGACTGATAGCCGCTTTCTTTAAAAAGGCTTGCGACCAAATCTTTTCCAAGCTCCATGTTGAAGTGAATACCAGACATTGATTGCAGTGTTTTTCCATAAACGTCAGCCAAGTGTTTTCTGTAGTAGCACTCGTAGTCATCCTCTAGCTTGGCAATGTGAATGTCTGTTTCACATAGTTTTGGTGGTATTGATAAAGGCCAGAGGTATTCAGACTTATCGATGGAACGGCCAGCAACATCAGTCAGTGCTCCCAAAAAGCGGAGCGCTTCTTTTGTGGAATGAGCGATAGGCGTGATAAGTTCTAGCTGTGCTTCACTGTAGTCCGTCTGAATGTAAGGGTGAAAGGAGCGACTGCCTAGGCAAGCAGGGTGGTCAGTTTGTGCGATACGGTGGTCTTTTCCAATTCGAAGACTTTCTCTTTCTAACCCAAAAGTTGCTTGAAGAATAGGCAAAGTCGCTGGTGATTTTTCTAGTAAACCATTAAGTGACATGGTAATTCCTCACTACTCTAATTACTATGATTATGATGTAAACGGTATACATTTTAATGTAAATTTATTCTATGGAAAAGCGTCTGAAAATGCAAAGATTTGCTATGAAAAAAGTTTTGCTTTACCAAGAGTTGTTTGAATATTTTAACTATGAGAGAAAATATGTGAAAAAAAGCCGTTTTTTCAAAAAAAGTTCGGAAAAAATAAAATCTCAAGGTCAAATATTGAAAAAAACACAGAAAAGTCATATAATAAATTGTAAGACAAACTCGCAGGTGAGATTCCTGCCAAGTTGTAGAGAAAGGACGAAGATACGAATTTTAGCTTGGAGATGGAGACGACAGGCTGGATAAGTTAGTATCGTTTTTATTTGCTCGCTAGGTGATTTCGTATCAGTATCGAACAGAATATGACATCAGTAGTAGTTGTTGGTACCCAATGGGGTGATGAAGGTAAAGGTAAAATCACTGACTTCTTGTCACAAGATGCTGAAGTGATTGCACGTTATCAAGGTGGAGATAATGCAGGACACACTATCGTTATCGACGGTAAAAAATTCAAATTGCATTTGATTCCATCAGGTATTTTCTTCCCAGAGAAAATCTCAGTTATCGGAAATGGTGTAGTTGTTAATCCAAAATCATTGGTAACTGAATTGAAATACTTGCACGATGAAGGTATTAAGACAGATAGTCTTCGTATTTCAGACCGTGCACACGTTATTTTGCCATATCACATCAAGCTTGACCGTTTGCAAGAATCTTCTAAAGGTGATAACAAAATTGGGACAACAAACAAAGGTATCGGCCCTGCTTACATGGATAAAGCAGCGCGTGTCGGTATTCGAATTGCTGACCTTTTGGACAAAGATATCTTTGCAGAACGTTTGCGCGTGAACTTGGAAGAAAAGAATCGTCTTTTCGAAAAAATGTACGAATGCGAACCAATCAAATTTGAAGATATCTTTGAAGAATATTATGAATATGGTCAACAAATCAAAGATTACGTTACAGATACATCAGTTATCTTGAATGATGCTCTTGACGCTGGTAAACGTGTTCTTTTCGAAGGTGCACAAGGTGTTATGCTTGATATCGACCAAGGAACTTACCCATTTGTTACTTCTTCAAACCCAGTTGCTGGTGGGGTAACAATCGGTTCAGGTGTTGGTCCAAGCAAGATCAATAAAGTTGTCGGTGTATGTAAAGCTTACACAAGCCGTGTTGGTGACGGTCCGTTCCCAACAGAACTTCTAGATGAAGTTGGAGATCGTATCCGTGAAATCGGTCACGAATATGGTACAACAACTGGACGTCCACGTCGTGTTGGTTGGTTTGACTCAGTTGTTATGCGTCACAGCCGCCGCGTATCAGGTATCACAAACTTGTCACTTAACTCAATTGACGTTCTTTCAGGACTTGATACTGTTAAAATCTGTGTGGCATACGACCTTGACGGTCAACGTATTGACCACTACCCAGCAAGTCTTGAACAATTGAAACGTTGTAAACCAATCTACGAAGAATTGCCAGGTTGGTCAGAAGACATCACAGGTTGCCGTAGCCTAGATGAACTTCCCGAAAATGCTCGTGACTACGTTCGCCGTGTTGGTGAACTCGTTGGTGTTCGCATTTCAACATTCTCAGTTGGACCAGATCGCGATCAAACTAACATCCTTGAATCAGTTTGGGCAAATATTTAATTAAGTTGAAAAAAATCTTTATAAAAGCAAACCCTGCCAGAAGCTTTCTGGCGGGGTTTTGTGCTAAAATGAAGGTAAGAAATACCCTTATTTTTTAAATGGCATTTGCTTGAAAAAGAGTTGTAAATAACGTGAAAATTTTCACAGAAATTTAACAAATGTCATATTGAGATTACAATCGTCATTTTGTCTTAATCTGTTTTTGTTAACCTATTAATGTTGCCTGATTTAAAAAGGAGGAAAAATGGTTAAACGAATTTTATCAATTGCACTGGCTTATGTTGGTATTATTGTTGGTGCTGGACTTTCTTCGGGACAGGATTTGATGCAATATTTTGTCGGATTTGGTATCTGGGGAATGATTGGCGTTATTGTTTTAGGTATTTTGAATGCTATCTTTGGACGTATTATCGTGACATTAGGAAGTTACTATCGTTCGAATGACCACTCAGAGGTGCTTTCAAAGATTGCCCATCCTTTTACCAATCGTGTATTAGACATTGCTTTGATTATTTCTTGTTATGTCATTGGATTTGTCATGATTGCTGGAGCGGGTTCTAACCTTAATCAACAATTTGGATTGCCCACTTGGTTAGGAGCTTTAATCTGTGTTCTCCTTGTGATTTTTGTAAGTTTCCTTGATTTTGAGAAAATTACTCAGATTATTGGGATTTTCACGCCGATTGTTATTATCATGGTATTGATCATTGCTGGTCATAGTCTGATTGGACATTCTTTTGACTTTGAACAGTTAAATACAGTAGCTAAGACTCTACCGACAAATATGCCAAATATTTGGGTGTCTGTTCTTAATTACTTCGCCATTTGTGTGATGACTGGGGTATCAATGGCTTTTGTCCTTGGTGGTTCAATTATTCGTATTGGCGTTGCTGAAAAAGGGGGAACACTTGGTGGTGCAATTGTCGGCCTGATTATTGCGATTACCTCACTTGTCTTGTTTGTCAATGTTGGAAAGATTGCTTCTGCAGATATTCCAATGTTAGTACTTGCCAATGAAATCCATCCTTGGTTTGCTTTTGCCTATTCCCTTGTCGTATTTGGGCTTATTTTCAACACAGCCTTTAGTCTTTACTATGCTTTAGCAAAACGCTTTTCTGAAAATAAAGGTGAAAGTCAGTTTAAACGTGACATGATTTTTTTTGTCGTAAGTGGTTATGCCTTGTCCTTCCTTGGTTTTAAACAACTGGTTTCTGTCATGTATCCAATCCTTGGTTACATTGGCTTGATTATGTTGGTTGTTTTGCTTCAAGCTTGGATTCGTGAAAAAGGTAATGTGCAGGACGAAAAACATCTTCGTCGCCGCATGATTTCCTTGATTTCTAAAAAATATGACGATGATAAGAAATTTACCAAGAAAGATAAAGTAGAATATCAACAACTAGGTGAAGAATCTGTCGTTGAAACAAAAGAAATTAAAAAAGATATTCATGACCACGTTGAGCAAGTGTTCGATTCGGAAAATGATGATTAATCAAGAATAAGAAAGCTAGAAATATTATTTTTCTAGCTTTTTTAAATGACTGGGGTAATATTCATAAAAGTAGTTAAGAAAGCGCTAAAAATATGCTATACTGAAACTAAAAGATGAAAAGGAAGTAAGCAATGGCAAGGTTTGTGAGTAGTTTTTCGGGTGTTCTGATTATTCTTATCATGGTATTAGTCGGTTATGTGCTAACCAAAAAAGGTTGGTTCGATGAAAAAGCGCCGAATCTCATTGCCAAGTTGGTAACACAAGTAGCATTACCATGCTATATGATTTCAACCATTGTTGGGCGTTTTACGGCAAAAGAGTTGCTTGAAATGCTGCCACAATTGCGTTTTCCAGCGCTTTCAATGGTGATTTTATTAGCTATTGCTGTAGCGGTAGCTCATTTATTCTTGATTGATAAAAAGCATCAGGGCTTATTTGTTTCTATGTTTTTTAATTCTAATACGATTTTTGTGGGACTTCCTATCAATCAAGCACTTTTTGGGGATAAAAGTATTCCTTATGTCTTGGTTTATTACATGTGTAACACGACGTTTTTCTGGACTATAGGGACTTATTTGATTCAAAGAGATGGTCGCAAAGAAGTCACGCTTGATTTGCGAGGAACCTTGAAGAAAATCTTCTCGCCACCACTTATGGGATTCATCATTGGGGTGATTTTGGTTCTTTTAAATATCAAACTCCCAGCTTTCTTATTGAGTGATTTCCAATATTTGGGCAATTTGACCATCCCTTTGTCGATGATTTTCATTGGGATTTCGGTGGCAAATGTAGGGCTGTCACGTTTGCGATTTACCAAAGACAATGTCTTGGTCTTAGTCGGGCGTTTCGTGATTGCTCCGCTTTTGATGTTAATCATTGTCAAACACACCCAAATGCCACAATTGATGAAAGAAGTCTTTATTATTCAATCAGCCATGCCAGTCATGACCAATGCACCTGTTGTGGCTAAACTTTACGGAGCAGATAGTGACTATGCAGCTATCATGGTAACCGAATCAACCATTTTGACTATGGTTGTCATTCCAATTCTAATGCTCTTATTGAACGTTTTATAAATATCATTAGCATTCCAAAAATCTAATAATTGGGATGCTTTTTTAAAACAAAAAGCCTAGCTGGAGTAGCTAGACTTTAAGGAGATTATGAAAAAGATACATTCATCTAAATTGGGAGTTCTAGATGAACGTCAAACTAGCAAAGCTAGTTGTGAAAGTTTTAGGAATGATTATAGTATAAGAGGAGTGGCTTAAAGTAAGCTTAAGGAGAAATTTTTTCTTCTTTTTGAAACATCTTTAAGAGCCAAATGGAGGCTCAAGATGTGGTATAATAAAGCCATGGAAAACAAGAAGAAATTATTATTAATTGACGGGTCATCCGTTGCTTATCGTGCCTTTTTTGCACTTTACAATCAGATTGATCGCTTTAAAAACCGTGCTGGTCTGCACACCAATGCCATCTATGGTTTTCACCTCATGCTCAATCATTTATTAGAAAGAATTCAGCCAACGCACGTCTTGGTAGCTTTTGATGCGGGAAAAACGACTTTCCGTACAGAAATGTACAAAGATTACAAAGCTGGTCGTGCTAAAACACCAGATGAATTCCGTGAACAATTGCCATACATTCGTGAAATGTTAACAGCGCTTGGTATCAATTGGTATGAATTGGAAAACTATGAAGCTGATGACATCATCGGAACATTGGATAAATTGGCTGAAAATGAAGATGAGTACGACGTAACCATTGTCAGTGGGGATAAAGACCTTATCCAATTAGCGGATAACAACACAACTGTTGAAATTTCTAAAAAAGGTGTGGCTGAGTTTGAAGAATTCACCCCAACTTACCTTATGGAAAAAATGGGGATTACGCCAAAACAATTCATCGACCTTAAAGCCCTTATGGGTGATAAATCCGATAATATTCCTGGTGTTACCAAAGTTGGTGAAAAAACAGGTCTAAAACTTCTCTTAGAATACGGCAGCCTTGAAGGTGTTTACGAAAACATCGACGGCATGAAGAAATCTAAGATGAAAGAAAACTTGATTAATGATAAAGAGCAAGCTTTCTTATCTAAGACCTTGGCGACAATTAACATCACAGCGCCGATTGCGATTGGTTTAGATGATATTAATTACAGCGGACCAGACTTAAAAAAACTTGTGCCATTTTATGATGAAATGGGCTTCAAACAGTTTAAAGACAATCTTGGTGCTACTAAGAAACAAGAAAAATTCGATGTTTCCTACACTGAAGTGGATAGCTTGAGTGCAGACATGTTCACAGATGATCAATTTTTCTATTTTGAAATCTTAGGTGATAATTATCATATTGAAAATATCATTGGTTTTGCTTGGGGAAATGACAAGGCGATTTATGCATCAACAAATCTTGAGTTGCTTAAGGACGATTTGTTCAAAGCAGCGCTAGCTAAACCAATCAAGACTTATGATTTCAAACGTAGCAAAGTGCTTCTTAGCCATTTAGGAATTGATTTGCCTGCGCCAGCATTTGACAGCCGCTTGGCAAAATACCTCTTGTCAACCGTGGATGACAATGAATTATCAACGATTGCTCGTCTTTACACAGAGTATGTTCTTGATAGCGATGAAGCTGTTTATGGTAAAGGGGCTAAACGCGCTGTGCCAGATAAGGCTGTGCTTCTTAGCCACTTGGCTCGTAAGATTGTTGTTTTGAACCACTCTGAAAAAGCCATGCTAGACAAGCTGACAGAGCATCAACAAGCAAGCCTTCTCTTTGATATGGAACAACCTCTTGCAAACGTTCTTGCTAAGATGGAAATCACTGGTATTTCGGTTAAGAAAGAAACGCTGCAAGACATGGAAAAAGCCAACCAAGCTGTTATTGATGAGTTGACACAAGAAATCTATGATTTAGCTGGTATGGAATTTAACATTAATTCACCAAAACAATTGGGAGAATTGCTTTTTGACAAGATGCAATTGCCAACAAGCTACACTAAGAAGACTAAGACAGGCTATTCCACAGCGGTAGATGTCTTGGAACGCTTGGCACCAATCTCACCAATCGTATCTAAGATTTTGGAATACCGCCAAATCGCCAAACTTCAATCAACTTACATCGTTGGTTTGCAAGATTTTATCTTGAAAGATGGCAAAATTCATACGCGTTATTTGCAAGATTTGACACAAACAGGTCGCTTGTCTAGTGTTGACCCTAACTTGCAAAACATTCCAGTGCGTTTGGAACAAGGTCGCTTGATTCGTAAGGCATTTGTCCCAGAAACAGCAGACGAAGTCCTTCTAAGTTCTGACTACTCACAAATCGAGTTACGCGTGCTTGCTCACATTTCAAATGATGAACATTTGATTGCAGCTTTCCGTGAGGGAGCAGATATCCACACGTCAACAGCCATGCGTGTCTTCGGCATTGAAAAACCAGAAGACGTCACACCAAATGACCGTCGTAACGCAAAAGCAGTAAACTTCGGTATTGTTTACGGTATTTCAGACTATGGTCTTGCTAATAACTTGGGTATTCCACGTAAAGTTGCTAAACAATACATCGAGACTTACTTCGAACGCTATCCAGGTATTAAAGACTACATGGAGCGCGTGGTGCGTGATTCTAAAGCTAAAGGTTATGTTGAAACGCTCTTCCACCGTCGTCGTGAATTGCCAGATATCAATGCTCGTAATTTCAACGTGCGTCAATTTGCTGAGCGTACAGCCATTAATTCGCCAATTCAAGGTAGCGCAGCCGATATTCTCAAAATTGCTATGATTAACCTTGATAAAGCTTTAGTTGAAGGTAAATTCAAGACAAAAATGCTTCTACAAGTACACGATGAAATCATCCTTGAAGTGCCAAAAGACGAGCTAGAAGTTATCGAAAAATTAGTTAAAGAAACCATGGAATCAGCCATCGAACTTTCAGTCCCACTAGTGGTAGATGAAAGTGCAGGCCAAACATGGTACGAAGCAAAATAGAAAAAATGAAAAGAAAGTGACTGATACAGTCATTTCCTTTTTGCTAGGCAGAAAATCAATGATTTGCTATACTTAAGAAAGATGCAATAAAAGGAGGCAGCTAAATGACATCGTTTCAAAATCCTAGCCAAGATGTGATTGCATCTTATCTTAAAAATGCTAAAACCATTGCTGTTGTGGGACTTTCCGAGCGTGAAAATAGTCCAGCTTACGGTGTTTCTAAGGTGATGCAAGAAGTAGGTTATACGATTATCCCAGTTAACCCACGTTTAGCGGGTGAGAAGGTACTTGGTGAAACAGCCTATGCTAGACTCCAAGACATTCCCGTTCACGTTGATATCGTTGATGTTTTCAGACGAAGTGAGTTTCTCCCAGAAGTTGCCAAAGATTTTATCGAAACGGATGCTGATATTTTTTGGGCTCAGCTAGGTCTAGAAAGCCAAGAAGCTGCAGAGATTCTACAAGCTACTGGACGTGATAAAATCGTTATGAACAAGTGTATTAAGATTGAATACCAAGGCTTGAAAAAGTTTTTTGAAAATAACAGTGAAAATGAGGAGGTTCTTTCGAAATGAATTTTCTCATTCTTTATTGGCTAAAAATGCTAGATTAGTAGTCTTTTTGGGAAAAATAGTTAACTTTTACCTCGAAAACTTGAAATCGTCAGATTTTTATAAAAAAATGAATGAGCATGTCAGGATCACTGACAGATAAACTATGTTATAATGACCTTAATAAATAGAACAGGAGAGCCATAATGGACATTCATACCCATCACCGTCCTTTGGATGCCTATGAAAATGTCATTGAGCATCTCAAAAGAAAGCACATTCGTATCACGGAGACTCGTAAAGCCATTATCGCTTATATCATAAATAGCTATGAGCACCCAAGTGCTGAGAAAATTTATAAAGACCTTTTGCCAGAACATCCAAATATGAGTTTGGCGACGGTTTACAATAACATGAAAGTCTTGGTTAAAGAAGGTTTTGTTGCTGAATTAAAAGTGACTAACGACCCAATAACCTACTATGACTTCATGGGTCACCAGCACATTAATATCGTTTGTAAATATTGTGGCGATATTGCAGACTTTATGGATGTTGATGCTATTGATATTGGAAAAGAAGCTTATGAACAAACTGGCTACATGATTACTAAGGTTCAATTGACAGCCTACGGTATTTGTCCAAAATGCCAAGAAAAGCTCAAAGCAGCCGGCGAACCTTTCATGGCTTACCGAGAAGATAATAAATAAAGAGTTTGGGAAAATTTCCAGGCTCTCTTTTTAATCATAAAAAATCCCCAGTATTACTGGAGATTTTTTGCTTGTTAATGATTTATTATTCTGCTTTATCTAGCAAATCTTCATAGAAGAAAAGTGTAGCAGTTGTAGTGTATGGAAGTGTATAGAAATGAAGCAAGCCAAATGTTAGGCCGGTCAAGATATACCAACCGATGAAGCTAAATTGTAAGCAGAAGTAGCGCCATTTGTTGCCAGTCATTAATTCTGTACTCTTGTTGATAACACTACGTGGACCTTCATAAGTGCCATTTTGAATAGCGTCATAAAGGACGTATGTTGTCATGCTATATGAGTATTGTTTGATGATTGAAAGAGCAAAACCTGCAACCATAAGAACAAATCCAATGATAGTGACAAAGATGCCACCATTAGAATTATTTGAAGTAGTTGCTGTAACTCCTGCAACAAAGATGATAGAACCCACAATACCGATTAAAGACCATAGGAATAGGAACACCCATTTGACAATAGCAGTCACTACATATTTTCCAAATATTTCATTTGAGAAAACACGCATGTTGTCTCCCACTTCAACATGGTCGCGTTTGTGGCGAATAACATCAAGCACGGCGTAACTTGCTGAAGCAAGGAATAATGCAGACAGAATTGAAACAATACCTGGAACAGATGCAGTAGCATTAACTGTAGTACCATTAATATGATATGTTTCTGTATAGCTAATTGAAATTGTTAAAATAGCTAAAATGATAGAAACAAGAAACAATTGGTACTTACCAGAGAGAGTTTTCAAAAATTCTCTAGCTTTTTGACGAGTTTCTGAAGCTTTCATAATATGAACCTCCTTAAAAAATTCCGTAAAATGTATTACTTCCAGGCTTTCATTATATCACATTGTATTAGAGAAGTCACACGATAAGAGGTAAACATGACAAAAAATGTGATTTTTGGTAAAATCGTAAAGGTTGCGCTATTTAAGCAATGTATTGTAAAAATCTGGAAGTTTTTTCAGATTTTCTCAGTCTGATTACTGTTTAATCATGACGATAATAAAAAATGCCCACAACTGTTTTTTGTGATAGCAAGGAGAAAAAAGATGACAGATTATCCGATTAAATATCGTTTAATTAAAAAAGAAAAACACACAGGTGCTCGTCTGGGTGAAATTATCACACCACACGGCACATTTCCAACACCAATGTTCATGCCTGTTGGAACACAAGCCACAGTTAAGACACAATCACCAGAAGAACTCAAAGAAATGGGTTCAGGTATCATTTTGTCAAACACTTACCACTTATGGTTGCGACCTGGTGATGAATTAATCGCTCGTGCTGGTGGTCTTCACAAATTCATGAATTGGGACCAAGCTATTTTGACAGATAGCGGTGGTTTCCAAGTGTATTCACTGGCTGAGACACGTAATATTACCGAAGAAGGGGTTACCTTTAAAAACCACCTCAATGGTCAAAAAATGTTCTTGTCACCAGAAAAAGCTATCTCAATCCAAAATAACTTGGGTTCAGATATCATGATGAGTTTTGACGAATGCCCACAATTCTATCAACCATACGATTACGTTAAAAAATCAATTGAACGTACAAGCCGCTGGGCTGAGCGTGGTTTGAAAGCTCACCGTCGTCCGCACGACCAAGGACTTTTTGGTATCGTTCAAGGTGCTGGTTTCAAAGACCTTCGTCGTCAATCAGCTAATGATTTGGTAAGTATGGATTTCCCAGGTTACTCAATTGGTGGACTTGCTGTTGGTGAATCACACAAAGAAATGAATGCCGTGCTTGATTTCACAGTGCCAATGTTGCCAGAAAATAAACCACGTTACCTTATGGGCGTTGGAGCACCAGACAGCTTGATTGATGGTGTTATCCGCGGTGTCGACATGTTTGACTGTGTGCTTCCAACACGTATCGCTCGTAACGGAACATGTATGACAAGTGAAGGGCGTTTGGTTGTTAAAAATGCTGCTTACGCAGAAGACTTTACACCACTTGATCATGATTGTGATTGCTACACATGTCGCAACTACACACGTGCTTATATCCGTCATCTTCTTAAAGCTGATGAAACCTTTGGTCTTCGTTTGACAAGTTACCATAACCTTTACTTCCTTGTAAACTTGATGAAAAAAGTTCGTCAAGCTATCATGGATGATAATCTTTTGGAATTCCGTGAAGATTTCTTTGAACGTTATGGCTACAACCGTAGCGCCCGTAATTTCTAATAACTACAGAGTCTAGAACGGTTTTGTTCTAGGCTTTTTTAGTTTTAGTGATGTTAGTTTTTAAAAAGTGTTAACCTAATCGAAAAAATAAGTTGACTAAAAATAAATGAAGTAGTAAACTTTGTTAAAAGGTTGGTGATGATTATGATTTATGGAGTTGGACTTGATAGTGAGGGAAGATGCCTGCATTATCATACAAAGTGTGATGTCGTTGCCCTAAAATGTAATAAATATAAGGAATATTTTGCTTGCTATCAGTGTCACAATCAGTTGCAAAATCACCCTTTTGAACCAGTGTCAAAAGAAGATGTAGCGCCCGTCATTTGTGGGAGCTGTCGTCATTTTTTAACTTTTGCTGAGTATAAAAAGGGAGCTTGTCCGTATTGTCACCATGCCTTTAATCCGAAGTGCCAGGTGCACGAGACCATTTATTTTAAGGAGTTGTCTATGAAAAACGTGAGAGATTTGCTCTACATTGCGATGATGTCAACGATTTTAGTGATTTTGGGATTCATTCCTGCTATACCTTTGGGCTTTATTCCAGTTCCGATTGTGTTGCAAAATTTGGGAGTTATGCTGGCTGGAATTTTATTGGGTTGGAAAAAGGGAACCTTGTCGATTCTTTTATTTTATCTTTTAGGGATGTTCATTCCAGCATTTTCAGGTAGCACTTTTTTTACTGTTTTTGCTGGACCAACGCTTGGCTATATCATTGCTTGGTTGTTTGTGCCGATGGTAATTTCAGGAATTTTGGCCATTTTTAAAAAGACAAGCTTTGTGGTAAATCTTATTGCCATTTTACTTGGTGGCATGATTTTTGTGGATGTTGTTGGTGCGGTTTATCTGTCAGTTTACACACATACGCCGTTAGTAGCTTCGCTTTTATCAAATCTAGCTTTTATTCCAGGAGATACGATTAAATCAGTTGTTGCAGCAATGATTGCCTATAAATTCAAAGATAAATTAATCCCGTCTCAAGTAGCGTGTTAAGTGATTTACCTTTTTGAAAAAAGATTTCATTTTTTGTTATAATGTGAGTAAGTAATACTAGAGAAGGAGTCTACTATGAAACTCACAACACTTGGTTGCTGGGGCGCATACCCTTACAAAGACGGCGGAACAACTTCATATCTTGTTACAAGTGAAGATGGCTTTCAATTGCTTATGGATTGCGGAAGCCGCGCTGTCACAGAACTCGAAAAAGAAATTAGTCCACTTGACTTGGATGCGGTGATTATTTCACATTATCATCCTGACCATGTTGCTGATTTAGGCGTACTACGCCATTATTTCCAACTATATCCCAAACATCTCTGGGAGCCTAAAATTTTGCCAATCTACGGACATACCGAAGATGAGCAAGAATTTGCTAAACTGACTTTAGACGGTGTTTCTCAGGGGAAAGCTTATGATGTCAACGGCGTTGAGAAGGTTGGTCCATTCGACATTACCTTTATCAAAACTGTTCACCCTGTTCCTTGCTACGCTTTTCGTATTGTCGAACGTGCAACAGGGCAAACACTTGTTTTCACTGGTGATACAGGCTATTTTGAAGGTTTGGATAAATTTGCTGCAGGTGCTGACCTTTTCTTGGCAGATGTTTACCTTTATGCAGGAAATGAAAATCACCCAGCGCATTTGACAACCAAAGAAGCAGGGCAAATTGCCAAAGCTGCAGGTGTGAAATCACTTGTTTTGACACACACACCACCAGTTCCACCACAAGGCATCTCTGCTGAAAACCACCTTCAAGTGCTCAAAGAAGAAGCACAAGGTTTTGCTGCAGATGTTCCTGTTGATTTGGCAGAGCCTCACAAATCGTGGCAAATTGGGAAGCTCTAATGGCTGAATTTACACAGGAAGAAAAAGAGTTTTTCATGCGAGAAGCGCTTAAGGAAGCGCAAAAATCGCTAGAAAAAGAAGAAATTCCAATTGGCTGTGTTATTGTCAAAGATGGTGAGATTATTGGACGTGGGCATAATGCGCGTGAAGAGCGGCAAAAGGCTATTTTACACGCTGAAATCATGGCGATTGATGATGCCAATGAAAACGAAGGCAATTGGCGTTTGCTAGATAGCACCCTATTTGTGACCATTGAGCCTTGCGTGATGTGTAGCGGAGCTATTGGGCTTGCCCGCATTCCGCAAGTGATTTATGGGGCTGCCAATCAAAAATTCGGCGGTGCTGGAAGTCTTTACGACATTTTGACAGATGTTCGTCTTAATCATCGTGTGGAGGTTGAGACGGGTATTCTCGAGGCTGAATGTGCAGGTATCATGCAAGATTTTTTCCGTAAAAACCGTGAAAAGAAAAAAGCAGCTAAGCAAGCTGCCAAAGAACAGCTTTAGTTTGCATAATCTAGAAATTATGATATAATATTCTTCGGAGCAACATCTGCGCGTGAAGTGGGTCAGGGGAGGAATCCAGCAGCCCTAAGCGATTGTAGGTGTGTGCTCTTTTTGTATATAAAACTAAAACCCTTTGAAATCAATCGTTTCAGAGGGTTGCTTTTTATTTAAGAGACTAAAAGGGGCGAATAGGGGCAGGAATTAAAATATTTTAATCATGTTTAATCATTTAGATAAATCAAGTGTCATCTGTGTTGTGACGTGGCTATAACTGTAAAAATTGGTGGAATTTTCATCACAAAATGGTTGTTTCATGAAAGTTTTCAGCAACTTGGTAAACGCTTTATTTAATTGAGATAATTTAGTAAAAATCATTGAAAAATCATGCATAAAAGAGTAATATAGAAGAGAAATTTAATTTTTTGAGGAGTACTGTAATGACACATATTAAATTTGATTATTCAAAACTTTTGGGTCAATTCGTCGAACAAGAAGAAATCGACTTCATGCAACCACAAGTCAACGCTGCTGACGAATACTTGCGCAAAGGTACAGGTCCAGGTTCTGACTTCATTGGTTGGTTAGACCTTCCTGAAAACTACGACAAAGAAGAATTTGCGCGTATCCAAAAAGCTGCTGCTAAAATCCAATCAGACAGCGAAGTTCTTGTTGTTATCGGTATCGGTGGTTCTTACCTTGGAGCTCGTGCGGCTATCGACTTCTTGAGCAACCACTTCTATAACCTACAAGCATCTGCAGAACGTAAAGGTCCACAAATCCTTTACGCTGGTAACTCAATTTCTTCAACTTACCTTGCAGACCTTGTTGAATATGTTAAAGATAAAGATTTTTCAGTAAACGTTATCTCTAAATCTGGTACAACAACTGAACCAGCTATCGCTTTCCGTGTATTCAAAGAACTTTTGATTGAAAAATACGGTCAAGAAGAAGCCAACAAACGTATCTACGCTACAACTGATAAAGCTAAAGGTGCTGTTAAAGTTGAAGCTGTTGCTAACGATTGGGAAACATTTGTTGTTCCAGATAACGTTGGTGGACGTTTCTCAGTATTGACTGCCGTAGGTCTTCTTCCAATCGCTGCCGCTGGTATCGACATCGAAGCTCTTATGACTGGTGCTAACGCTGCACGTCAAGAATTGACTTCTGCTGAAATTTCAGAAAACATCGCTTATCAATACGCTGCTATTCGTAACATTCTTTACCGTAAAGGTTATATCACTGAAATCTTGGCTAACTACGAACCATCACTTCAATACTTCGGTGAATGGTGGAAACAATTAGCTGGTGAATCAGAAGGTAAACACCAAAAAGGTATCTACCCAACATCTGCTAACTTCTCAACAGATCTTCACTCACTTGGACAATTCATCCAAGAAGGTTACCGTAACATTTTTGAAACAGTTGTTCGTGTTGATAAACCACGTAAAAACGTTGTTATCCCTGAATTGTCAGAAGATCTTGATGGTCTTGGATACCTTCAAGGTAAAGACGTTGATTTCGTAAACAAAAAAGCAACTGATGGTGTACTTCTTGCTCACACTGACGGTGGAGTACCTAACATGTTCTTGACACTTCCTCAACAAGATGAATTCACTCTTGGTTACACAATCTACTTCTTCGAATTAGCTATCGGTCTTTCAGGTTACCTTAACGCCGTTAATCCATTCAACCAACCAGGTGTAGAAGCATACAAGAAAAATATGTTTGCTCTTCTTGGTAAACCAGGATTTGAAGACTTGTCAGCTGAATTGAACGCACGTCTTTAATTCATCATTAACATAGATAAAAAAGCTTCCGTAAGGGAGCTTTTTTTGCGTGAAAAAATCCTTAAAATTTCCTTAAAAAATTCTCTGAAACCGATTGACAAAATCATATATATACCCGAATTGCTAGTTAATTTCATTGGAAAATAACTAAGTCCTGCTATCCTAATCTTAAACCACTAAGCATTAGAAAGCGCACGACTTATATGACTTATAATAGCACACTTCCAAAAGTTTTTGTTTATTTACTGACAACCATTGAGACGCTTTATCAAACGAGGGTTCCCCTTAAGGTTCAAAACCGAAAGAACGTCCATCTCGCAACATCAGATTGCTTAGTTATCGCTTGTTACCTATGGGGCGTACTGCATTTTGTGAAACGCTTAAAGCTAAGCACCAATTGGCTCAAAGTTTATTTCCTAATTTCCTAGAATATTCTCGCTTTGTCCGCCGTTGTAATGCCCTCTTACCGAGTATCCAAGTCATTCGCCAAGCACTCGTCTTTAAAGAGGTTGAAGGAATTAGTGTATCGATTATTGACAGCTTCCCCCTTCCTTTGTGTCAGCCTATTCGTAATTTCAGAAGCAAAGTTCTTGGAGATTATGCAAATGTTGGCTACAATGATACAAAGGGACAGTACTTCTATGGATATAAATGTCATGCTTTAGTCAGTGAATCAGGCTATGTCATAAACTACACAATTACTCTTGCTTCAATGGCTGATAGTTCAATGACCGAGGAAGTGTTGAGTCAATTTGGGGCACCAACAGTCCTTGGAGATATGGGATATCTAGGTCAGTCACTGCATGATAGGCTGGAATTAAAAGGAATTGATCTAATTACACCTGCCAGGAAGAACATGAAGCAAAAGAAAATCCTTTTCCCTAATTTTTCAAAACGTAGAAAAGTGATTGAGCGAGTTTTCTCTTTTTTGACAAATCTAGGAGCTGAGTGTTGTAAAAGTCGTTCGCCTCAAGGTTTTCAATTGAAATTAGAGATGATACTTTTAGCGTATTCTTTACTGTTAAAATCAGCTAAATCACTGGAACCAGAGACTTTAAGATATTCTATCGGGTATCAAGTCATGGCTAAATAATCAACTAGCAATTCGGGTTACTCAAAACCTTTTTTTATATTTAACTTTTCCAATAGTTAACGTTGCCACTAAGCCTAATCCCAATTCTGCTAATACTAAACTTAAATCGTCATCAGCACCTGTTTTGGGAAGCTCTCCTTTAGTTACAGTTGTTTCAAGTTGTAAGCTAGTTGCGCTTAATGAATTTGAAAGACTCGGACTACTTGATACCTTAGAAATTAAGGTCGAAACTTTTGCTTCATTTGAAGATAAATTTGGATTAGTCAACATACTTGAAGGTGTTGTTGAACCATCTGACTCAGCGGAAGCCAAAATAGCATAGCATGAATCTAGCAAATATGAATTGCTTTTATCACTCCACTCATACTAAAACTTGAATTCTTAGTATCTCTTTGCTGTTACCTTTTCCTTGACTTTAATAGTTTACAATTGTAAACTATATATAGATAGAAATTTCAAAGCATTCATTTAGGAGTAAAATATGTCAAATAAAACTCATTCGTCTAATCACGATGAAATGATGTCTGAGCATCATCATAATCATGAAATAATGGATATGGAGCACGAAAACCATGAGATGCACAACATGCACAATATGGATAATATGCATGATATGGACAATATGGATATGATGAATCATGGAGGACACATGATGCATATGGGTGATATGAGTAAAAAGCTCAAAGTGGCTATCATTCTTATGATTCCGCTTCTACTCATTTCACCAATCGCGGGCTTTACTATCCTTAAATTCCCCGGAAGTGAAATTTTGCAACTTATCCTTGGTACAATTATCTTCTTTTACTCTGGGACTCCTTTTTTTAGCGGAGCAAAAGGTGAATTAAAAAGCCGTAAGCCAGCCATGATGATGCTTATTACAATGGGAATTACCGTTGCCTATGCTTATTCTGTTTATGCCACAATCATGAGTTTTAACGGACATATGGGCATGAACTTCTGGTTTGAATTGGCAACATTAATTGTCATTATGCTGATTGGTCATCTGATTGAGATGAAAGCAATCATGGGTGCTGGCGATGCGTTGAAAGATTTAGCAAGCCTTGTTCCCAAAAAAGCTCACTTAAAAAGTGGGAAGGATGTGGAGCTTTCAGAACTAAAAGTTGGCGATTTACTTTTAGTGAAAGAAAATGAGAAAATACCTGCGGATGGCCTTATATTAAGTGAAGCGCTCGTTGATGAGTCAATGATTACTGGTGAAAGCAGAGCAGTCAATAAAAAAACAAATGACCTTGTTTATGGTGGTTCCCTCAATCAAAACCAACCATTTGAGATGAAAGTCACAACCCTTGGAAAAGATTCATTTCTCAATCAAGTGGCCGAATTAGTCAAGAAAGCCCAAGCTCAAAAATCTAATTTGGAAAACATGGCAGATAGAGTGGCTGGTTACCTTTTCTATGCTGCACTTATTGTTGGTATCTTTTCATTAGTTTTTTGGACAATTAGTTCTAACTTTAGTTTTGCTCTACTTCTTGCGGTTTCTGTTTTTGTAATTGCATGTCCACATGCTTTAGGTCTTGCGGTTCCACTTGTTGTTTCTCGCCTAACCAGTATTTCTGCTAAAAATGGTTTATTAATTCAAAACAGAACTTCTCTAGAAAAAATAAATACAATTAAATATGCCTTAATGGATAAAACGGGAACATTAACTGACGGTAAGTTTATTGTTCGTAGTGTTATTGATTTTACTGATGAAACAGACATTCTCCAAATCATGGCAGCACTTGAAGGAAGTTCCACTCACCCGATTGCTCAATCAATCGTTTCAGCTGCTAAACCTCTTGAAAATCTAAAAGTTGAAGCGGTTGAAAATATTCCAGGAGTTGGGATTAAAGGACAAGTTAATCAAAACTTTTATCAAATTGTTAACTATAAATATCTTCGTGAAAATCAACTTTCTTATGATGAACAAAAGATTGCTCAATATTTAGATTTAGGTTTAACTGTATCTTTCCTAATCAATGAACAACAAGATGTTTTAGGATTTATTGCCTTAGGAGATTCTCCTAAAGCAGACGCGAAAGCCTTTATTAATGGTTTATTAGCTCAAGGAATTACCCCTGTTATGCTCACGGGTGATAATAAAGAAACTGCTCAAAAAATTGCTAGTGCACTAAATATTCCCGAATTTAGAGCGGAATTAAAACCTGAAGATAAAGCAGAAATTGTGAAAGAGTACCAAAAGAAAGCCGGCGTGCTTTTCATTGGTGATGGTGTCAATGATTCCCCAGCTCTTGCAACTGCTACGATTGGTTTTGCGATTGGAGCAGGAACTTCGGTTGCTATCAGTACCGCTGATGTCGTCCTAGTTAACTCCAATCCAAGTGACGTCCTGGATATGATTAATATCTCCAAACGCATGCTTAGAAAAATGAAACAAAACCTCTGGTTTGGAGCAGGCTATAACATCATTGCTATTCCTGTTGCAGCGGGTATTCTTTATCCATTTACAGGGATTTATATTGATCCTCTCATTGCAGCAGTCCTGATGTCAATCTCAACCGTGATTGTCTCAATCAACGCGATGGGATTGAGGTATGATAAAAAATAGAAGAGCACATGCTCTTCTATTTTTTTCATACTAATTATGAAACTTTTATCATTTAAATAAACCTAAAGATTAACTATGATATCACACAAATACTAATGATTGTAATGATATTTTTTAAATATGGTTTATTTTTAAATGATTTTAGAATCTTTCGTTCATAATCATTTAATTGACTCCCTTTATGAACTAAAAAATAAATATTACCTCTAAGATAACAATGAGCATCAAAAACATCAAAGACTCCTTGAAGTAAATAATCTTTAGTATCTTGAAGCAGTTTTTTTATTTCTAATCTAACCTCATTAGAATCAAGATAAATATCTATATTTTCCATAAACACTTGATAGCTTTTTCCTCTTTTAATTTTTCTTGGCTTTTGTTTAGTAAGGCTTTCAAATCTAACGAGTCCATTTCTTTCATAGTGAACTTCATTCTTCTGTTCTTCGTTCCATCTCTTTCCAGGATCTTGCATCTTTTTAAGATTATTCACAATTTGCTTAGTTTCCCTTGCTTTTTCTTCTCTGCTTCTTTCTTTATTTGTTCTGGGTTTATTCTTATCTTTGATTAAAAATATATCGTCTAAATTTTCTGCCTCTTTATTTTGACTCATTAGTTCTCTTCCTTTTCTAATTACTATTACTTGAAAGGTTGATATCTTTTAGAAAAAAGTAAAGATGTAGCAAATTCCTATAATAATTCTAAGTAAAAATACTAAAAGGTTTCCCAAACTACTATAACTATGATATATAGACAATATTCCCATCACGAATAGAAATAATTTCCACCATTTCCCTCCCCTTTTACCAATACGACTATATGCCACCCACTCTAATACTGGATAAACTGACATTGCAACTATCCCCACTAGTGCTATTACAAAAGGAGAATACCCAGTAAAAGAATACAAATTATTTACCCGAATTGCTAGTTAATTTCATTGGAAAATAACTAAGTCGTGCTATCCTAATCTTAAACCACTAAGCATTAGAAAGCGTACGACTTATATGACTTATAATAGCACACTTCCAAATGTTTTTGTTTATTTACTGACAACCATTGAGATGCTTTATCAAATGAGGGTTCCCCTTAAGGTTCAAAACCGAAAGAACGTCCATCTCGCAACATCAGATTGCTTAGTTATCGCTTGTTACCTATGGGGCGTACTGCATTTTGTGAAACGCTTAAAGCTAAGCACCAATTGGCTCAAAGTTTATTTCCTAATTTCCTAGAATATTCTCGCTTTGTCCGCCGTTGTAATGCCCTCTTACCGAGTATCCAAGTCATTCGCCAAGCACTCGTCTTTAAAGAGGTTGAAGGAATTAGTGTATCGATTATTGACAGCTTCCCCCTTCCTTTGTGTCAGCCTATTCGTAATTTCAGAAGCAAAGTTCTTGGAGATTATGCAAATGTTGGCTACAATGATACAAAGGGACAGTACTTCTATGGATATAAATGTCATGCTTTAGTCAGTGAATCAGGCTATGTCATAAACTACACAATTACTCTTGCTTCAATGGCTGATAGTTCAATGACCGAGGAAGTGTTGAGTCAATTTGGGGCACCAACAGTCCTTGGAGATATGGGATATCTAGGTCAGTCACTGCATGATAGGCTGGAATTAAAAGGAATTGATCTAATTACACCTGCCAGGAAGAACATGAAGCAAAAGAAAATCCTTTTCCCTAATTTTTCAAAACGTAGAAAAGTGATTGAGCGAGTTTTCTCTTTTCCAGTTACTGCTTTGGCATCTGGAGGAGCAGATGTGGTTCAATATTTTGGCTTTGCTCTAAATTTGTCACAGCAAATAGCTTATTTATTTGGTGAAGAAGAGTTATTTAGCGGAGATTATAATCAACTACCAGAGGAAGCACGAATTCGTATTGTTGCCTATCTAGGTATTATGTTTGGAGCAGGCGGTTCATCTGCCTTAATTGCTAATGTATCTAAAACGGCCGGAAAAAATCTTGGGAAGAAAGTAGCACAACAAGCCTTAACCAAGACTGCTTGGTATCCGCTTGTTAAGAAAATAGGTAGCATCATAGGATTTAAAATTACGAAACAAAGTATCGGGAAATCAATTACTAAAGTAATTCCAGTAATTGGTGGAGTGATTTCTGGGGGTCTAACTTATATGACATTTAAACCAATGGGAAATAAATTAGTCGATACATTTGTAGGATTTATTGGACGGAAAAATTTCAGAAGATTTTTCGGGAATGAATGAGTATAGAGGAGACTTTAGACAAAAGATGGCTAAAGACGTAGAAGATATTGATGGATAATTTACAGAATTAGCTGGTGAATAAAAGTTATATTGTATTTTAATAATACCTAATCACTCAGTTTTTTACTTAGTGATTTTTTAATAAAATTCCTTTCCAAATTTTCTGAATATTTGTTATAATAATATACAATTAACTAATTTTGAATTGGAAGGAGTAGGGTGTTTGGCTTGGAAAGTCTTGGTATCAGGATTCTCCTAGGTCTTTAAAACGCTCTTGGTATCTTAAATATGACTGCACAAAAAATGACGGCTCAAGAAATTATCGCATTTATCGGAAATGCTGAGAAAAAAACAAATGTTAAAGTGACATTTGAAGGTGAATTAGCAGCAGCTGTTCCAGAAAGTGTCATTAAGCTTGGTAATGTGCTTTTTGGTGATTGGAAAGACATTGAGCCACTTTTGGCAAACTTGACTGAAAATAAAGATTATGTTGTTGAACAAGATGGTCGTAATTCAGCTGTGCCATTGCTTGATAAACGCTGTATTAACGCTCGTATCGAACCGGGGGCTATCATTCGTGACCAAGTGACAATCGAAGACAATGCGGTTGTTATGATGGGAGCTGTGATTAATATTGGTGCTGAAATCGGTGCAGGAACAATGATTGACATGGGTGCTGTTCTTGGTGGTCGTGCCATTGTTGGTAAAAATAGCCATATCGGTGCAGGTGCTGTTCTTGCAGGTGTAATTGAACCAGCTTCAGCTGACCCTGTGCGTATCGGAGACAACGTCCTTGTCGGTGCTAATGCGGTCGTTATCGAAGGGGTTCAAGTCGGTAATGGTTCTGTTGTTGCTGCGGGAGCTATTGTTACCAAAGATGTACCTGAAAATGTTGTTGTAGCAGGTGTTCCAGCGCGTGTCATCAAAGAAATTGATGCCAAAACACAACAAAAAACAGCACTCGAAGACGCTTTGCGTAATTTGTAATAAAGGAAGTAAAGGCTTGAGAACTTCTCTCAAGCTTTTAAAAAATAAAGGAAAAAATATGACTTTAGATTTAGTTAATATCCGCCGTGATTTGCACCAGATTCCTGAAATTGGTTTGGAAGAATTTAAAACACAAGCTTATCTTTTGGAGCGTATTGCAGAAATTACGGCTGGAAAAGGTTTTGTAGAGCAACGTACTTGGCGAACTGGGATTCTTGTCTTTTTAAATGGCTTAGCTCCTGAAAAGACGATTGGTTGGCGAACAGATATTGATGCTTTGCCTATTGTAGAAGAAACTGGGTTGGCGTTTGCTAGCCAGCATGAGGGGCGTATGCATGCTTGCGGGCATGACATGCACATGACCGTTGCGCTTGGTTTACTTAATGAATTGGTGCAAGTACAGCCTAAAAATAATTTACTCTTTCTTTTCCAACCAGCAGAGGAAAATGAAGCAGGCGGCATGCTCATGTATCAAGATAATGCCTTTGGTGATTGGAAACCAGATGAATTTTATGGACTTCATGTTCGCCCTGATTTCAAGGTTGGTGATATTGCGACCAATACCTCAACATTGTTTGCAGGAACTTGCGAAGTGCTGGTGACTTTTAAAGGAAAAGGAGGACATGCTGCTTTTCCACATGAAGCAAATGATGCTTTGGTTGCTGCGTCGTATTTTGTCACGCAGATTCAGACAATTGTCAGTCGAAATGTCGACCCGATTCAAGGTGGCGTCGTCACTTTTGGGTCATTTCATTCGGGGACAACGAATAATGTCATTGCAGAAACAGCGCAGCTGCACGGTACTATTCGTACTTTGACGCAAGACATGAGCCTTTTAATTCAAAAACGTATAACTGAGATTGCTAAAGGAGTAGCAGCAAGTTTTGGAATGGAAGTAGAGGTCAATTTGAAACAGGGCGGTTATCTCCCTGTGGAAAATAATCCCGAATTGGCGCGTGAGGCTATGGACTTCTTCAGAAATCGCGAAGCTGTACATCTGATTGACTGCTTACCAGCTATGACTGGAGAAGATTTTGGGTATTTGTTAAATAAAATTCCAGGAGTGATGTTCTGGTTAGGCGTTGAAACACCTTACGCTCTTCACCATCCTAAGATGAGTCCAAATGAAGCAGCCCTTTCGTTTGCGGTTAGTGAAATCTCAGCTTTCTTGAAAGAAAAAGTAAGTCATTAAAAAGGTAGCAAGTTTTTAGTCTTGCTCCCTTTTTTGTATTTGAAAAATAAAAAAAGCCGCTATTGGGAGCTAGCGGCTTAAAAAGGGAAGGACATGATTTTTCAATCATGTCCAGGAGATTTATGAAAAGGGAATAACTCCAAAAGAGCCAATTCCCAGCGGTTTGGGAGAACCGCTATTTAGGATAGATATAGTATATCTGAGAAACCTTAAAAAAACCTCAAAGTAAATTTTAAGGTTTTTGCTGAGTAAAATCTCGGTTTTGTGTTATCATAAAGGCATGGAAAAAGTAGCCTTACGAAAGAGTATCATTACTCATTTAAAATATCAAGATAGAAAAGAAAAAGCCTTGAAAGATAAGGCTTTATTAGATGATTTACTAGCATCTTCTGCTTATCAAAAAGCGGATACTATTGCAACTTATTTAGCTTTTGATTTTGAGTACAATACTGAATTGTTGATTAAACAAGCTCAAAAAGATGGCAAAACTATTTTAGTTCCAAAAACTCATCCACACGGCAAAATGATTTTTTGTCTTTATGATGTGGATAACTTGGTGAAAACCTCATTTGGTTTGTGGGAACCTGCTGGTGATCAAGCTGTGGATAAGTCAAAAATTGATTTGATTCATGTACCAGGTGTTGGTTTTAACCCAGATGGTTTTCGAATTGGATATGGAGCTGGCTATTATGACAGGTACTTAGCGGATTATAAAGGCAAAACGATCAGTACGATTTATGAGTGTCAGAAAGCAGAGTTTCAGCCAGACAGTCATGATGTCGCTGTTATGGAGGTATTTAGTCGATGAAAAACGTTATTAAAGAAAGTCCAGTGACGATTTTTTTGCTGGCTCTAACGACTTTGGTTTTTATAGCCATGCAGGTGATTTATTTTGGAAATGCCACATCTAACCAAGCTATTTTTAATACTGGCGGGATGTATGGTGCTTACGTTAGTTTATTTCCAAGTCAATTGTGGCGCTCAGTGACACCGATATTTGTCCATATCGGTTGGGAGCATTTCTTTTTCAATGCTTTAACGCTATATTTTGTTGGTCAAATAGCAGAGCAGATCTGGGGACATCACAAATTTTTAGCCTTGTATGTTCTATCAGGAATTGTTGGTAATATCTTTACGCTTTTCTTTACGCCAAACGTGATTGCTGCGGGTGCTTCAACGTCGCTTTTTGGTGTTTTTGCGGCGATTATGGTCGCAGGGTATTTTGGAAGAAATCCTTATTTGAAAGAACTTGGAAGAAATTATCAAGCTTTGATTATTGTGAATCTGATTTTTAATTTATTTACTCCAAGTATTGGGATTGCTGGCCATATTGGCGGTCTTGTTGGTGGTGTCTTATGTGCCATCTTTTTACCGACACTTGTGGAGAAAAACATGTTTAAACCGTGGCAACGTTGGTTGGCAGCAGCGACTTATGTTGGGTTAAGTCTTTTCTTGATTGTCTTGGCTTTACATTAAAGTTATAATAAAAAAGTTCCTCTAGACAAAGTCTAGAGGAACTTTTTTAGCTATATAATTTCTGTAGTGGGTAACTCCACTGTGGAATTATAGGGCTTTTTGAATATACACAAAAAG